>Ga0316208_1002506_pt1 | contig 14823 bp, 14 predicted proteins | sample 3monopyrite_MG_FD_204944 | JGI IMG/M metagenome (GOLD analysis project Ga0316208, IMG submission 204944) | Microbial mat bacterial communities from mineral coupon in-situ incubated in ocean water Damariscotta River, Maine, United States -... | ecosystem: Environmental > Aquatic > Marine >... | reverse complement strand
TGAAGACAAAATATTGCTGAGGAAAAGAGCCTTGATTGAGTCAGTAAATGATGAACTGAAAAACATCTGCAACCTACAACACACCAGGCATAGATCGCCAAAAGGATTTTTGATCAACACCGTTGAAGCTTTAACTGCTTATCAATTCCTCGATAAGAAACCCTCTCTTAAAATCACCCCCGAAAAAAATGATTGCAAGCAATTGTTAATTGCTGCTTAAACATTATTCACGTTAATTAGACTAATCTAACATTTTTATTAGTCTCGTATAATTACCTTTGTTTCCAAATAGGATTCATGGCTACACTCAATCAAATAAAGGCCCTTCTCATTTTTATTTGTGTAATTGTGATTGCAGGCTGCAGCGCCTCTCAAAGTGAAGATAAAGACTTCACGATTGTGTGCACTACAGGCATGCTCACTGATGCGGTAAACCAATTGGTAGATACACATGCTACTATAATTGGTTTAATGGGTCCAGGCGTTGATCCTCATTTATACAAAGCCACTCAAGGAGACATTCAACATTTATCTAATGCAGACATTATAGTATACAACGGTTTGCATTTAGAAGGAAAAATGGGTGAAATTTTTGACAAACTAAAATCTCGAAAAACCATAATTACGGCTGCAGACGCAATTGATACAGATCAATTGCTAAACAATAGTGATTTTCAAGGTGCCTATGACCCTCACCTTTGGTTTGATGTACAATTGTGGCGGAAAGTTGTGGGACATTTGGGTAAGGAACTGAGCAGTAACGACCAACTTCCGGCAAAGGAAATTGACTTAAATTGGAAAGCCTACTCAGATTCATTGGAAAAACTGAATGAATGGGTTACTGGCAAAATCAAAAGCATTGACAGTTCAAAGCGAATATTGATCACTGCACATGATGCATTTGGCTACTTTGGAAGAGCTTATGACATTGAAGTGAGAGCATTGCAAGGCATTTCTACTCAAGCAGAATTTGGCTTAAAAGATGTCAGTGAACTGGTAAATTTCATCAGTAAGAAAGGCATTAAAGCCGTCTTTGTAGAAAGTTCTGTTTCCGAGCGCTCATTAACTGCTGTTGTGGAAGGCTGCAGAGAGAAAGGACATAAAGTTAAAATTGGGGGATCACTTTTCAGTGATGCTATGGGATCGGAAAATAAAGCAGAAGGCACATATCTAGGTATGGTCAGACACAATGTAAATACCATCGTAAAAGGACTCCAATGAAATCATCACAAATTGCCATAGAAACACATAACCTTACTGTTAGCTATAACCGCAGACCCGTGTTATGGAACATTGATTTCAGCATACCCCAAGGGCAAATTATTGGCATCATTGGACCAAACGGATCTGGGAAAACCACTTTATTGAAGGCCATTATGGGTTTGGTGCCACTCAGCAGTGGATACGTAAAGGTATTCGATCAAGAATTAGAAGAAGTTCGAGAACGCATTAGTTATGTACCACAACGTGAGACTGTGGATTGGGATTTCCCTGCTTCTGTGATGGATGTTGTCTTGATGGGTCGCTACCGCAAAGGAAACATCATCAAACGCTTAAGTAAACTAGATCGCGAACTTGCCACAGAAGCCTTGGAAAAAGTGAATATGCTGGAATACAGTCAACGACAAATCTCTCAACTGAGCGGTGGCCAACAGCAAAGGGTCTTTATCGCGCGTTCGCTTGCCCAAGGAGCTGATTTATACATCATGGATGAGCCCTTTGTAGGTGTAGATGCAGCAACAGAAGAAGCCATTTTGAACCTATTGTCGGAGATGAAAAAGGCAGGAAAAACTGTAGTGGTGGTGCACCATGATTTGCAAACTGCAAAAGACTATTTTGATTGGATCGTCTTGCTTAATACGCGTTTAGTTGCGGTTGGACCAAAAAAAGAAATCTTTAATGAATCCCTTTTACAAGAAGCTTATGGCGGCAAACTTAACGTTTTGAGCAAGGTAGGTGATTTGATGAAAGAAAAGGGCTTCCCCATACGAGAAAATAGGAAGTAAATGCAAGAAACTTTTGATTTTTTGAGTTTTTCAGACCCAAACGTTAGGTTGGTGGTTTTAGGCACAATGATCTTGGGTGCAAGTTCTGCACTGGTTGGTGCATTTGCATTTTTACGCAAACGAGCCTTGGTTGGCGATGCCATTGCTCACGCCATTTTGCCTGGTGTCTGCCTCTCGTTCATGATTTCAGGCAGCAAGAACCCTTTTCTGCTCATTTTAGGTGCATTTATGAGCGGTTGGCTAGGCTTGCTTCTGATTGACGCCATACAACGGACCACAAAATTGAAAAGTGATGCAGCCATTGGCATTATTCTCAGTGTATTTTTTGGTTTAGGCATTTTACTGCTCACTGGCATTCAGCACAATGGAAATGCCGCACAAGCTGGATTAGATAAATTCCTATTTGGTCAGGCAGCTGCCATGAGCCGATTAGACATTTATGTGTTCGCAGGCATAGGCCTTCTGCTTATGATTGTCATTTTAACTTTTTATAAAGCGTTTAAGCTCGTTTCATTCAATCCAGATTATGCCAAAGTTATTGGTTTGCCGGTTAAAGGCTTAGAAATTTTGCTTTCCACACTCACGGTCTTGGCGGTTGCTGTGGGCATACAAGCTGTTGGTGTAGTTTTGATGGCCGCATTGCTGATCACTCCAGCATCTGGTGCGCGCTTTTGGACGGACAAGTTGGGATTAATGATTTTCATAGCCACTGTCTTTGGAGCCATTTCTGCATTTTTAGGTTCCTATGTGAGTTATGTTGCACCCTCCATGCCCACTGGTCCTTGGGTCGTGATGTTTCTATCAATCATCACAGTGGCCTCCATTTGGTTTGCACCAAAGAGAGGTTTGTCTTATCGCTTAAAAACACAAAGAGCGAACAAAAGAAAAATTCTCATAGAGAACATCCTCAAAGTGTTTTATCACTTGGGTGAGAAATCAGAAGATTTCGAAAAGGGAAGAAATATAGAGCAATTGATGAAATCAAGAGGCATGCGTGAAGAAGAATGGAATGGTGGATTGAAACGATTGTTGCGAAAAAATTTAGTTCGTAGAAAAGCAGACAGATGGATAATTACGCAGCAAGGACTTATTGAAGCGCAGCGAATTGTGCGATTGCACCGCCTATGGGAAATGTACCTAAACCAACGGCTTAAGCTTGAGCCTGACCATGTACACAATGATGCAGAAGCCATAGAACATATCATTACCCCAGAATTAGAAAAACAATTGGAAAAGGAATTGGACCATCCAATAAGAGATCCTCATAAAAGTAAAATTCCTTACGCCAACTAATGGATGCTTTTTGGATCATATTGACCGGAACTTTGATTGCTTGCAGTTGTGCATTGGTGGGCTGTTTTTTGGTCTTGCGTAAAATGGCTATGGTGGGGGATGCCATCTCCCATGCGGTATTACCTGGCATCGTATTGGCCTACTTGGTTTCTGGAAGTAGAGGCTCCTTGCCTATGCTTATAGGCGCCGCTTGTTTGGGCATTCTTACTACCGTCCTCATTGAGCTATTTTACAAAAAAGCAAAGCTTCAAATAGATGCTTCTATCGGCATCACATTCACATGGTTATTTGCCATAGGCGTAATATTAATTTCAGTCTTTGCCGAACAAATAGATTTAGATCAAGATTGTGTCTTGTATGGAGAAATAGCCTATGTTCCGCTCGACTTATGGCTTACCTCTACAGGCTTAAATTTGGGCCCTCAAGCTGTTTGGATAGGTGGAGGAATGCTGCTATTCATCCTGCTCTTTATTCGTATTGGTTACAAAGGCTTATTCATTACCTCTTTCAATGAAGATTTTGCCAAGGCTTTGGGCATTGGGGTCGCCTTTTGGCATTACGCATTAATGGGCAGCGTTTCCATTACCACGGTCATTTCATTTGAATCCGTAGGTGCTATATTGGTGGTGGCGTTCTTGGTTGTTCCCGCTTCTGCGGCTTACCTGCTTACACATGATTTAAAGAAGATGCTGCTGATCAGTTGTGCAATTGCGGTGCTCAGTGCGCTCGGTGGTTATTATTTAGCAGCATGGATCAATGGTTCAATCGCCGGTGCTATGGCTACGGTATGCGGTCTATTGTTTCTATTCGCTTGGGCATTTTCAGGACTTAAAAGCAGGAAAAATGTCAAACTTATGATAAATTCTACACGATAATTTACTAAAATAATTCATCGAAATTATTGCGTTATTGAAATCGTGACAATTCACCTAACTTTGAAGTATGATACGTTTCACCTTCTTTTTAGGATATTTTCTTATTGTGATTTATACGTTTGGCCAACAAAAGATTGCGGACATACACGCCTTGGAACAAAAAGGAAAAGTTAGATTACTGAATGTAAAATCCAATGCTGCAACAAAAAACTATGATGTCCTCTCTTATAGCATAGCCATTGCCATTGATCCTCGTATAAAATACATTAAAGGAAGTGTAGATTGCCTGTTTAAAAGCAAAGCGATGAATCGTACAGTTACTTTTGACCTTAATGCTAATATGCAAGTAGATTCTGTACTGTATAATAATCGTCTATGTGCCTTTTTACATGATAGTAGTAATGCCTTAACGATTGATCTTCAAGATACACTTTCAGAAAATGAGCTAGCATCAGTTCGCATCTTTTATAAAGGTGAGCCAATCACAGATGGTTTGGGCTCCTTTGATCATGCCACTTTTGAGCAAGATTCAGTGTTGTGGACCCTTTCCCAACCTTATGGCGCTCAAAATTGGTGGCCTTGTAAAAACAGCCTCAACGATAAAGCAGATACAGTAGAATTGTTCGTTACAGTTGCACTGTCATACCAAGCAGCCTCAAATGGACTTTTATTAAATGTTGATACACTCAACAATCAACATACATTTCATTGGAAAACTGAATACCCAACTGCTACTTATTTGGTAGCCGTTTCTGTAGGAGATTATACGCAAGTTTCATATAAAAAACCTCTTGGGAATGATTCATTGCTTTACCACCACTTTTTATTTAATTCAGATACCTTAAGTTTTTCTCAATCCGATGTGGTAACTCACCGATTTATGGAGTTCTACGACTCCCTATTGGGTACTTATCCATTCTTAAAAGAAAAGTATGGCCACGCAAGTACTGTTTTAGCTGGTGGAATGGAACATCAAACCATGAGTCTAATGGGGGCATACGGCGGTGAATTGATTGCCCATGAAGTGGTACACCAATGGTTTGGCAATAAGATTACGTGTGCCTCTTGGTCTGACATCTGGCTCAATGAGGGTTTTGCCACTTATTTTACAAATTTGACCTATGAGTTCGGCATTTTACATGATCCCACTTTCTATCCATTTGTGCTGAAAAACATGCATAGTAAGAGTTTAGAGCAGCCTCATTTTTCAGTGTATCGTCGAGATACTTCAGATGCTTCCTTGATTTTTGACCGTTTAGTGTATGACAAAGGGGCTGCTTTGTTGCACATGCTGCGCTGGCAAATAGGAGATTCAGCCTTTTTTCAGGGAATTCGAAATTATCTCAACGATCCTCAATGGACGTATGGCTTTGTTCAAACAAAAGAATTTCAAATACACTTAGAACGGAGTTCTGGGAAAGATTTAGAAGAGTTTTTCAAAGATTGGCTGTATGGCAAAGGTTTTCCCATTTACACGACTGAATGGGTGCAAAACGGAGATGAACTGCAACTGACTATTTTTCAAATTCCTTCAGACCCTTCTGTTTATTTTTTCAACATGCCACTCCCCTTTCAATTGCATGCTAGCAATTGGGACAGCACAATTGTCTTAAATCCTAAATTTTCAGGTGAACAATTTAATATTTTCGTAAATCGAGAAATTGATTCCATTGTTTTTGATCCTGAGCAATGGATTACTGCGAGGCATGAGTTGATAACACAAATTGCCGAGCGTAATGTAATGAATTCATCGGTGCAATTGTTTCCTAATCCTGCTAACAATTACATTCAAATACATTCTACAAATGATCTAGAAATTCTCCGCATTGAATTAATAGATCTGAATGGACGTTTGGTAAGAGAAGTAAGTATTTCCAATGGGTCGATTTCCTTAGATGGGTTTAAAAATGGGATTTACTTCGTAGAAATTTTGACAGATAAGGGTCAACTACGGAAAAAAATTATCATAAGTTCAGCTTTCTAATGTTTGATCAACTTTTGTGTTCCATAAGATTGTGCATTTGACCAATGCACAAAATACACCCCTTTTGACCATGAAGCTGTGGAGATGCTTGAATTTGTTGAAATAACCTCTTCTGTATAGATCAATTGGCCTTGTATGTTCAATACATTAATTGTCGTGAATAAGGCTTCTTTATCCAAGCGAATTTGAATTTTCTCTTTAAATGGATTGGGGAAGATTTGAAAAGCTGCTTTTGTTTTTTGCTCTTCTATGCTTGTGACTATGAGCTTGATGCAATCTGATACTCTACTGCAAAAACCATTGCTGATCTCTACAGCATAATTGCCATTAAGGCTGGCTACAAATTCTTGCTTGTTTGCTCCAGGAATGGCCGCAAAATTGCTGTCGCAATTCAGCCATTGATAACTAGCTCCTATTTGTTGAGCAGTAAGTGTATCTCCTCTTTGCACTACTGTAGAATCATTGCTGCCAAGGGTAAGCTGCAAACTCACCGTTGAATCACAGCCATAATAATTGAGCAAAGTGTCCATTGCACTACTGTCGGAGGAATAAAATACCTGCCCATTGTTCCATGCAAAGCTGTCGCAGGCAAATTGAACATCGGTAGCTGCATTTTTTACACAATTGGCCTCGAAGAAATAAGCCGAACCTGTCTCTCTAATGTAGTTTCCCCCTAAAATACCATGATCTTCCTGGGGTGCTCCCACCAATATAGTGTTGCGGTGCATGGCCACTGCCACTCCAAAAGAGTCTCGTTCAGCTCGATCGGAGGCTACCCTCTTTTGCAATTGAATCCAATCCAAACTGTCTCTTTGATATATTGTTATTGCACCAGCACTATATAAATTACCACCATTGCCATTTGAATTTAAATCCGATAAAGAGCCTATCACTGCTCTATTGTGTTCAAGGTCTAGTCCTAAGCCAAAGAGATCAAAGTCGCTATTTACAACATTAATAGGAAATACCTGTTTCTTTTCTATCCAAAATCCTGTGGAGTCTTTTTCAAGAAAATAGGCTGTGCCATTCCTTGATCCAGATGAAGTTGAGAATCGAGAATTCCTATCATAGGGTGCTGAGGCTAATGCATAATAGCCATCTATGGCCACCGCAAAACCAAATTCATTCTCCGCCTCACGGTCAGATGCCGTTAATTTCTGTACTTCTTGCCAAGTTCCACTGCTGTTCTTGTGAAAAAAATACACCGCTCCTGATTCTGATAGCAAGCTACTGCCCACTGTATCTGCCGTTTCCCAAGGTGCTCCTACTATGGCATAATTGCCCGAAAAATCTACTGAATAACCAAATCGGGCATTCACTTTGCGGTCAGAGGCAGAAATTTTTTGTGTTTGCACCCACCTGCCGCTACTGTCTTGCCCAAAAAAATAAGCAGAACCTGCCGCCAACAAATTGTTGCGCCGATTTGCATCACGATTGTCTGTTTTTGCTCCCACCATCAATCGTTTGCCTTTAAATGCTATATCCCATCCGAAATTTTGGCCAGGCCTGCGGTCGTTGGGTACAATCTTTTGGGCTAAATTCCATTGACCGCTGTCGCTGCGTGCAAATAAGTAAACCGCACCAGATTGGCTTTTAAAATTACCAGAAGTATCGTCCAAGTCTTGCTTCGGAGCACCCACGGCCAGCAAATCGCTCCAAAGGGAAACCGAACGCCCAAAGTGATCTTGGGTTGCAAAATCAGGATGACGAATTTTTTGCACTTCCTGCCATGCATTGCTGCTGTCCAATTCGTAAATATAGACTATACCCACTCCCTTTTTCGGAGGATAAATTGAAGAATCTGGATGCAGAGGCGTAGCCACCACGGCATAATCTCCATAAATGCTAACTGCCTTGCCAAACTGATCCAGTTTGGCGCGGTCAGAAGCAACCACTTTTTGAATTTCTGTATAGGATTGGGCGTAGGAATATCCATTCAAATAAACTAAAACAATAAGATAAATTAGCTTACAATATTTCATAACTAACCATGGATAATAAATTTACTAAATATACGAATAATCACATTCAATATTTTTAATCCTACACAATCTTGCCTTTACGCCTAAACCGTTGATTTAAAAACTCCACAAACAAAGAAAAAGCCAGTGAAAAATAGATGTAACCTTTAGGCACATGTACATGAAATCCGTCAAGAATCAACAGTGTACCGATCATTAGTAGAAATGCCAAGGCCAACATTTTAACTGTTGGGTGTTTGTTCACAAAAGCGCTTACAGCCCTTGCAAAAATCAACATGACTCCTAAAGCTATGAGGACAGCCAAAACCATGATAAGGATTTGATCTGAAAGCCCTACAGCAGTGAGAATAGAATCAAAAGAGAAGACAACATCCAACAGCACAATTTGCAGAATGGCTTTCTGGATACTCATCACCACTGCTCCTCTTTCAGCCTTCTCCGCTCCTGCTCCTTCAATCTTGTCGTGAATTTCAGAAGTGCTCTTTGCCAATAGAAACAATCCTCCAATAATTAAGATGAGATCTCTTGCAGAAAGTTCAAATTCATTGATCGTTAAAAGCGGATCTGTCAATTGTATGATCCAAGAAATTCCAAAAAGCAAAGCCACGCGTATGGCAATCGCCAAAATCAAGCCCAAGTTTCGTGCTTTTGCAGCTTGTACTTTGGGCAGCTTATCAGCAACTATAGAGATGAAAATTAAATTGTCGATCCCCAGGACAATCTCTAAAAAAGTGAGTGTTAGTAAACTGATCCAAGCATCTGATTGTAAAAATATTTCCATAATTAAGTACTGTAAATATCAAAAATAAGTCCTCCTACATCATTCTACAAGCATTCGTATGTAATTTATTTCACTGACAGCGTGCAAAATAAATAATATTTAGTACCATGTATTGCATAATACCTTTTTTTATCTATATCTTTGCCATGCATTTTAATTAAACTGTAATGAAAAGAATAAGCACAATAATTCTAGCAGTATTTATCAGCAGTATTTCAGCCATTGCAAGTGGCGATGAAGCTGAAAAAATATACACCACCTTAAAAGAAAGTCAGCACGAAGTATTTAGCATGAGCTTGGCCAAAGAAATGGTCGATTTTTTTGACATGGACATCGACTTCAACGGAAATGAGCAAGTCATTACTGGTGATTTTAGCGAAGGGAAACTCATGATACTCGACAAAGGAATGCAGCTATCAGAAGTGTTGAAGTTGTTTCAAAAAGCCAACTACAAATTGGTTGAATTAGAAAATGACGACAAAAATGATGAGGTAGGCAGCGAAATTTTCCTCTATGTAAAAGGTCAAGATAAAAATATCAAAGAAGCTCATTTCATCATTGATGAAGAGGAAAAAACAATCGTGTTCTCTGTATTTGGAGACATTCAAGTAAATATAAAATAAGGAAGCAGGCATGAAGATAGAAAACACAAAAGCGCAAATGCGCAAAGGCGTGCTCGAGTTTTGTATACTCTCCATATTGGAATCAAGCGAAGCTTACCCTTCTGAGATAATAGAGAAATTGAAAGAAGGAAAGCTGATTGTGGTTGAAGGAACCCTCTACCCTCTCTTGACAAGACTTAAGAATGCAGGATTACTAAAGTATAGATGGGAAGAATCAAAATCGGGCCCACCAAGAAAATATTATGCATTGACAGAAGTAGGTGTTGAATTTCTCAAAGAATTGGAAACCACATGGGATGAATTGGTCAATGCGGTTAAACTCACACGAAAAAAGAACATCAAAAAATAACTCAATCAAATGAACAAGACGGTAACAGCAAACATTAGCGGTATAGTTTTTCACATAGAGGCACAAGCTTATGATCAATTGAATCAATACCTCAATACGATCCGCAAATACTTTAATGATTCGGACGGCAAGGACGAAATCATGGACGATATAGAAGCGCGAATTGCTGAGCTTCTAAAAGAAAAGCTGATAAACGGCCAAGAGGTCATCACCGGGCAACATGTGCAATCTGTGATTGAAGTGATGGGAGAACCTGAACAATATATGGACGAAGATGCACAAGAAACTTACAGCTCTGACACTGGCAACAGCAATTTCAGCAACTTTAAGTCTAAGCGATTGTATAGAGATGCAGACGACAATGTAATTGGCGGTGTATGTTCTGGCTTGGGTTATTATTTTGGTATTGACCGTATATGGTTCAGAGCCGCATTTTTGATCGCATTTTTTGGATTCGGATTTGGAATCGTATTTTATCTCATCCTTTGGATCATCATTCCTGATGCCAAAACTGCCTCTGAAAAGCTTGAAATGAAAGGAGAACCCATAAATGTCCAGAACATTGGAAATACCATTAAAGATGAATTCGACAGCTTTAAAAAAAAAGTAAATCAAAATGACAACCGACAATATGGGCGCAGAGCTGAAAATGCCATTTTCCGCTTTTTTGATTTCCTGACCAAGGTTCTTGTTTATTTCTTCAAGTTCATCGTGAAATTTATTGCCGCCATCCTCGTGATTGGTGCTGTGATAGCCATCTTTACTTTCGTCACAATCATGATTAATGGTCCAATGCAAATGGAAATCAACGATTATAGCATCAACAACCAATGGGGATCTGACTTTGCCGAATTGTTTTTCAATTCGCCCATGATGTATGCTTTTTGCCTGATTGGTTTAGCCATTGTAGTATTAATTCCTATATTAGGATTGTTGTATGGCGGATTGAAAATCTTGTTTAGAATTCCTTCTTCTACAAAGGCAGTAAGTATTTCAGCAGCCTCGCTATGGGTCTTAGGATTGATTCTTTTGGCAATTTCTATCACCTCAACAGTGGCACAATATTCAAATGAGCAAAGAGTGAATGAAACCATTGTATTGGATGATTTCCCATCAGATACATTGAATTTGCAATCCTATGAAGACTCCTACTCTATTAATCAGTTTGGCAATACCGAATTGTACATTGAAGATGAATTGATACGTTCAAATGAGTTGAGCATAGATGTGATCAAAACTGCTGGTGAGCATATTGAATTAAAGGTGGTGAAGCGGTCTAAAGGCAGCAACCGCAGAGAAGCAGGATTAAATGCAGAACATGTGTTTATGACCTATGAAATTGAAGACAATAACCTCAAAGTAAGTCAATTCACCTCCTTCCCTAAAGAAGATCGCTTTAGACGTCAGCGTATACAAATGAGTATTGCTTTACCTGAAGGTAAAAGCATCTATTTAGATCCTTCATCAAGAGAGATCATTTATGACATTGAAAATGTCACCAATACTTACGATGGGCGCATGATGGGTCATACATGGCTAATGACTGCAAATGGATTAGAATGCACTGACTGTGAATGGTTAATTAAAGAAGCACAAGAAACTGAAACAAACACACAAGAAAATGAAAACGAAATTGAAACACTTTAGAATATGGATTGTAGCAACAGGCTTAGTCCTCTTGACTGCAATAATTTTAAAGCCCAGAGCACAACGTGATTATAAGCGCATGGAATTGGAACAAAAGGAACATTTTGATCATTCTCCTTACAACTATTCATTGCATGTTTTTAAGTTGTTCTAGCACTTTAAAATCCCCTTATCCTCAAAAACTACAGTTAAACAAATATTTAATGAGGATATAAACCCACTTGCAGTAGTATCAAGTGGGTTTTCTTTTTTATTAACATTCAGCCATATATCCGATTATAAACGATTACAAACGTTTACAAACGTTTACAAACGACTATTAAGCGAAAGTAAATGCTTAATAACCGAATCCTTCTTGGAGGCTGTCGAATCTTTGCCTCGTCAATTGAAAAACAATCGACAGTTAACAAAATTCATTTATTAAACATTTAAATTATTTATCATGAAAAATTTAAGAAACAGCGTACAGCTAATCGGACATTTAGGTATGAACCCAGAGGTTAAAAACCTTGAAAGTGGAAAAACAGTTGCAAACCTTTCTTTGGCAACAACTGAAACCTATAAAAATCAGGAAGGAGAAAAAGTAAAGGATACCACATGGCACAGGCTAGTAGCTTGGGGAAAAACAGCAGAAATTGCTGAGAAATTTCTAAAGAAAGGAAGTGAAGTAGCGATTGAGGGTAAATTAGTCAACCGCTCTTATGAAGCGGCCAATGGCGAAAAGAAATACATCTCAGAAGTATTGATCAATGAAATATTGATGCTTGGCGGGAAAGCATAAGTTTTCACTTTAGTCGACAAAAAGGGGCCACGAGCCCCTTTTTTTATTTTAGTTTTTCAATTGCTGCCCTATAAATCCTATCGTTCTGTTAAAATTGCGTGGATTTATATTTATCAGGGTATCAATTTTATTTTTCTTTAAAGTGATGTATGCAGAGTTTTCACCTATAAAACCATTTCTTTGAAAAAAGTTGCTGTAGTTATATACAATGTTTTCTTGATTCAATTCTTGAATGTCTGAATAGTCTATTCTTGAACCGCTGTTCGCAATAATAAATAAAATATCATGATTTGCATGACTATATATAAAATCTGCAAGTTGTTGATTGCACTTAAAACAACCTTCCTCGCTAAGGATTAAAATCTTATTAGAGATGTCTTGAATACCCAGACTATCTTTTAGAATTGTAAAAAGAAGATCATTCTTTGATGGATTTCCTACCGATTGATTTTGACCGTATGATGCATGAAGGATTATCGTCGTCAGTAACAAAAAAGAACTAGAACGTATAATGTGATAATTTGACAATCTTTGGATTATAGTCCGGATCATTCTTAGTGTATTTAATCAAATAAAACCCATTTAATGAAGGCCATAATGTGGTATAAAGGTTAGATTCTTTTAATTGAAATTCAGTTTCAACTTCCAATTGTTCATTCAATGTATAAACAATCTTATCACTTAATTTTAGGTTCTTTTCAAACTTATTGCTATTCAATCGAACAACAATAAATACTTTTTGATCAAAAGGTTGTGAATTAATGTTACTTATATAATTCCAACTTTTAGAATCAATTATTTGAGTTCTGAAAAGTGTTGGCGAATAAATAGAATCCTTGTAGTTTAATTTTATTGGGGAGTTGTCAATTTCAATACTCGTATTAAAATCTTTTTTGCGAATTAGCTTACCATCCTTAAGATTTACAGTAAAAATAGAATTTGAAAATTTTGAACCTATAAAAAGTTTATTATCTAAATAATTGTAAACTGGAAACAAAACAGGGAAAACATATTCATCCTCTTCGTATAAATCATAATTGAACTTATCGTAAATAGCCGACAACTTTTGTTCTTTCAAATCCAATTTAAATCCAAATGGTGTTTTTTGATACTCCTTTCTAACAGATTCGATCGCCTTATTTACTTTGTTGTCTTGATACAATATGGTCAAACTCTCTTTATTTACTTTATCACTAGAGCTCCAATATGGCTGCACGATAATGGATTGATTATCGGACACAAATGTGGCGTTGTGAAAATTATAATTATTCATGCTGTACTCTTCAGGCAATAAGGCATTTAATTCAAATTCCTTTAGAATAGTGGCTTTGTCATTTATGTGATAGATTACATTTTCATCACTTAAAAGATAAAAATTGTTTTCATCGGCTATCATTACACTTCTGAGCCTACTGAAATGATTAGACAAATTTGTCAAATCAATTTCATCTAAAATATCCGAATCTTGGTCAACAAAGACAATGCGTTTTTCTGTTGCATAGGAAGTAAAATAAAAGACTTCATCTTTGTCCATATAATTGAACAATACACCGGATAATGATGTCAAAGGAGCAAAGGGTAAATTAAAAGTAATGCTTCTTTTAAATGAAAATTCTTTTTTGTCTTCAACTATTTCGCGAGAACCGTTTGAGTTACAATCACTAGGTTTAGATAATATAATAATCGCGACTAATGAAATAATTAGATATAATCTCATACATTTTTGAAAACTAAAGCCTAATAGTCAAATTCATATGCAAAAACTATGTCAGTTCCATCATCAAATACTGCAAAGACTTTTGAGTTAGAGACATCATAAATTCTTTCAACGTAATAAGTTCCATTAATTACACCGTCAGTGAGTGTTTGTCCAAAATAATAATCTGCTGAATCATTATTGTCTGTAAAAGCATCGGTAATATAATCATCATTTGAATCAAAAAATGTTGTGTTATTTGTCATACTAGGCCCTGCATTAGTTAAAGCGTATACACAATCACATTCTCCATTTCCTAAACCTATAACTTTTGTTGGGCATGCAAAACAGTCTTCAAAGTTGGAATCCTCGTCTCTAAAAACAAATTCCGCAGTTCCACTTACTCCTCCAAGAGACTTCATATTCGAATTGCTTGTTTTATTTACCAATACACTGTTTTGATTATCTGGATTTAAATTATTGGCTTCTTCATCAGTTTTTGTACATCCAATAAAGAGGACACAAATTAATACGATTAAAGGGATTTTAAATTTGTTGATTTCTATTATTTTAAAGTTTCGACACCGTAAATTAGCATTTTAATGGTTATATATCAATCCTGTCCTAAACGTTTTCAAAGTAAGAAATACAAAGCAATAATATTGACTTTTAGCAGCAATAATTGCTGCTTTCAAAAAAGAACCCCTTGGTAGTTTTGATTCGGTGGTGGATCATTGCATTCTTCAAAAGGTTGATCAATCCACTGCTGCAAATTGATTTTAACAAACAGGTTAAGTCTGATAAAA
>Ga0316208_1002505_pt1 | contig 14826 bp, 9 predicted proteins | sample 3monopyrite_MG_FD_204944 | JGI IMG/M metagenome (GOLD analysis project Ga0316208, IMG submission 204944) | Microbial mat bacterial communities from mineral coupon in-situ incubated in ocean water Damariscotta River, Maine, United States -... | ecosystem: Environmental > Aquatic > Marine > Coastal... | reverse complement strand
CCAGCATGGGCTAACGCAGGGCTTATAGTCCTAAGGAATCCGACAAGTTATCGCGAAACTGTTTTCTTAAATGGGATTCGGTACGAAGTTTCAAGCAATCAACAAATCGTTGTGTCAGCAGTGAGTAACTCGGCGGTGACATTGCAGCGAGATGACGGAACTCCGCAACAATTTGACCGATGGAATGTGGAACACGACGGGAAAAACTACTTAAGACTGGTGCTTCGTGTTCGAACGGAATCAGCAGTTCCGGTGACTCATACTCCAGTAGCAATGTAAGATTCACTGCCAATTCTGGCTGTGTCACTCACAATTCGTCTACCCGTACGAGTTTCAGCCTTCTGGTTACTTCCCTTGCTTTGTGTGGCTGTGCAGGACTTCTCCGTTTTCGTCGTGAAAGACGAACGACAGGGTTGAAGCCGCGTCGGCTTTGGCGGGGGATGATTCAATTAAGAGAAAGCCGCCAGAGCGTTCTTTCTGGGTGTAGAGTTGTTTGATGAGACCGTCGGGGTCAGTTGATTGTGGGTCGCCGGGGGATCGGCCGAGGCGGGAGTTGGGGTCGACAAGGGCCCCGCAGGAGAACTCTTCGATGCCTGACGGATGCAAAGCGTGGTATTGCCAGTGGCGGTCTCCGCAGACCAGGTAGAAGTTCTGTTTGGCGATGCCGGTTTTGTTGAGCCATGCGAAGAACTCGTCGCGCTCGTGGCGGAAGCCGTTGACGTTGGTGTGGTTGTCGAACTTCCGTTTGTCGTCCGGGCCGACCATCGGCGTCGGTGAGATCATCACTTTGAACGTGGCATCGCTGTCGGCGAGCGTTTTCTTCAGCCACGCTTTCTGCTCGACTCCCCAGATCGATTTTCCTGGACCGTCTTCCATCGCGTTCGGGCTGCGGTAGCGGCGGTTTTCGGTGAACCAGACCTGCAGGTCTTTGCTGACTCGGTGCGTCCGGTACGTCTTCGTTTCCTTTTCTTTGTCGGCGGGGCCGTACGGAAGTTGCTCCAGCATCATGCGCAGGCCCGTCGCGGAAGACGGCAGGTGATCGCCCGTGTTGTCGCCGTCGTCGATGCGGTAATCGTGGTCGTCGATCATCCAGTACGTTGGCACGGCGGCGAACAGGTTGCGGTAACGCGGCTGCACGAACTGTTCGTGCCACTTCTGTCGCAACTCGGGGACATGCTGGGCTCGATGCTCGTCGCCCGGCGGCGTGTCGTAATAAACATTGTCGCCCGTGCCGACGAAGAAATTCGGCTTCAGTTGCAGAATCGAATCGAGCGATGGGTACCCGAGGTGTTTGTCCGGTCCCGAGTGCGGAGCGGGCAGCGCGGTGTTGTTGTTGACGAGATGTTTCTTCAGGTCGATCCGTTCGTCGCCGTGGAACTTCGCGTAATTCATTCCCGTGACGACGACGAAACGAACGGCTCCCGTTGAGTCTTTGCCGGGATGAGTTCGGAAGGTCGCCGCAGGTCCGGAAAACAGTAAGTCCTCACTCGGCCCAATGAGCGTCGCCAATCGGTAAACGGTGTCCGGTTTCAGATTTTTCAGCTGCGTTCGCCCGATAAAATCCCGCTCGCCTGACACGTTGACGGTGTCAAGGACCTCCTGGGAACGCTGCTTGTTTCCGCTCGCATCTGCCGAGCCGGGAATCTCCAGCACGAACCTCACAACGCCGTCAGCTCCGGGAAGGTCGGCCGTTTTGTGGCCGTCGCGAGCGACGTACGAATTCGGCACCAGGTGGTCCGTCTTTGTCAGCCGCACCTGGGCCAGCACGCTGGTCGACGTCAGCTCGCCCAGCATGATGCCTTGCGCGGCGTGGATGCTCGGCGGCTCGAACTCGTCCCGAACTTTGCCGTCGTGATTGATCAGAGGTTGCGCGTTTTCGACCTTGCCGAGCGGTCGACAGCCAGGGCCGATGTCCTTCACGCCGAGATCGTCTTTCTGAGCGTCGGCCAGTGCTCGCAACTTCGCGATGACTTCCGGGTGAGCCTTTGCGACGTTGCTGGCTTCGGAGATGTCGTCTTTGAGGTTGTAGAGTTCGCCGTTGGCCAGATGCAGTTTCCAGTCGCCGCTGCGGACGCATTGCAGGTTGAAGCCGCGGAAATAGTAGAACGCTTCGTATTGAGACTTCGCGTCTTCGCTGCCGGCAAGGATTGGCCAGATGTCGTGGCCGTCGAGTTTTCGATCGGTCGGCGTTTTGCCACCGGCAAGATTCGTCAGCGTTGGCAGGATGTCCATCGTGCTGACGATTTCGTCGGACGCGGTGCCGGCAGGAATCTTTGTCGGCCACCAGGCAATCGTGGGAACTCGCATGCCTCCTTCGAAGGTCGAGCCTTTGCCGCCTCGCAGCGGCAGGTTGATCGCTCCGTGACGATTCTGGCCGCCGTTATCCGACGTGAAGATGACCATCGTGTTTTCAGCAAGGCCGAGCTGCCGCACGGTGTCGAGAACCTGCCCGACGCTCCAGTCGACTTCTTCCACCCAGTCGCCGAACAGTCCGTGCTTCGATTTTCCGTGAAACTTCTTTCCGGGATACAACGGAAAATGCACGGCCGAATGCGGCAGGTAGAGGAAGAACGGTTCGTCGCGATGATTCCAGATAAAGCTGACGGCTTCGTTTGTGTAGTTTTCGACGATCGCCTGCTGGTCGTCCGGGAGCACTCGCTGCAGAACTGTTTCATTTCGAAGCAGCGGCAGCGGAGGCTGTTTACGTCGGACGTTGCGAGGCTTAGGCAGCGGCGCGCCGAGGTTGCTTTTTACGCCGTCCGCCGCCGGACCCATGTCGTTGGAATAGGGCAGCCCGTAGTAATAATCGAAGCCGTGCTTCCTCGGCAGAAATTCCGGCTGATCACCGAGGTGCCACTTCCCGACGATGCCCGTCGCGTAGCCTTGTTTTTTGAGAAGCTCGGCGACTGTCACTTCGTCCTGCGAAAGCCCTTCAGCGTTTCCGGGAAACAGAACGTGAGGAATACTGAGTGCTCGTTTGGGATAGCTGCCGGTCATCAGCGACGCTCGCGACGGCGAGCAAACCGGAGCGGCGTAGAAGCACGTCAACTTGCGACCTTCCTCGGCCATCCGGTTGAGGTGCGGAGTCCGGTTAACCTTCGACCCAAACGGCTCGATGTCCGCATACCCGAGGTCGTCGATGTTGATGTAGATGAAGTTTGGTTTCTTAGCCGCTTCCGAGAACGAGCCGCTGGCCAAGATCACCGTCAAAGCGAGCAGACACCATCGTGCAATGACCGAAATCGGATGCCGCGTCATTTCTGACAATTGTCTCGCGGGAGTGTTTCCTGGCTGCGTCACGGAAGGCACCTCGTTATAGGAGTTTGGGATTCTGTCGATTTGGCAACTTCTACCGGGACAGCAATCCCGTCCGGTCGAGCCGTGCATTCTGGTAAGTTCGCCCACGTTTGTCGCCACTTAGGAATAGTCCCGAAATAAGTTCCTTGTTTGACCCGAAGCCGCAGGCGATGGTGTTTCAGACGCCGGCACGCATTCAAAACACCAGCGCCTGCGGCTTCGGGTCAAACAAGGCTACGGAAATCGGGAATCTATTTCGGGACTGATCCTTATGTACGGGGGAGTCAGCATTTCGACCAGCCGTCATTCCCGCGAAGGCGGGAAACCAGTTAAGAAGATTCGGAGGGATGTCTGAAAAATCTGGGTACCTGCGTACGCGGATATGACCAATGTGAGCCTGTGCTCCGTTCGTCAATTCCCAGTCTGGAATTGAAGATCCGCTCGAACTCCGGGTACCATCTTCGCTCGGCTGTCGACGAATCAGAACGCACTCTCGACCGAGTCTGACGCGTATGTGGCAGCCTTCCCCGCTGGCGACGAGCCACACCTTTGACACACCCTCATCGCCGTCGCTCAATCCTGCAGAGTGACGCCTTTTCCTTTGCCATCTGGTGAATTCGAATGTCCGGCTTTTCTGCATCCATCTTCCGCATTTTCATCGTCGTCATCCTGCTCGGAGCAACGACGGAAGTGCACGCGGCGTCTGATCAGTCAAAAGCCTCACCGATAGCGTTTCCTGACGCCGTGAAGTTGTTTCTCGTTGATCACTGCGTCGCGTGTCACGATGGTGAGGACGGCGAAGGCGGTCTTGATCTGACCGCATTGGAAGGCAAGCTCGACGCACCGGGCGAGATGGCTCGCTGGATTCGAATCTTCGATCGCGTCCGTGCTGGCGAGATGCCTCCCCAAGATGCTGATCGACCCAAGCAGAAAGAGATCGGTGAGTTCCTCGGCGTCACGCGAAAGTGGCTGAGCACTCATCAGCGCGAGGAGTGGCAGACGCTCGGCCGAGTACGCGGTCGACGACTGACCAACGTTCAGCTCGAACGAACACTGCACGACCTGCTGAGTATCGATGTTCCGCTGGCGACTTTGATGACGGAAGAGCCTCGGACAAACGGCTTCACCACCGTCGCCGATGGTCAGCCGATGTCGCATTTTCAGATCCAGAATCATCTGGAAGTTGTCGACGTCGCCCTGGACGAAGCCTTTCGGCGGATCGCTCAGCCGAACGACGAGTTGAAAAAGACGTTCTCCGCGAAAGAATTGGCTCGCCGAAATCCTTCACGACGAACGCGCGAGCCAGAGATGCTCGACGGGAAAGCCGTCACCTGGTCGAGCGCGATGGTATTTTACGGAAGGTTGCCGGCGACGACCGCTCGTGAGGACGGCTGGTACCGGTTCAAAGTCAAAGCGGCGGCACTGAAAGCTCCGGAAGGCGGAGGCGTCTGGTGCAGCGTTCGCTCGGGGCCGTGCGTGTCGAGTGCTCCGCTGATGGGCTGGGTCGGCTCTTTCGAAGCAACGGCGAAACCTCGGGAATGGACGTTCGAGTGCTGGCTGCCGAAAGGCCACATGCTGGAAATTCGCCCCGGCGATCGAACGCTCAAACAGGCAAGGTTCAACGGCGGGCAAGTTGGCACGGGCGAAGGCGGTCCGCAGAACGTGCCCGGCGTCGCGCTTGAATCTGTCGAAATGGAACGCGTTTATCATGGAGGTGGCAACTGGCTTCTGCGGAAGTCACTGGTTGGCGAGCTGAAAGTGGCGCCGGCAAAAAACAAAAAGCCAGCCGTCCTGATTTCAAAAACTCCGAAAGAAGACGCCGCGAAATTGTTGCATGGTTTTGCTCAGCGAGCATTCCGCCGACCGGTTACTCAAGAAGAAGTGCAGCCGTATGTCGACGTCGGGCTGGCGGAACTCGCCAACGATGTGCCTCTGCTCGACGCGTTGCGAGGTGGTTACCGAGCTGTGCTGTGCTCACCGCGTTTTCTTTACTTCAACGAAACGCCCGGACCGCTCGATGACTACGCGGTCGCTTCGCGGCTGAGTTACTTCCTGTGGAACACGATGCCGGATGCACAGTTGTTCAAGCAGGCCAAAGCGGGAAAGCTCACCAAGTCGTGGACCGTGCAGCAGCAGATCGAACGAATGCTTGCCGACGATCGCGGAAAGAATTTCGTTCGAGACTTCGCGGCGGAATGGCTCGACCTCAGCCTGATCAATTTCACAGAACCCGATCCTCGCATGTTCCGCGATTTCGATATCCTCGTGCAGCAATCGATGCTCGACGAAACGCACCAGTTTCTGCAGACGATGATCGACGAAAATATCAGCGTGGGTAATCTCATCGATTCTGACTTCACGTTTCTCAACAGCCGCCTTGCCCGCTTCTACAAGATCGACGGGGTCGCCGGCGACGAGTTGCAGCGCGTCGCGCTGAAACCGGAACATCACCGCGGAGGCGTGCTGACTCACGGAGCAGTTCTCAAAGTGACGGCCAACGGCACGACCACGTCGCCGGTGATTCGCGGACTGTGGGTTTCAGAACGGCTGCTGGGAGTTCACGTTCCGCCGCCCCCTGAAAACGTTCCGGCCATCGAACCGGACATCCGCGGCGCGAAGTCGATTCGCGAAATGCTGGCGAAGCATCGAGCAGACGATTCCTGCGCAAGCTGTCACGTGAAGATCGATCCGCCCGGCTTCGCGCTGGAAAACTTCAATCCCGCCGGGCAATGGCGAAACTCGTACTACGTCGAAAAGTGGAAAAAGAAGTCTCCGCCCAAGAGGATCGACGCCAGCTACGACATGCCGGACGGTCGCCATTTCGAAGACTTTCGATCGTTCCAGAAGCTCGTTCTGGCAAAGCCAGACGTGCTCGCGAACAACGTCGCCGAACAACTGATCACCTACGGAACCGGCACGCCGGTAACATTCGCTGATCGATACGCCGTCGATCAGGTCGTCGAAAAGTGCGCTGAGTCAAACTACGGATTCAAATCGCTCATCACCGCGGTCGCGTCTCATCGAGTTTTCATGACGAAGTGATTGCGGTCAGACTCCCAACATTAATACGACCGACGATTGTTCAATCGTCGACACTATCACGGATACTGGAATCATGTCAAAACGAATCAACTTCAACCGCGGACGCAAGCTTGATCGCCGAACGATCCTGCGAGGTGCCGGTGTCGCGATGGCGCTTCCATGGATGACGGCGATGCAGAAAGCGTGCGCCGGTGCGGACACTCAGGAGTCGCCTCGGCGGTTTGTGTCGATGTCGCTCGGACTGGGGCTGATTGCCGACAACCTCAACCCGACTCAGGCCGGCCGGGACTACGAGCCGAGTCTCTACCTGAAGCCGCTGCAGGATCTGCGAGATCAGATGACGATCGTTTCCGGATCCTCTCATCCGGGAGTTGGCGGCGGCCATCGCGCCGAAGCGAGCATTCTGACGGCCAATCCGGTCGGCAGTTCAGGCCGAGGTAAGAACACGATTTCCATCGACCAGTACATGGCGAAGCATCTTGGTTCGAAGACTCGTTTTTCTTCGCTCGTTCTGGGCAGCAGCGGGAGTAACAGCCCCTCGTACACCGAGAACGGAGCCATGATCCCCGCCCAGGATCGACCGTCGCGACTGTTCATGAAGTTGTTCGTTGACGATTCGCCAGCGGAACGCGTCAAGCAGGCTCAGCGAGTCAAACAGGGCCGGAGCATCATGGACCTTGTCGGCGACGATGCTAAACGACTCAGTCGAGAACTGGGCAGCGGCGACAAAGACCGCCTTGACGCCTACTTCACCAGTGTCCGTGAACTTGAACTTCGAATGGCTGAGTCAGAAGCGTGGGCCAATCGACCTAAACCAAAAGTTGATGTTAAGAAACCAGTCGACATCGGCAGTTCAGCAGACTTCGTCGGTCGTCAGAAACTGATGAGCGACATGGTTCGCCTGGCTCTCCAGACAGATTCGACGAGATTCGTGTCCTATCACCTCGGAGCTTCGGGCGGAGTCGTGCCGATTGAAGGCGTCGGGGAAGGCTACCACACGCTCAGTCACCACGGACTGGACGACGAGAAGCTCGACCAACTGGCGATCGTCGAAGGAGCCATCATCAGTGCGTATGGCGACTTCCTGCGAGACCTCGCTTCGGTGAAGGAAAACGGCGTTAGTCTACTTGACCAGACGTCCGTCTTCCTGACGAGCAACCTCGGCAACGCATCGAGCCACAACAATCGAAACATGCCGGTCGTTCTGGCCGGAGGAGGTTTCAAGCATGGTCAGCACCTCGCGTTTGACCAGAGAAACAACTACCCATTGCCGAACCTTTTCGTCAGCGTACTGCAGCGACTAGGGTTGGAGCAGGATAGCTTCGCCTCAAGCACCGGCACACTGACCGGCTTGGAGATGAGTTAAACAATTGCCGTCAGCATTCACCGTCGAACGGCGTCGGTGAACGAACGGAACGCAGAGCCCGCTAAGGACTCGCAGAGAGAACGGAGAACGTAATTCGGATCTCCACCTTCTCTGCGAGTCCTCAGCGCTCTGTGTGTTCCGAAACTTCTCGATCTGAGTTGACGTTGTGAACGATCCGTTCTGGAGAAAACAGATGGTTGCCCGGATTCCACTTTTACTGGTTTGCCTCGCGGTTCCGGGAATCGTTTTCGCGGCTGAGAACAACGAACCATCAAAGATCGCTCGCGTCGACTTTGCCCGGGACGTCTACCCGATCTTTCGCCGGTCGTGCATCGAGTGCCACGGTCCGGAAAAACAGAAAGCCGAACTGCGGCTCGATCAGCGAACGTCGACGCTGGAGTCCGGCTCGATCGAAGTCGGCAGGCCGGGCGACAGCGAACTGCTTCGACGCATCCTTCTGCCACGCGGCCACGACGACGTCATGCCGGCAATTGGCGATCCACTTTCCAAACGGCAGATCGCGACGATCCGTCGCTGGATTCAGCAGGGAGCGGTCTGGCCTGACAAGGTCGAAGTGAATCGGCACTGGTCGTACGTTGCTCCGCAGCGTCCCGCGATGCCGGCGGTTCAGGATTCGAAATGGGCGAAGTCGGCTCTTGATCAGTTCGTTCTTCAGCGTTTGCAGAACGAAGGACTCTCGCCATCGCCCAAAGCCGCTGCCGAGAAGTTGGTTCGACGAGTCTTCCTCGATCTGATCGGCCTTCCGCCCACTCCGGAAGAAGTCAACGCCTTTGTCAGCAATCCTTCGGACGAACGATTTGAGAAACTCGTTGATGGTCTTCTGCAGCGACCTCAGTTCGGTGAACGCTGGGCTCGGCCGTGGCTCGACGTCGCGCGTTATGCAGACTCGCACGGCTTCCAGCGTGACAATCTTCGGAACGTCTGGGCTTATCGCGACTGGGTGATTCGAGCACTCAACGACGACATGCCGTTCGACCAGTTCACCATCGAGCAGATCGCTGGCGACCTGCTGCCGGACGCGACCGAGTCTCAGAAAATCGCCACCGGTTTTCATCGTTGCACACCGACGAACGTCGAAGCCGGTTCGCTTCCGGAAGAGACCCGGATCGAGCAGGTGATCGATCGAGTCAACACGACGGGGGCGGTCTGGCTGGGCTCGACATTGGAATGTTGCCAGTGTCACGACCATAAGTTTGACCCGTTTCCTCAGAAGGATTACTACCGGCTGCTGGCTTACTTCAACAACACGGAAATGGAAGCCGATCGGGCCAGCAAGTCGCCCAGTTCCATCGCGTTCAAAGGTCCGAAAATGAACCTTTCGGACGCCGTGAAAGATGCGAAGCGCGTAAGCCTGCAGAAACAAATGGCGGTCATCAAGGAGCAGCAAACATCCCGTCGCCGTGAGCTGAATGCTGACTTACCAGAATGGACCACCGAGTTTGCCACAAGCCTGAACGACGCTCCGCAATCGCACGTGCTGGACATCGCCGACTTCGAATCGCTGGGAGCAACTGACACGATCGAGCGTCTCGATGATGGTTCGATCGTTCTTGTCGGCAACGATCCACCGTCAGAAGACACCTACACGGTGAAAGTTCGCGCCGATATGTCGGGCATCCGTGCCTTCAAACTGGATGCTCTGCGGCACGACCTGCTTCCCGGCAAAGGGCCTGGTCGCGGTGACGCAGTTCGCCGTAATTTCGTTCTGAACGAGTTTTCGGCAACGCTGACACCGAGCGTTAAATCGAAGCCCGAGTCCAAAACGGCGATGCCTGTGAAGCTGAAGTTTGCTTCGGCAAAGGCGAGCTTCTCGCAGAGCAAATGGGATGTTGCCGGCGCACTTTCCACTAAGCCAGGAACTGGCTGGGCAGTTTCCCCAAAGTTCGACGAGTCGCACTGGGCGACGTTCATCCTGAAGCAACCGCTCGACATCACTGCCGACCAGGAACTGACCTTCCAGCTCAAACACGACTACGGCAGCGCTCGCTCGATTGGTTGCCTGAGACTCTCGGCGATCACCGGCAACCTGGACAATGACTCTGTCCCGGAAACCGTCGCTGCGGTGGCCAGGTCTGCGGTCAAGAAATGGTCAACGGCTGATCGCAAAACGCTGCTCGATTATCGAGCGAAGCAGGACAAAGAAACATCCGAACTGACTTCCGAGGTAACCAAACTCGGAAAAGAGATCGCCAAAGTTGCCGCGGACACAACGCTCGTGATGATCGAGTTGGACGAGCCTCGAACGTCGACCGTTTTTGAACGAGGTGACTATCGCAAGCCGGGTCAGAAAATCGAAGCGGGAACGCCCGGCATTCTGCATGCAGGAATCGACGGTCCACCAAACCGGCTGACGCTGGCTCGGTGGCTTGTTGACAAGCGGAATCCACTGGTCGCTCGTGTCACGGTTAACCGCTGGTGGGCGGAAATTTTTGGACGCGGCATTGTGCCAACGGTCGAAGACTTTGGAATCAAGGGCGAAGAACCGTCGCATCCGAAACTGCTCGACTGGCTTGCCGTTGAGTTCATGGAAAGCGGCTGGTCCATGAAGCACGTCCTGAAAACGATCGTGCTTTCGTCGACCTACCAGCAATCGTCACGCGTCAGCCGCGAAATGCTCGAACGGGACGACCTCAATACGCTGCTGGCCCGTGGTCCACGATTCCGCATGACCGCAGAGATGATTCGAGACAACGCGTTGGCCATTGCCGGGCTGATCGATCTGCAACAGTTCGGTCCGCCGATCTACCCCTACCAGCCGGACGGTATCTGGTCGAAAGTCGGCGGCACGGCCTACAAGTACGAAACCAGCCCCGGCAGCGAACGTCACCGCCGCGGCCTTTACGTCATTTTGAAACGAGGATCCCCGTATCCGAGCTTCGTCAACTTCGACGCAACCGCGCGGCTGGCGTGTACTGTAAAGAGGTCTCGGACCAACACACCGCTGCAGGCACTGACGCTGCTCAACGATCCCGTTTACGTGGAAGCGGCAGAGTCCCTCGCGAAACGAGTTGCAGACTCAAAACCAAACACACCGATTGCCGAACAGATCGACTACGCATTTCAAATCTGCACGAGCCGACAACCGACAGACACCGAACGAAACGCAATCCGCAAGCTGTATACTGAAACGCTTTCAGCCGCTCAGAATTCGATACGCGTCGCCGAAAAAAAGTCCGCCGAATCAAAGGCCTGGTACAGTGTGGCGACCGTCCTGTTGAATCTGCACGAAACAATCACCAAAGACTGACGAACATCGAACAGCCAACATTGAACATTCAACATTGAACAAAAAATGCGCCGGGCCTGGCAGAATGAAGAATGAACGTCGATATGATCTTGATGAGCGGCTGCTGGAGTATGCGGCGCGTATTGTTCGGCTGGCGGAAGCACTTCCGAATTCGGCGGCGGGAAAGCATATATCGGGACAAGTCTTGAGGAGTGGCACTTCACCGATGGCTCAACACGGAGAAGCGCAATCGGGAGAATCTCGAAAAGATTTCGTGCATAAGATGTCGATTGGTCTCAAAGAGTTGCGGGAAACTTTGCGATGGCTTCAGTTGATTCAGCGGGTGCCGCTGATCGAGAAAACAGGATTGCTCGAACCGTTGATCGTGGAAACGGATGAGCTGATCCGAATTTTTGTCAGCAGCATCAAGACCGCAAAAGAAAACATGCAATAAGGCAAAGTGTGCCTCACAGGAATACGCTCATGACTAATTCAATGTTCGATGTTGGACGTTCGATGTTCGATGTTCCCTCCCGCCGAGCATTTCTTGGTTCTTGCGGAATCGGTTTCGGCGGGATGGCTCTAGCGTCGATGCTGAATGACGACGTTGACGCCGCGTTGGGGCAGCCTCATTTTGCGCCGAAGGCGAAGCACGTTATTTACCTTCACATGATCGGTGCTCCGTCGCATCTCGATTTGTACGACGAAAAACCGGAACTGAAAAAGCGACACAACGAGCCGTGCCCACCCGAGGTCACCAAAGGGCGAGACTTCGCTTTCATCGGCAAGACGTCGACGCTGGCCGGTTCTCCGTGGAAGTTTTCGAAGCACGGCGAGAGCGGTCAGTCTCTTTCTGAACTGCTGCCACATATCAGCGAAGTTGTCGACGACATGGCCGTGATTCGGTCATTGCACAACGAAGAGATCAATCACGCGCCGGCTCAGATGTTTTTGCACTCCGGTTTCGGACGAGGCGGGCGGCCGAGTTTCGGATCCTGGGTGACCTACGGGCTGGGTTCTGAGAATAAGGACCTGCCTGGTTACGTTGTGCTGCTGAGCGGCCCGGCTGGCGGCGCAGGGACCAGCATGTGGTCGTCCGGTTTTCTGCCGAGTGTGCATCAGGGAATCCAGTTTCGATCGCAGGGCGACGCAGTGCTGTTTCTCTCCAGCCCGGAAGGTCGGTCGCAGGCCGATCGCCGCCGGGTTCTGGACACGCTCGGACAACTGAATCAGGAGCAGCTTCAGGCGACGGGTGATCCGGAGATCGAAACTCGAATCAAGCAGTACGAACTGGCTTTTCGCATGCAGTCGTCAGTGCCCGAGTTGATGGGCATCGACGGCGAGACGAAGGAAACGCTTGAGTCTTACGGTGCGGAGCCGGGTAAGGCGTCCTTCGCGAACAACTGCCTGCTGGCAAGGCGGCTGGTCGAACGCGGGGTGCGGCTTGTCGAACTTTACGATTCAGGCTGGGACCACCACGGCGGAATCGAAACTCGGTTGCCCGCCAAGTGCAAAGAAACTGATCGCCCGATCGCGGCTCTGCTGAAAGATCTCAAGCAGCGAGACTTGCTCAAAGACACGCTGATTGTCTGGGGTTCAGAGTTTGGTCGCACGCCGTTGCGGCAGGGCGGCAACGCGAAGGACAAAGGTCTTTCCGGGCGTGACCATCACAAAGACGCTTTCACGATGTGGATGGCCGGCGGCGGTGTTAAAGGCGGAGTCAGTTATGGACAGTCTGACGACTTCGGCATGGACGTCGGTGAAAACGGAGTCCACGTCCACGATCTCAACGCGACGATTCTGCACCTGCTTGGCATCGACCACGAACGACTGACCTACCGATATCAAGGTCGCGAGTTTCGGCTGACCGATGTCGAAGGCAAGGTCGTTCACGACATCATCGCGTGACGATGATCAGGCTGACTCTCGGGCAACGGCTTGTCGAGACGGTGATCGTCGAACGTTGGTCAGCTCAAAGATCGCCAGAGGGACGAGCCAGCTTGCCCAGGCGGACATCGGGTAGATCCAATCGCCATCGATGTCCGTGACGATGAAGAATCCAGCGGTCAGACGCAGGACGACTGCCGAACAAAGCAGGATGTAGCATCTCAGCATCCAACGGCGATGCTCGGCAAACTTGCTACCCACGGCCATTCGCCAGCCTCGATAGACGCACAGTCCGGTGACGACGGCCAGCGATCCGAATCCCGCTCCGGCGAGGGCACCGGTTTCAGCATACATGGCCATCCAGATTCCGCTCGGCATGATTATCAGCAGAACAACCGCTCCTTGAATTCGTCCGAGATAGCGATGCCATGCCGGATACCGTCTGCGGAAGCGGTCGCTAAGGAATAGTCCTGAAATAAGTTCCTTGTTTGACCGGAAGCCGAAGGCGCCCGCGTTTCAGACGCTTGCACGCATTCAAAACACCATCGCCTGCGGCTTCGGGTCAAACAAGGCGACGGAAATCGGGAAGTTATTTCGGGACTGATCCTAAGGAGAACCATTCCGGCGATCAGCGTCCACGGGCCGGCGACGATGTGCGTGTAGAACGCCCAGTGGTAACCGTCCCAGAAGTAGGCGCTTCGGTCCTGCAGAAAGTCGGATTCGAAATTCGGCGGCAGGTAGTCGCGATAGTTCATGACCACGACAGCGGTGACCTTCAGGATCAACGCGCAGACTGCCATAGCCAGGATGGTCTGCGATCGTTTTGAAACGAGGCTCTGCATGTCATGCCAGCTGGTTAGCGACAAATTATCGTTGGGCTGGTTTCAGATTCACAAGCAGAATACCGATGGCAACGGCGATTCCCGAAACGAACAGCCACGGTGAAACCGGATCACCTCGAAGGAGTACCGCAAACAGAATTCCAAACAGCGGCGTCGCGAAGCTGAAGACGGCGATCTTTGATGCGGAATGTTTGCGGAGAAGCCGAGCCTGGATCGCGAAACACAATCCAGCGACGGCGATGCCCTGGTACGCAACGCCTGCCAAAGCGACTTGAGTCTTTGAGTCGTGAATGTCAGCGAGAATCGATGGACGAAACCCTTCCACGGTGAATCCCCAACAAGCAAAAAGTACGGTGCCGAAGACGGCGTGCCAGAACACAAAACTGTCGGGGTGGATGCTGCCGACCGAGTGCTTCGTGTAGGCAATCTTGACGGCCAGAATCAATGCGCTGAGCACGAGTAGCAGGTCTCCATCGAGTGACGCTCCTTCGAGAACGGTTGCCGTGCCTGGCCTGGAGGTTGTCGCGAGAATCAAGCCGACTCCGAATGCTGCGATAATCAGGCCAATGATGGGTCGAGTTGAAAGCCGCTCTGTCTTCGTGAAGAAGTGATCGATCGCGACCAGCCAGAAGATGAACGTGTTGATGAAGATGGTCCCGTGCGACGCGTTGGACCAATGGATTCCCAGCGTGAAGGTGCCGATTTGAAAGAACAGCAGAACTCCGCCAATCAGCGGTTTTCGAAGTTCGGTCCACGTCAGTTTTAAGCTGGTGCCGTGGGACAACGACCAGAAAAACATGAACACTATTGCGACGGCGAATCGCAACCCGGCAACCGACACCGGCGGAATGAGGTCTGTTGAAAATCGAACCGCGGTCGGAGTGCCAGCCCACAGAACGACCGTCAGTAGAGTCAGCAGGACTGCTGAAACGGTCAATGGTTGATTCGAGCGTTGCTCGGAATTCATGCGGCACGATCTACGACGAGGGAGTATCGGGTGCTCGCGGGTTGCGACGAGCTGCCCGCGACCAGTGTCGGATTCCTTGCTCGTTGATTGATTTCAGGACGATGTACCAGGACACGGCCACGACGCTTCCGGCGATTCCGAACGCAATCCAGGCGTAAGTCCGCAAGGTGTTCTGCAG
>Ga0316208_1002504_pt1 | contig 14851 bp, 14 predicted proteins | sample 3monopyrite_MG_FD_204944 | JGI IMG/M metagenome (GOLD analysis project Ga0316208, IMG submission 204944) | Microbial mat bacterial communities from mineral coupon in-situ incubated in ocean water Damariscotta River, Maine, United States -... | ecosystem: Environmental > Aquatic > Marine >... | reverse complement strand
TCGCCACATCGCCACCGCGAAGCCCAGCATCACTCCGCCCGGAAAGCAGATCAATCCAATCCCTTCGCTGAACTCCGGCTTCATCTCGCCAGCCGCGATGTGACTCACAATGAACAATGTCAGCAGCCCAAGTGACGCGGCACCAGCGGATCGCGAAATCCACTTGAATACTGTCGCTGATGTTTTCAATTTTGAGTTTTCTGAGTTTGTCATGGCAGTCTCCAATGTCACTCGACGTCCACCCGTGACGTCCACGGTCGCCCACACCTCAGCGAGCAATCATCAGGCTGAAGGCGAAAACTGACTCGCCGTATCACGTGAATTTGCTGCACACATAATTTTTTTCAGCTCAACGGCGACAAAGACGACGCAGCTCATCCCGAGGCACACGAGTAGTTCGGCGAAGGTTAACACTTCCGTTCGGAACAATTCCCGCAGCGGTGCAACGTAGATCGTCGCCAGCTGCAATCCGAACGTCAGGAGTACGGCACCAATCAGCGCTCGGTTCGAGAATACTCCGATCTGAAAGATGGACTCTGTTTCCGAGCGGACTGCCAGCACATTCCCCATCTGCGACAGCGTCAGCACGGTAAAGACAGCGGTTCGCCAATGGCCGTCGGAACCGCTGCCATCGCCGCGGAACCACCATCCGGCAGCCAGCGAAACCGCGCCCATGACGAGGCCGATCCAAATGATGTCGAGTATCATTCCTCGACCCAGGACGTGCTCATCAGGAGGCCGAGGCGGACGCTGCATCGCGGTCCGTTCGCCTGGCTCAACGGCCAGCGCCAGACCGGGAAGTCCGTCCGTCACGAGATTCACCCACAGAATCTGCAGTGGCAGTAGCGGTAATGGCATTCCAAACAGCGGCCCGAACAGCATGACGCAGATCTCGCCTGCGTTGCTGGTCATGGTGTAACGAATGAATTTTCGAATGTTGGCGTAAACAACCCGGCCAGCCTCGACGGCGTTAACGATGGTGGCGAAGTTATCGTCCAGCAGCACAACCTCGGACGCTTCTTTCGAGACGTCCGTTCCGGTAATTCCCATGGCCACTCCGACGTGTGCCTGCCGCAGCGCTGGAGCATCGTTCACGCCGTCTCCCGTCATGGCGACAACGTGCCCCTTCGCCTGCAGAGCCTGCACGATGTGCAGCTTGTCGACGGGAGCGACGCGCGAGTAGACGACGGTTTGCTCAACTGACTCTCGCAGTGCAGTTTCTGAGAGTTCCACGAGATCGCGACCGGTCAGCACATTCTGCTTGTTACTCGGCTGATTCGTATGTGAATGGCAGATGCCAAGTTCGCCTGCGATATATTCGGCCGTCAGCGGATGGTCACCGGTGATCATCACAGGACGAATGCCAGCCGTCGTGCAACGAGAAATGGCGTCTCTCACTTCGGGTCGAGGTGGGTCAACCAGCGCCATCAGCCCCAGAAAGATGAGCGACCGCTCGGCGTCCGCTTCGGAACCCGGTAACGGCACTTCGTCAAGCGGCCGGAAGGCGAATCCCAGGACACGCATCCCACGTCCCGCGAGTTCGTCCCCGGCCTCGATGATCCGCCGCCGCCACGAATCATCGAGTTCGCGAATTTCGCCTGCGTCCCACACGTCGCTGCAGACCTCAAGCAGGTTGGACACGGCCCCTTTGCAGAAAGCAATCGCGTCCGAGTCATCGAGACCGGTTAGCGCTACCGGAATGCTGTCGCTTGAGCCCGTCGCCCGGTGGATCGTTGTCATCCGCTTTCGATCAGAGTCAAACGGCAGTTCGCCGACTCGGGGAAATATTTGCAAGAGCGATGGCTGGTCAATTCCGCCCTGCCTTGCCGCCTGAATGAGGGCTGCTTCCGTTGGCTCGCCGAGAATTTCCGGATGATCGCCGGTAGATGCGTCCGTTACTTCCGCGGCATTACAGAGGCAGCCGGTGATCAAAAGCAGCGAGACGGCTGTATCGAGTTCGTGGTCGTCGTTGAATGGCAATTCGACGCGCTGGCCGGCGACATCCAGAACAGTCACCGTCATTCGGTTTTGTGTCAAGGTGCCGGTTTTGTCGGAGCAGATGACTGTCACGGAACCAAGCGTTTCGACTGCGGGTAGTTTTCGAATGAGAGCCTGTCGCTGAAACATCCGCCGAGCGCCGAGTGCCAGAGCGACGGTCGCGACGGCCGGCAATCCTTCGGGCACGACAGCGACGGCAAGGCTCAAAGCTGTCATCAGCATCAGCTTTGGCTCTTCACCGCGTGCGACTCCGAGCACGAAAACGACCGTCACAATCACGAGTGAGGCGACCGCGAGGGAGCGTCCAAGTTGTCCCAGCCGTTTCTGCAACGGAGTTGGTTCCGGCTTGACGTTCTGCAGGGAGTCAGCGATCCGACCAAGTTCCGTATCGATGCCGGTCGTGACAACAATTGCCGTGCCGCGTCCGTACGTTACTGCCGTGCCCAACCAGATCATGTTGAATCGATCGCCCAGCGGAGCCAGTTCGTCAGACAGCGTCGCCACCTGTTTCTCAATGGAATCCGATTCGCCGGTCAAAGCGGCTTCCTGAGTTTTCAGACTGGAACATTCAAGCAGACGACAGTCTGCCGGGACGGCGTTGCCGGCTTCCAACAGCACCACATCGCCAGGAACCAGTTCTGTGGACGGGATTTCTCCGGTGACTCCATCGCGTCGAACTCGAACAGTTGGAACGGTCATCTTCCTGAGTGCCGCCAGTGCCCGCTCTGCGCGATAATCCTGAACGAAGCCCAGTACGGCATTGAGCAGCACGATCACCAGAATTGCGACAGCGTCACGAAGTTCGTTGAGCAGCAGAGAGACGCCGGCCGCCACGACCAGCAGCAGAATCATCGCATTACAGAACTGCTCCCACAGGATCAGGACCGCTTTACGTGACCCCGAATCAGGAAGTTCGTTCGAGCCGAAGCGCTCACGCCGGGTCCGAACTTCTTCAGCCGACAGTCCCGAATCGGACGTCGAATCCAGCAGCTCGAGGACACGCGAACTTTCCAGCGTGTGCCATGCCGTTTCTGTTGATCGCCTCATGTATTGCTGCCCTCTTGACCAGGCTCATCAGTTGAGGCATCTTCAGCATTCGAAGAAATACAGGCTTCCAGTGCAGCAACGACCTCTTCGGGGGAGTCGACGAGAATGAATCGACTCATGTCCTCGTCGGAAATGCAGCCGCGCGCGTACATCGTGGATTGCAGCCAGGTAACCAGCGGACGCCAGTAATCGCTTCCGATCAGTATCACCGGAAATCCGGCCAGTCGTTCGGTCTGAATCAGCGTGAGAGCCTCGAACAGTTCATCCAGCGTTCCATAACCGCCGGCGAAGATCAGGAACGCCCGAGCGTACTTGGCGAACAGCATTTTGCGGACGAAGAAGTAGCGGCACATGTAACTGACGTCGCAGAACGAGTTGAGCGTCTGTTCGTGCGGGAGGTCGATGTTGAGACCGATCGACAGCGCACCGGCATCACGGGCGCCGCGATTGGCCGCTTCCATAATTCCTGGTCCGCCGCCGGTGATGGTCGCGAAGCCGCATTCACCAAGTCGTCGGCACGTCTCACGTGCGAGCGCGTAGACCGGATCGTCTGCTGGCAGGCGGGCGCTGCCGAAGACAGCAACCGACCGTGGCATTCCTTCCAGTGCCCGGGCCATGACGTCGATACCCTGGATGGTGTCGCTTTGCATGCGAAAAACCCGCCAGGGATCTTCGTAGAGAAATCCCGTACCCGGTCGGACAGAGCTATCGAGGAACTCGAAGTCCGGCGTTTGCGGCACAGCAGAAACCAGTTCGTCGCTGATCAGAGGCTTCGGTTTCGGCCTGTAATCTGGCTTCGGCTCGCCGATCCGTACGGTCCGTTCGACCGGCTCCTCGTCGAGATCAAAGACCGTTCCGTATTCCGGAACGGTCGCTTCCCAGCCGAGTCGATCTTCAATCGTTCGCGCCAGGGCCAGCGAAGCTCCTTCTTCTCCGTGAGTCAGAAACAGCCGCCGTGGAGGTGACTTCAGATGACTCAGCCAGTCGATCAGACCATTGCGATCGGCATGGGCCGACAGACCGTCGATACTTCGTATTTTCGCGTAGACACGCCGCGTGCGACCGTGAATCCGAACCTCGCGATGTCCATCGAGGATGCGGCGACCGAGTGTTCCTTGAGCCTGATGTCCGACGAACAGAATCGTGGATTCCTCGCGTCCAATGTTCAGTCGCAGATGGTGTTTGATGCGTCCGGCGTTACACATCCCGGCCGCTGACAGAATGATGCACGGTGTGGTGATCCGGTTAATCGCCATCGATTCTTCAGTCGACCGCGTGATCTTCAGGCCAGGAAATCGCAGTGGCGGCTCGTCCGACTGGATCAGTCTCCAGGTTTCCTCGTCCAGCCATTCTCGGTGCTTGCGGAAGATGTTCGTCACGTCGGACGCCATCGGGCTATCCAGAAAAATCGGGATGTCCGGGATTCGACTGGCATGTACGAGCCGACTGATGTGGTACATCAGCTCCTGAGCCCGCTCGACCGCGAAGACGGGGATGACGACATTGCCACCACGATTCGACGTGTCGCGGATAATGTCCTGCAGTTCGGACTCGACGTTTCCGCTGGCGACGTGATCCCGTTCCCCATAGGTCGACTCCATCACGACGTAATCAGCATGTTCAAAGTACGAAGGATCCTGAATCAACGGCTTGCCGGGCTGGCCGATGTCTCCGGAGAAAACGATCGTTTGCCGCTGTCCATCTTCCGTGACCGTGATCTCGATCATGGCTGATCCAAGAATGTGTCCGGCATCGTGCCATGTCGCGGTGATCCCTTCCGTAATCAGGGTCGGTTCCCGGTAATTGACACCGTGGAACAACGGCATCGTTTTGACGACGTCGTCAACAACGTACAACGGCACTTCGGGATGACGTCCGCGACGGCGTTCCTTCTGGTGTCGCCGCTTTTTATAGGCCGCGTCTTCGGTTTGAATCTTTGCTGAATCACGCAGCATCACGTCGGCCAGAGCGACCGTCGGGTGCGTCGCATAAATGGGTGCATCGAAACCGTCCTTGACGAATTTCGGAATCAACCCGATGTGATCGATATGGGCATGCGTGACGAGCAGAGCATCAAACGACTCGGGATCAATCGCGCAGCGTTCCCAGTTTCGATCCTGGAACTTCCGCTCCTGAACCAGTCCGCAGTCGATCATCACTCGCTTGCCGTTGGCCTCAAGACAGTAACGGGATCCCGTGACCTGCCGATTCGCTCCGAGAAATGTGAGTTTCATGGTATTTCGATTCTTAAATGACGCGTTTGCGGACTGACACCGGCATCGACGCGGGTCCGACGAATAGCTCACGTCAACGCAATACATGTGCCGACGGGCAGAGGCTTCGCTGGAGCCGTGCAAGCCCTGCGCTGTGCTGAATTTCGTTGATTCCTAAACGCACGCAGCGCGCGGATCCGCTCACTTCATGTCGAATCAAGAATGATCAAGCCGTGCAGGCCGCATGGCATAAGTCTTGCTTCGTGAGTCGTTGACCAATCACAAACCACGACATGGAGCAGGCGACATGCAGCGTTTTCAGAAGATACTCGTTGGCGTCGATCTCTGTGACGGCAGCGGCGTTTTCAGTGACAGACTTTCGGCAACCTGTCGAACGGCGGTGGACAAGGCATTGTGGCTCGCCGGGCACACATCAGCAGAAGTAACTTTTTTCTCGTCACTTCTGCCGTGCCTGGATTTGGCTCCGGCCATGTGGCAACTGGCCGAGCTGCAGAACTACCAGTCTGTCATCGACTCTGTCCATGAAAACGCCGCGCGCCAGATGGCCAACCTGGTTGCCGAAGCGGAAGCGGCAGGCATCAAGGCAAACGAAGTTCGCGCTGCCGGCAAGCCGTGGATCGAATTACTCAAAGAAGCGGCGATCAACGACTACGATCTGCTGACCGTCGGCAGCCACAAACAGCACGCGTTGGGACGTGTGCTACTTGGCAACACCGGCCGGCGTTTGATTCGCAAATGCCCGTGTCCCGTCTGGGTGACGTCACCGGTTGAGGATGGCCGAGTCCGTAAACTTCTGGTTCCGACGGACTTCTCAGAGACGGCGATGGACTCTCTGCAACTTGCCGGTTCACTCGCACGCCAGTTGGATGCGGAACTGCATGTTCTGCACGCCCTTGAATACCACTTCGAACCGATGATGCGAGACCTGATCGTTTCGGTCGATAACGTCGAAGAATTTCGATCGACGATGCGGTCCGATGCCGAGCGGCAGCTCAACGAAGTCGTGTCGCAATGTGGACTTGGCGATGTTGTGCCGCTTGCACATCGGCACATCGCTGTCGGACCGCCAGGTGTAATGATTCGCGAGGCAGTCGAAGAATTGTCGGTAGACCTTGTCGTGATGAGCACGCTTGGTCGATCAGGCATTAAAGGGATGCTGGTCGGCAACACAGCCGAGCAGGTCGTGAGTCATCTGACATGCTCGCTTCTGGCGATCAAGCCAGAAGGCTTTCAGTGCCCGATCGAGTTTCCGGAATTATGTGGCAGTGAGGATTTGGCGACTGCGTGATCCTCGCGCCGCTTCAAGACTTCAAAGCCACTGACGACGTCCAGCAGTTCTTCGGTGATGGAGGTCTGTCGCGACTGATGGAACTCGGCACTCAGTTTGTGCAGGCGTTCGGTGATGTTGCGCTTGGCCGTCTGCATGGACTGGATGCGTGCCGCATTTTCACTCGACAGTGATTCTGCACAGGCCCGAAATAACGAAACGAACAAGTACTCATGCAGCAGTGACGTCATAAGTTTTCGTCGAGACTCGGTACACATCGGGAGTGAGCGTGACTGGCGATGAGACTTCCAGTGTCCGGCGAAGTGTCGGAGCTCGACAGGCAGAACTTGCGTGCAGTGAGGTTCGGTCACTGTCGCTGAGGTTCGGTCACTGTCGCTGAGGTTCGGTCACTGTCGCTGAGGTTCTCAGTGAGAAGTACAGAGCCACTCGACCGATGGCGTGTTCCAATCGAAGTCGGTCGATGACGCTAAGCAATTCCTGGACACAATCAATGACTGCCGCCGCTGAACCGGCCTCAGGGAGCGTTGCCGCAACATCAAATCCTGCTTCTTCCAACAGGCCAGCACATCGGTGTCCGACTGCGATCAACACCGGTCGCGATTCTGCATCGGTTGAGTCAGCCGTTCGTCTATCGGCATTTGCAAACCGATCGGAGACGTAAGACACAATCTGCTGGTTGAATTGACCGCACATTCCCTGGTCGGAGCCAAAAGCCACAGCCAGCTCCCGTGGTCTGAGTGGCTGGTCAAAGAATTGCAGGTCATCGGCGTGTGATTCCCACAGGAGCATTCGGAGGCCGTCCTCGACATTCCGACGGTAGTCGCGCAGAGAATCAACGGCTTCCTCGTACTGCCGTCGGCTGATAACCGACTCGCGAGGGCAGTTCACCCATCAGGCCAGAGACCTCAGTCCCGGCCTGTACGAAACGGAAAATATTGTCGATCAGCAGCAGCACGTCCTGCTGCAGGTCGTCGCGGAAGTACTCAGCCATCGTGAGAGCCGTGTGGCCGACGCGGAATCTCGCGCCAGGCGGTTCGTTCATCTGACTGAAGACGAGCACCGTGTTGTCGAGCACGCCGGTTTGCTGCATCTCGCGATACAGTTCTTCCGCTTCACGACATCGTTCGCCGATTCCGCAGAACAGGCTGACGCCGTGATGAGTACCAACGATGTTGTGGATCAATTCCGTAATGAGAACTGTTTTGCCAACACCCGCTCCACCAAACAATCCAGCCTTCCCGCCACGTTCCAGTGGAGCCAGCAGGTCAATGGCCTTAATGCCTGTCTCAAAGATCTCCGACCGCGTCGACCGCTCCGCCATTGTCGGCGCGACACGATGAACACTGCGTGCGTGTGTCGCATCGCCCGACAAAGGGGCTCCGTAGTCGATCGGTTCGCCGAACACATTCAGCATTCGTCCGAGCAGCGGCCTGCCTGCGTTTACTATCAACGGCCTCTGCGTCGCGATCAGCCGATCTCCACGTGACAACCCCCGTGTCGGAGTCAGGGCGATCCCACGCACCGTCCATTCGTCAGGCTGACTGATGACTTCGATCCGCACGCTGCCCGACTCGTTATGCAGCATCTCGTGAATACCGGGCAGCCTCTCGGTGAAAGACGCATCGACGACGCTGCCACGCAGCCCGGTTGTCGCCGAGCTGGCTCCTGGTTCCATAGCAGTCGCTGCCATGAATCAACCTTCAGCCACGAGTTGCACGAAATCGAGTGCGGAGATGACTCCCTGCAGTTGGCGTGCGTCGTTGACTACCAGGACACGATGAATTCCGTGCTCCATCATCGTCCGAGCGACCTCGACAACAAGCATGTCCGGATGCACCGTCAGTGGATCGTTCGTCATCGCATCGGCAACCGGAACAAGGTCGTACTCGCCAAGCATTTCGTGAGAGAACATTGACTCCTCCCACTTCTGCGATTCCGGATTGAACCAGTTTTCTGTACGCGGAATCTGCCCTTCCAGTGCTTCCTGGTCGGCTTCAATAAATGAGACAATGTCCGATGTGGAAATCACTCCAATGCATCGATTCTGTTCGTCGACAACCGGAACACCGCTGACATGATGCTCGGTCATGATCTGCATCGCGTCCTGAATCGAATCCGTCGCTTCCATACTGACGACTCCTCGACTCATGATGTCAGCCGCTGTTTTTGCTGATGCCACATTGCCGGTCATGAGAATTCTCCTTTTGAGTAGACCGCCGCAGAGGTGCTGGCGGAACGCCGCTGTCACGGCATGACGAAGTGATGTTGATCCGGTCGGACGACCAGAACCGGGTGTTTTGCTTTGCGAACGACTTTTTCAGCGACACTGCCAATCAGCATGTGGTCGATTGGGCCATGGCCGTGAGTTCCGAGCACGATGAGATCGCAATCCTTCGCCTTTGCATATTCAATGATCTCAAGCCAGGCACCGCCCTGTTTGATCACAACCGAGACGATCACTCCTTCGCACGTATGCCGATTCAGCAGGGCTTCCAGTTTTTCCTGGATGATTCGTTCGTAGCTGTCACGCCACTCCTGGCCGGTTGTGGGGGCATAGACGATCGGGTCATGCACGACGTGCAGAGCCACAACTTCCGCTTCAAACACACGAGCCAGCGACATCGCATAATCAAACGCCTGGTCCGATGTTTCGCTGAAATCCACGGCAGCGAGAATTCGGTTGATACTAAGGGACACGAGACAGCTCCTGTTTCCAGTGGTGTTAGACTGTCCCCACCTCATCGCAAGCGGTGTGCCGTACGTCAGAGTGACGGCGTCGAGGGCGAGGGACAGTCGAGGCTGTACCGAAACGGCTCGCTATGACAGCCCGGCGCACCCATACGCACACCCAAGTCCATTTGAAAGATGCACATCGGCTCGTGAAGACTGTCTGAGCACGAAGGGCCACCACGCGGCACGCCATTCTCCAATGAAGTGAGATCGGCGGTTGTATTTGCCGGCCCATTACAAATTGCGACTCAGGAGCACGAGATGGATGCTTTGCTGCCGCCGGACATGGCGAAGAAAGCTGAAGAAGTCGGAATTCGTAAGGCCGGCATGGATGGAGTGAAGATGTTCGTTCTCGCCATTCTGGCCGGAGCCTTCATTGCATTTGGAGCGGTCTTCGCAACGACCGTCGCCGCGGGTTCAGCCGGCTCGCTGCTGTACGGAGTGCAGAGACTGCTCGTGGGGACGGTCTTCTCGCTGGGACTCGTCCTGGTAATTGTTGGCGGAGCCGAATTGTTTACCGGCAACAGCCTCATCGTGATGGCCTGGGCCGGTGGCCGAGTATCGCTCACGGGATTGCTGCGGAGCTGGGCGATCGTCTTCGCTGGGAACTTCGTCGGCTCGGTTGGCACAGCGCTGCTGGTGTTCCTGGCGGGGCATCACGCGTTCGACTCGGGAAGTGCCGGCCTGACGGCTTTGAAGATTGCAGAGTCAAAGCTGCACTTCGGATTTCTACAGGCCGTCTGCCTGGGAATTCTCTGCAACGTGCTGGTGTGCCTGGCGGTGTGGCTGACGTTTAGCGCCCGCACCACGACCGACCGCATTCTCGCCGTCGTCCCGCCGATCGCGTGTTTTGTCGCCGCCGGATTCGAGCACAGCATTGCAAACATGTACTTTGTGCCCTTTGCCTGGTTAATTCAGATCGGAGCGACGGACTCCTTCTGGACGAGTATCGGGAGTTCATCTGAAACTTTCGCCGGCATCACGTGGTCCGCTTTCCTGATGAGGAACCTGCTTCCCGTTACGATCGGAAACGTCATCGGCGGCGGAGTTTTCGTAGGGGCCGTGTACTGGTTCATTTTCCTGCGACTCGATGCGGAGTCAGAGCAGCCATGACACGACTTACCATCAACGGACAGACAGTTGATGCAGCGGAGAATGCAACAGTCCTCGACGCGGCACGATCCGCTGGTGTCGAGATACCAGCACTGTGCCATCTTCAAGGCCTGACATCACCCGGTTCGTGTCGACTGTGCATGGACGAGGTCGCTGGCTGGGCGAGTTCGGTCGCTGGGCGAGTTCGGTCGCGTCGTGCGTGCATCCAGTTTCCGACGGGCTGGATGTCACGACGGAATCAGAAGCGATCACCAGACATCGTCGTAATGTTCTGCAACTCATGCTGGAGCAGATGCCCGTCGGCCCACCGGACGACACTGAATTCGGTCGCTGGACAAGGCACTACGACGTTGACGTTTCAACCGTCGATCCGGCACCGCCTCGATTCGATATCGACGCCGATTCCAATCCGTTCATCCGAGTCGACATGAATCAATGCATTCTCTGCACGAGGTGTGTTCGTGCGTGTGATGAAATTCAAGGACGCGATGTCTGGGGAGTCACTGACAAAGGTTTCGGGGCGAGGATCGTTGCTGGCGTCGACACGACGATGCTCGAAGCTCGTTGCGAATCGTGCGGACTGTGTGCAGCCGTCTGTCCGACGGATGCTCTTGTCGATCGTCAGGCATTCGAAGTTGCGCCGCCAGAGAAACTGGTTCGAACAACGTGCGCGTACTGCGGAGTCGGCTGACTGCGAAGATCCCCGAGTACAAGGTTTGCGCCGTGCGGCTGCAGCCCGTCCCATCGATATTCGAGCCCATCGGTCGATGACGGCAGGACAGTTCACTTCCGCCATCTTCGCTCGACATCCAGAGAAATTGTCCGGCGGCGACCCACACTTTCGTGTGCGGTAGCTGGCAGAATTGGACTGCCGTTGCTGGATGATTCCAGCGAGAATGCCTTTCTGAGACCCGTCGGAATGAACGCGGATCTGACTAACCTCGGTGCCCAGACCAATCGTCCTCGCCGTTAAGGAAGCATCCATGTCCAGAATTACTGATGAAATTCCTGATGCCAATTGCCATCGGCTGCCGCCAGGCGAAGAGGTTGACCTGAAGAGTCTGTCGACTCGCGGTCGTGACTTTCACGACGACCGCAAGGTAGCCGAATCTGAATTTCTGGAACTTCGCGATGAGCTGGCCGAACTCCAGCATCGAACCTATGCCGAAGGAAGTCGGCAATTGCTGATCGTCCTGCAGGCGATGGACGCTGGTGGAAAAGACGGCACGATTCGGCACGTCTTCCGGGGCGTGAATCCGCAAGGCGTTCAGGTCACTTCTTTCAAGCAGCCAACGGCCAGAGAACTTTCGCGAGACTTTCTATGGCGCGTTCATCGTGCTGTGCCACCCGCAGGGACGATCGGAATCTTCAACCGATCTCACTACGAAGACGTGCTGGTTGTCCGCGTCGAAGAACTTGTTCCGGAAGACGAATGGCGTCGCCGGTTTCAGCACATCAATGACTTCGAGAGGCTGCTCAATGATTCCGGAACGAAAATCCTGAAATTCTTTCTTCATATCTCGAAAGACGAGCAGGAGAAACGGTTCAACGATCGGTTGTCGAAGCCTGAGAAACGTTGGAAGTTTTCTGATCAGGATCTCGTCAAACGGAGCCACTGGGATCGCTACATGCCTGCATATGAGGAAGCTCTGTCACGATGCGGTACTGAGTGGGCTCCCTGGCTTGTCATCCCCGCCGATCAGAAGTGGTACCGCAACCTGGCCATCGCCCGCGTGATTGTCGATACGTTACGGACGATGGATCCTCAATACCCGACCCCTGAAATTGAGACCGAGTCTGCTGAATTGCCTGGATCGAGGAATCCGTGAGCCAGATTAAGAAACTAACAGCGGCCAGATTCAACTTATACAGACGGCAGCGTAAAGCGATCATGTTCGCTCAGTTCTCGAATCAGGGGTTCATGAAGAGCGGGGCATCGACTTGATTTCAAATCGGAGCCCGCTCTTCGCGTCTTCAGTTTGGTCGAAGCGTTCAAGGCTCTTTTGACCACAAGCCACTCCTGCACGTTGTCTGGAGTCAGCAAACCAATTGTTTCCTGCAGCGAATTGACGACCAGGACGGGTCCACGTGTAACAGCCATCGACTCCATGGACCGTTCCAGAGATTCGCCGGACGACACACGAGACGCCGGAGTTTGCACGACGTCATCGAGGGTTGCTGCCGGACCTCGGGACTTTAGTTCACTCAATAATGTCGATCGTGTGAGCAACCCTGTCTGGCCGTTAGATAGCAGGACCGGGAAATCGGACTGCGATCCTTCCAGAAGTGTAGAAGCCGCGTCACGTAATGACTGATGACCGGTCAGAATGTGAAAGTTGGACATCATGGCATCAGCTGCTGATGCTTCCGCAGCCAGAGCACGCACCTCAACGGCCTTTGACTCGGCTGCCGCCCCAAGCATCACGAACAGACCCACAACAACCAGCATCCAGTTACTCATTGCCCCAAGAACGACAAAAACGACGGCAATCGCCTGTCCGACCTGCGCCGCCGTTTGAGTAGCCTCGACGTAATCGCGTCGTCGTGCCAGCAACGCCCTGAAGACGCGACCGCCGTCCATCGGAAAGGCTGGTAGCATGTTGAAAGCCACAATGATGACGTTGAACCAGAACAACGATGTCAGAATCGATCCCTCGGTCATCGTTCCTTCCGCTGTCAGGACAGTCATTCCGCTGATCTTCATTCCGACATAGAGGCTCGCCGCGATCACGACATTGACGACGGGACCGGCCAGAGCGATCAACAACTCTTTACGCGGTTCTTCAGGGATGCGGTCCAGACGGGCGACTCCACCAATCGGAAGCAAGGTGATGTCCTGAGTGCCGATTCCGAATCGACGAGCCATCGTTGCATGGCCGATTTCGTGAAGCGTCACACATAGAAAAACGGCACTGACAAACAGCGCCATCTGGAGCGCAGCAGGTAGCCCGCTACCGACAGCCTGTGACAGAAACAGCCAACCGAACAACGCCAGAAAGCTCCAATGCAGGAACACTCCCGTCCCTCCCACGGTGCCGATTCTCAATGAACCTTTCATTTCCGCATCTCCCGTTTGCTGTTACAGAATTCGCAAAGTCTGCTTCGCAACAACTCTGCTGTGACAATCCGGCCGCAATGTGCGGATGTGACACAGCGTTTCACTCATTGCCCACCGCGGCCCGAGTCTGTGTCGACGTTTTCGAAACCAGCGAACGCCATGCCCTTTCGATGATTCGGCATCATTCAGCGATACACACGGTTGCGAAGTTAATCCCGGACAGCCCGAAGCCTCTCGGTACGCCTTTTGCGTTTTGTTGGCTGAAGAACGTCGCCCTGCCACGTCGTCTGCAAGCGACTCAACCTTTGTGCCGGAGAGATCGCAATGACTACCACCGCATCACGTTCTGATCAGGAAGCTGTTGCCCCGATGGCTCTTGTCGAGGTCTACACCGTCACAGATCCCAACCTGGCAGAAATCATCAAAGCGACTCTGCAACGGGAAGGCATCAGTTGCTGGATCGACGGCGAAAATCAGGCTGGCCTGTCAGGAGTACTGAACATCACGCTGCGAACGAGAGCAAAAGACGCTGAACGGGCTCATCGCGTTGTTCGGACATTCGATCATTGATCCATCGAGGCGACTCAACGGCGGCAAACAATCAGAAACCTCACCGGGTTTGAACAGGAGAATGGATTGTGAACATTAAGCACATCCTCGTCCCGACAGATTTCAGTGGACCGGCGCGAGAAGCGACAGATTACGCACTGGACCTCGCACGCGTATTCGATGCGTCCATCACACTGTTTCACGTGATAGAAAATCCCGTCGTCTACGTACCAGCGCTTGGTGGTTACATGCCACAATCACTCGAACTTGAGGACTTCAGCGATGTTGCTCTGGGAGAATGGGTGGTTGCCAACGATGCGCCGGGAATCACGATTCACCGGGAATGGAACACGGACACCCCGTATCCGCAATTCTCGAATCCGCAACAGAGCACGGATGCGACATGATCGTGAAGGGTACGACGGCCGAGGCATGGTCGGACATATGCTGATTGGTAGTGTCGCCGAACGGGTTGTCCGGCGAGCAGGATGTCCGATGCTGACTGTTCATCCAGCCTGCGTTCATGAACAAGCCTTCGACCCGTCCGTCCTTGCCGTGGAAGGCTAACTTGAACGCAGCTCTACGAGGCCGTCAAGGAATGAAGACTGATCGGGATGCAATAGTTTCTGTGCGGACTCGATGGACACGAATTCGACCTCCTGAATCTGGACGGCTTTCACTGGGCGTGAACTAAATTCTTTAGCGAATTTCGAATTATGGTCTCGATTTTGCACGTTTGGTAGATCGTGTCGGGCACGCGTGAGTCCGGCGGCGAGTCGAGGGATGTCGATTCGCGATTGCAGCAGCATACTTCATGGAAGGAGTCCGTCATGC
>Ga0316208_1002502_pt1 | contig 14858 bp, 6 predicted proteins | sample 3monopyrite_MG_FD_204944 | JGI IMG/M metagenome (GOLD analysis project Ga0316208, IMG submission 204944) | Microbial mat bacterial communities from mineral coupon in-situ incubated in ocean water Damariscotta River, Maine, United States -... | ecosystem: Environmental > Aquatic > Marine > Coastal... | reverse complement strand
TTCCCGATTTCCGTTGCCTTGTTTGACCCGAAGCCGCAGGCGATGGTGTTTTGAATGCGTGCCAGCGTCTGAAACGCGGGTGCCTTCGGCTTCCGGTCAAACAAGGAACTTATTTCAGGACTATTCCATAGCGATGCGGCGATCGTGTCGTGGTCAACGTGATGTTGTCTGAATAGCGTTCGTACGATTAGTCGAACGACGTGGATCAGAAATCCTATCGTCAAGAGTTCCTGGGCGATTCGTAACGATGCCAAATCTGTTAATTGCGCCAGTATAGTGAGTATCAGGCATGCAGCTGCCAGCGCCAGCGTAACGCGAGTGTGCCGTCTGTCGTCGCTGACAGCGAGGGCCGCTGCGATCAGCACCGTAGCCAGCAGGAAAACGACCATCAACGTCGCGATTGTCTTCCCAAGGTGGCCGCTGAACGTCCCGACAAACGGCGACACGAAAAGCAACAATAACAGGCCGATCAGCAGTTGCGTAAAGCGAGTCTGCCGCAGTTTCCAAATCCATCGATGCAGAGTGGAATCGCTTGATGGAGTGTCGGGCTGCGGGTTATTCATGTCGACTCAATCTGAACGGGTTTGACATGAAATACTTCGACGAACAAAGCATAGAGTGCCGGCACGACGAGCAGTGTCAGCAGCGTGGCGACGATCAGGCCGTAGATCATGCACCAGGACATGCCTTCCCACAGCGGGCCACCGCTCATTGCCAGCGGCAACAGACCGCCGATTGTGGTGGCCGTTGTGAGAAAGATTGGTAGCAGCCGCTGCTTACAGGCATCGACCAGGCAGTTGCGAAATTCATCTCGCGTGAGGCCGCAAATGGGGCCGGAGCCGTCAGACTTCTCCGCAGCGTCTTTAATCAGAAGATCGGCGAATTCGATGAAGATGATCCCCGTGTTCAGCACGATTCCAAACAGCGAAAGAATCCCGAGCTGAGGCATAAACCCGAGTGCGTTGTCCGTGAAGTAGAGACCGGGCAACGCACCGATCAGCGCCAGCGGTAACGTGGCGAGAATGATGAGCGGCTTGGCCCAGCCGTTGTATTGAATGACCAGGAGCAGGACGATCGTCATCACCGAAATTGCCAGGCAGACGGTCAGGGACTCAGCGCTTTCGTTTGACTTTTCCAGGTTGCCACCAACTTCGACGCTGAAGCCAGCGGGCATTTCAGAAACGAGTTGGGCCATGTCAGCCGACGCCATGATCCCTTTGACGACGTCGTTTCCGAGCACGCCTTGTTCAACCTGAGCAGACACGGAAATAATCCGGTTGAGGTTGCGTCGTTCGATGGTTGCCGGCTCCCACCTTGGAGTCAGCGTCGCGACGGCATCGAGTGGCACTTTCGTTCCGGAGCTGGCTTCGACGAACGCCGTTTGCAGCCCGTCCAGCGACGTTCGTTCGTTACCCGCCAACCGCAGATAAACAGGCACCAGATGGTCGCCTTCACGGAAAGTGGTGAGGCGATGTCCTGAGTAGTACGCGTTAAGCGTGTTGGCGATATCGAGGTTGGTCACTCCCGCCAGGCTGGCGCTGTCTTCATCAACGTCGACGCGCAGCTGATACCCGGTCACCCCCCACGAGTCAGTCTCGCTCCACGTGCCAGGCGTTTCGCGAATTAATGTCTTTACACGATCGGCGAAGCGACGCATGGTTGGCATGTCGGCGAACCCGGCGCCGGTCACTCGAATCTGCACGGGATCTTCCGACGGTCCGAGCTGCAGCTCCATCGGAACAATTCTCGCACCGACGATTGGTTTGATACCCAACGATTCGTCGCCTCGCTCCGCAATCTCTCGGACTTTGCGAACAAGCTCGGGAGTGAACCTTGCCTCGGTCGTTCTTACCAGGATTTCAGCGTACGCCGCGTTGATCGGTTCTGGCGCCCAACTGAGATACCAACGCGATCCGCCGCGGCCAACCATCGTGCGGAATGCTCGGATCTTCTGAAGAGGCGTTCCAGCAGTGTCGGTAAGCGACTGTCCGTCCGGGCCAATCTGTGGGCTGAGTTTCTGCAGGATTGTTTCTACTTGCCGCGCGACTTCGTCGGTTTGTTCGATCGTTGAGTTTTCTGGAAGGAAGACTTCAATTGGGAACTGATCCCGCATGTCTTTCGGAAAGAACTCCGAAGCAATTGGCAGTTTTGTCGTGACAACAAACAAAACGATGGCAACACCAATGGTCAGAAACTTGTGATCGATGCACGCTCGGACTGTTTTGCGGAACACGCGATCGATCGGGTCAGGCTGTTGTCCGGATTCTGCCGGCACACCTTTACGACGCGACAGGACCGATACGATTTTCGCGAAAAGCCACGGTAGTGGCGCCGACGGTTTTGTGGCATCAGCGGGGGCGCGAATAAACGTGGCAGCCAGTATCGTGCAGAACGTCATCGCCAGCACCCAACTGATGCCGAGCGTCATTGATAGCGTCACAGGAAGGCTGTAAACGTACTCGCGAGTGCTTCCGGTCAACCCGATCAACATCGGTGCGAACGCGGCGATCGTCGTTGCCGTACCCATCAACATTGCGGTCGACAGCTGCGATGATCCTTTGACACTGGCTTCGATGGGGGACATGCCCTCGATCTGGTTAGTCCGGGACTGATCGCAAACCTGGACGGCGTTATCGACCAGTAATCCCAACGCGATGATGATTGACGCCAGAGAAATCTGCTCAAGTTGAACGTCAAACAGAGTGATCAAGGCGAGGGCGGCGAGCACGACAACGGGAATATTCCCCGCCATAACCATTGCAGATCGAAACCCAACAACGAGATAGACAACGATTACGACGATGATAATCGCACCGACAACGTTGCTGAGAACCTGGTCAATTTTCATCGTGACATTCTCCGACTGGTCGGAGATGTACTTCACACTGATATCAAGAGGGATCGACAGCTCGGCAGTCCGCATTTCGTCGATGCGAGCCTTGGCTGCGTTGCAAACATCGACAGTGTTGGCACCGGACTTAATCGACACGGCCACAACAACGCAGGGTCGTGACGTGTTTGCATCGCCGAACCGGGAAATTACCTGGCGAGGGTCGACGTAGTCTCGAACAACCTTGATCCCCTGATCCGGCAGATAAACCTGTCGTGTTTCGTTGCCTTCTCCCGCCATACCTGTGGCGATTGAGTTGAGTTCGTCAACTGCGTTCAGCTCGCCACCGGGTTTCACCGTAAAACGACCGGACGCTGTGTCGATGGACCCACCTGGAGCGACGATGTTTCTGGATTGAATCAACTGCTGAAGTTGATCAGTGGTCAGTTGCAACTGCGACCAGGTGCCGGCATCAGTTTCGGCATAGATGGCTTCTTCAACAATCCCGTACTGCTCTGACTTCGCCACGCCATCGAGTAGACGGAGTTCGTCTTTGATTCGCTCGGAAATCGTGTCCAATTCGCGCAGCGTGTACTCGTTCTGAGGGCTTATGTCCTTGTCACCAGGCAGCGGCGTCTGGTAAATCGCAGCCAGGATGACGTAGGTGTCGCCGTACTCGTCGTTGACGATCGGCGTAATTCCCTGCTCGGGCATCTGCACCCGTGCCACGTTCGCTCGAACCTTGTCCCAGACGTTGGCAATCATGTCCGGACTGATGGTCTCTTCGGCGTCGATAAAGACCGTCGACAAACCGTTCTTCGTCGTGGAACGAACGACGTCCACAGCATCGATGCGGTCGCATGCTTCTTCGATTGGCTTGGTGATCAGCTCTTCAACTTTGATTGCCGGAGCGCCCGGCCAGGATGTCGAGACAGCACATGTGCGGACGGTGTATTCCGGGTCTTCGCGGCGAGGCATCGTGAAGAAAGAAACCAGCCCCCATCCCATCTGTAATGTGACAAACGTGAGAACAATTGGGCGATAGCGGATCGCGAAAGCGGCAAGATTCATTAGTTGCTCTCCACTTCCGCGGCGACATTCACTGCTTCGCCGTCGGTCAGGTAGTGGACTCCGCCAAGGACGATCTGAGTCGCTTCCTTCTCGTTCGTCTTTTCCGTCAATTCCGGCAGTTCCGGTGAGCCCGGCTTGGAAGGTACGGCGGCGATTCGCTTGAGCGTGTTCGGACCGTCGGCGACCGAAACGTCGACCCGGCGGACTATCTCGCCCTCGACCACAAAGACGTAATTTTTGCCTGACTTTTCATTGATCGCGTCAATCGGAACGTAAAAGCCGCGAGGCATGCGGTTCTCAACGAGATCAACTTTTGCGAGGTCGCCAGGACGCACCAACCATGGTTCACGTTCAAAGAGCACTGTGTCCCCGGAAAATTCGGTCATGCCCTCAGGCAAGACCAGCTTACCGAGCACTCGATCCTTGGTGATGTCGAATGTCGACGGATCGTTAATGACGACGTCGTTGAATTTCCAGACGCCAAGAAAACCACGCGTCTTTTCTCCGGGAGTCACGCGAACCTTCTCGACCTTAAACAACGGTCCGCGGGATCGACCGTCGGCAGCATCGATAACCTTCCAGAAATAGTCTCCCCCTTGTTCATCACGGTGGATCGCATTCTGTTCGATGAAGTAATCGTCGCTCTCGTCGACAAGACCGCTGATGCATTTCCAAAGGTCGCGAGTCTTTGCCAACGAGTCCCGATCAACATCATCCGGTAGATCGGTCGGAACCTGTCGGTTTCTGACGAGGAGTGTGATTGTGAAAGTTCGAGTTGACGGATCGGCGGCGGCGTCCGTCATGAAGATCACCGCTTCCTCTCGAACAGTCGAACCATCGGGACGAGTCAGAATGACTTCGAGTGTGTCTTTGTATTTTATCTGCCGGGCACGCTCGGCCGAGACCTCAAACTCGATCTTCATCGGGTCCATCATCTGGACAGTGACGACCGGTTCGCCGCGTTGAACCGTTCCGCCGGGCAGGACGTGCACCTCGGCAATCTGCCCACGAAACGGCGCGTAGAGCGTGCAGTCTTTCAAATCGAGTTCCGTGTCGTTCAGCGTTGCCTGGGCCTGTTGAATCTGCGCGTCCAGCGAAGCAATGTCCGCAGTTCGAGCCTCCTTGGTTGCGTCAAGTTGAGCGACCTTGGCCTTCGCCGTCGTCAGGTTTGCGGTGTACTGATCGAGTTCCGACTTTGCGATCGCGTTCTTGTTGAACGCTTCCTCGGCCCGATCAAAGTCAGCCTGAGCAAGCTGCTGCTCGGCGACCGCCGCTGCCTGTTGAGCGGGCAGGACCTTTCCTTCTTCAATGACCGCCGCGATTCGCTGCTTCTCAAGCCGCGTGATCTGAGCCTGGGCACTGGCAACGGCCGATTCGTACCGTTCAGAATCAATCCTGGCCAGCGGCTGACGAGTTCCGTCTTCGCCGACCTGAGCACTGACGTTCAGCTCAGGCTCGATTACGTACTGAACCCGGCCGCTGACTTCAAAGCCGAGGTCTTCCGTTTTCCACGACCCAACGACACCAGTCACTGCCAACGACCGAGCCGGATCAGATTGCTCCAGCCGAATCACACTCACCGGCCGCGGTGCGCGTTCCCGAGTAGCCGGCAAATCGGCCTCTTTTGAGCACCCACCCAACATCATCAACAGCACGGGCAGCAAGCAAGCTTTGTGCATATTCACTCTCGCAAAAGTTGTCATCTCAACGCCTCTTTTTGAAAAACGCATCGCCGTGTTGATCGCGCATTTGATCTTCAACGCCAGCTCGATCTTTGTTGATCAGGTTCCAAATATTGGTCCGTTGCTGTGCGCCTTTGGTGACTGCTAATGCCTGCCGCTCTCGAACTTCCTGGAGATTACTGCTTACCTTTACAGACGACTCTCCATAACCGACGACACCCCAATAACTGGTTGATACCCAACCCGGCGTGTAGTCAACACCGTAGACCAGAGTCTGCTGGTCAGCATTGACCTGTACGCCCTGGCCTCGCAGTGATGCTGCCAGGGCTCGAAACCTGTCACTGGTCCGCCGCCCGAACCCGAGCAACCCACGTTCGACACCCGCGGTTGGCAGGTGATCTCTCTTGCGAGCGAAGTTGTCGTGCCAGGTCGCCGTCCGAGCGTACTCGGTGCCTTGCGGTTGACGCGAGCGAGGTCGTCAATCGCGTGCGACACCGACTGGTAGTAACGCCTTGAAGCGGCCAGTTCGTCATCCAGTTTTACAATTTCCTCGTGATGCGGAATTGGCTCTGAGGAGATCGTCTCGTCATTTGCACCGTGTGGCGGAGATGGCGAGGTAATCAGAGAAAGCACGCGTCTCAGGCTTTCATCCGACAACTCCATCGTCAGGGTGATCGTGGTTGAGCTGGCTGTCACGTCCGCCGACTCGAGTTCCTCCAGCGACATGTGCATGTCGTCGACGATGTGGCGGAAGATGCTGGCAATCTCTTTGGCAGACGTCGTCGGGTTTTCGCCAAAACTGAGGACTATCTTTGCGTTGGTCGTCTTGTTGATCGTTGCAAAGAATGAAACTCCGTGAAGCGACGCCAGTAGTTGAGGCAGTTCGACTCTGGCGACCACGTCGTTGGGTACAAGACTGTGATCTTCAAGGTAACGTCTCACACCCCTGACGTCGGACGTTTCAGCTAAGTCGACAGCGTGCACAATATGAGCCGAGCTTCGGACTGCAGCAGCCAGATACTCGGACATCGCCCCTGTGTTGCCATCAGCCGCCGACGTCGCCCAGCGAGCGGCTTCCTGACGAACGGCGGGTGAGCGAATCCCCAACGTGCGAGGGCGAATCTCCATCAAAAAAGCATCGCGACGACCTCTAACTGATCTCAGCCCCGAAATTTTCTCGACACGAGATTCTTCGCGGCGAGCGATTCGCTCCATCGTCACTGCCGGCGGCAGTTCAAGCAAACCCGTCGACCAGACCTGCTCATGCAATTCCGGGCGAATGAGCGAGCCGATCACGAGAGTATTCATCCACGCCGGGATTCGTGAAGTACCTGCGAGAAACTGCTGGTTGTACGCGAACTCCTCTGCCGAGCCGTGTGCCGCGTCTCCATTCGACAAGTATGGCCTCGCACGTTTTGAGACTGCTCTTTGCGCTGGGAGACACGTCGGGCCATCCGACTTCACCCGCATCCAATGCTTCCACCGCTTTCCCGAGGGCTCTGTCATCCAGCGTTTCCGGGATCAGAGCGAACGCTCGCTCATAAAACGTGAACGCGTTTTGTTCGGGCTCAAGGCTGATTCGGCCTTCAGTTTGACGGTCGACGATCTCACCGATCGAAGGAATGTTGGCAAACCGTGACGATCGGTATGCCAATGCCGCAAGGACGATCAATAGGGAAATTGCGAGCGGAACACTGATCATCAGCCGAAAAGCGAACATCCGCAATGTCTGCAGAATTCCCTTTCGCTTTTCTGGATGATTGAGATCCACCATCGGATGAGCCCTCCAGTCTTGTCAAAAATCGCAACGACGACATGTATACGCAGAAACTTGTCACGGGATCAAACCCGGATACCACTCTTGAATGAACACTCCATAGAAAGCGAATCTGTTAGAACCGCAACTCAACCTTCGGACCGTCTTCTTAGGCCGAGTCTTGTGAGCGTGTCGGTGACAAGTTCGAAGAGGGCATCTCGTTCGTTGACGTCTCGCATGACTCCGACGCGGCTGAGATAGAGTTCGTCGACGCCGTTTGGGAAGTCGGCTCCGACTCAAGCACTGGCCGAAATTAATGCGGCAACGTCACGCAACTCACAGTGATGCACTCCCTCACCCAGTCGAGTAGCTTGCGTCGTGTTACGCATTGACCAGGGAATCGGGATGTTTGATCCGCTACAGATGCCTCTTTCCGGGGTGCACAGCATTGCCGCCAGTGCCGGGACCGGGAAGACGTTTACGATAACCACGCTGTATTTAAGGCTGCTGCTGGAAGGCGGATGCTCTGCGGATCAGATTCTCGTCACCACGTTTACGGAAGCAGCGACGTCCGAGTTGCGAGACCGACTGCGTGGGCGCCTGACCGACGCGCTGCAACTGCTGAGGTCGTGCCCCGCTCAGACTGATGTCAAAGCCGCTGTCGACAGTCTATTGAACAGCGACAGAGACCCTGATTCGACGTGTGCCACTGGCTCTGCCAGTGCAGAATTGCCTTCGAACCAGGTTTCTGAGAGCACTGGCAAAGCCAGTGGCACACTTATTCAAAGGGCTGCTAACGGGAATGCCGACCCGCAGCTCGTGCAGTTGCTGGAGCAGGGCGGGGCGTGGGATGAAGATTCAGCGTCGCGAGTCGTCGAACGAATTGAAGATGCACTGCTGAGTTTCGATCAGGCTCCCGTGTTTACCATTCACGGATTCTGCAGCCGAGTTTTGCAGGAGCTGGTCTTTGAATCCGGGACCCGGTTCAACGTCGAGCTGGTGGCATCGCTGGACGAGCAGATTCGTGAAGGCGTCGACGATTTTGTTGCGCAGTCTTGGACGGCGGAGGACTCGTTGATTGAACGCTGGCTGCCGTTGACTGGTTCGCTCTATGCGAAGATCGAAAAGGTCGCCGACACGGTGATGGATAATCCGTCGCTGGAAATCGTGCCGGACGGCGGCGATCTGGACGAGTTGCTGCATTCGGAATTTTTGACGTCGGCGGATCGTCTGTTGGATCAGCTCGCGAAGATCTGGCACGAGCAAAAGGACGGCGTTCGCGAGCTGGTCGACACGGCGATTCGCGATGGAGTTCTAAAGAAAACCAGTTACGGAAAACCGGAGCAGATCGATAAGTCGATGGCCTTTATTGATTCGCTGGTCGACTCGCGATCGCTGTCCGAGTTCACCTGGAAGAAGGACAAGCTCGACGGAGACCAGAAACGGCTCACGCAGGATGGCCTCGAAGCAGGGACGTTGAAAAAGTTCGCTGGCAGCACACCCGAACATCAAGCGTTTTCGTTATTGCAGGAGATCGCTGATCTGTCGCGGGAGTTTTCGAAGCGGCAACAGGAAGTGGAAACGCGATTGCTCGCGCGTGTCGGTCAGTTTGTGCGGGACCATGTGGCAAAGCGGCGTGCCGAACGCGGCATCATGAGCTTTGGCGATCTGCTGCACAGAGTCGATGAAGCACTCGATGGGCGGCAGAAGGAACTGCTGTTGGACGGCCTCCGGGAAAAATACCGCGTCGCGCTGGTTGACGAATTTCAGGACACGGACCCGGTGCAGTATCGCATCTTCAGTCGAGTCTTCCGTGAAGCGGCCGAGATTCCCGATCCGGAGGTCGATCGAGCCTTCATCATGATCGGTGACCCGAAGCAGTCGATCTATCGGTTTCGAGGAGCGGACCTGGCGGCTTACCTGGAAGCCGAGCGGCAGACTCCAGCCGAGCATCGACACGACATGGGGACAAACTGGCGGTCAGATCGGTCGCTCGTCCAGTCGGTGCAGGCAGTTTTCGATAGTGTGTCCAACCCGTTTCTCAACAAAGACATCCCTCTGCCGGAAGTTGACGCTCACTACGGCGACCGATTTCGGCCAGAGCCGGCGATGTCCGTTTCGTTGATCCCCAGGCCCGAGTATCAGGAACCCGACAAAGCGATGTCGCGCAAAGCCGCGTTGGACATCACCGTCGAGCGGCTGGTTGAAGACATCGTCTCGCAGCTTCAATCAGACGGCGAAATCTGCGTGGGCGACGACGAATGGCGAGGGCTGGAGCCTTCGGACATCGCCGTGCTGTGCAAGACCGGCCGAGAATTGCGACAAATTCAGCAGGCACTGGCTGATCGCGGCGTCGCTTCGGTTCTGCAAACTGACGAGTCCGTTTTCGAGTCTGCCGAAGCGGAAGCCATGCTTCATGTTCTGCGAGCCGTGCAGAACACGACCAGTTTAACTCGGCTGTTCAACGCGCTGCAGACGCCGGTCTTCGGGTTGAATGCCCAGCAACTTGATTCGCTGCGCGACGACAGCGACCGGTTGTCGCACTTCGTCGAGCGGCTGCTGGAATGGCACACGCTTTGGCAACGCGACGGTTTCATTGTGATGTGGCGGCGGTTGCTGGGTGATGAAGGCTCGATCGCACGGTTGGCCGGCCAAATCTCCGGCGAGCGGCAGATCACCAACTACCTCCACCTGGGAGAGTTGCTGCATCGCCAGGCAGCGTCGGCACATGCCGGACCGGACGAACTGTTGCGATGGTTCGAGCAGACACTCAGCCGAGGATCGACCGGAGACGAAGAAGCGTTACTCCGCCTCGAAACAGACAGTGCTGCCGTACAGCTTTGCACAATTCATAAATCGAAAGGGCTGGAATACTCGATCGTTTACTGCCCGGCTTTATGGTCCGTTCGCAAATGGGAAGACCCGGCCGTTGTGATGTCGCGCAGCGGGGCTGACGGCGAGATGCTGCCTGTTCCGCAGATTGATGTTGGCTCGGAGCTGCTGTCAGTCCGCCAGGGGCACGATCAGAAAGAGAGCGAAGCGGAAGAACGCAGGCTGCTTTACGTCGCTCTGACAAGGGCGAAGCATCAATGCCACGTTTACTGGACGGCCGCGAAGGACTCGGGCAATTCCGCACTTGGTCAGATTCTGCTCGGCGATCTTCCGGAGAATTCATCGGACACCCAACTGGATCATCGGCTTCGCGAGTGGGTGAGCAGCTTCGGCATCGACAGAGCGAGAGTCCGAAGCGGATCAGAGTTGTCGCGACCTCAGCCGAGCGTCCGCTACGAAAGGCAGCAACACTCCGAGCAGAAACTAACTTCGCGGCCGGTGCGACGGGAGACGGTTTCCGCAGTGTCGCAGACCAGTTTCACGGCGTTGGCCTCTTCGACGCACGGCCGGATTGTTGACGACGTTGTCGATCGCGACTCAATGGTCATGCCAGCTCAGAGCGAAACCGAATCACTAACGGTCAACACGGCGGGCGAAGTTCCGCTGGCGACGATGCCGGGCGGGCGACAGGTCGGCGACGTGGTGCATTCCGTGCTTGAGAGCGCTTTGAAATCGGGCGGTGTCTTTGATGCTTCGCGAGAGGAAGTCTCACGGCAGATCACTGGTTTGCTTGAACCAGCGATGGAGCGAATGCAACTGGAAGCTCGCTGGCTGCAGCCTTTGGCTGCCACGCTGACGACGTGTCTGGTAGAAACGTTGACGCTCGGCGATGACGAATGTTGCCTCTCGGGAATCGAATCTCGCAGTCTGGCGACGGAAGTGCCGTTCCTGTTGAGGCTGGGCGGTTCGGCGGAGTTCTCCACACGGAAACTCGCCGAGGCATTTGAATCGTCAACGGACTCGCTACTGCACGATTACGGAAGGCGGGTTCGAGCGATGTCCGTTGCCGGGCTGCAGGGATTTCTGGCAGGCTTCGTCGACCTGGTGTTCGAGGCAAATGGAAAATGGTTCGTTGCTGATTACAAAACGAATTTTCTGGGGCCGAGCGTTTCGGACTACTCGTCCGAGCGCCTCGATGCAGCCATGTTCGAGCATGACTACCTTCTGCAGGCCGGTCTGTACTCGGTGGCGGTCGGTCGGTTGCTCGAACAACGGTTGCCGGCGTTCAACCTCGAAACTGATTTCGGCGGATGCGTCTACTTGTTCTTGCGAGGCTTCCCGACGGACGGGCCACCCGAGGCCGGGATCTGGCACCTTCGACCGGAAGCAAAGTTTGTGAAGGCGCTGTCGGACGCGCTTGATGGAGGGTCTGCCGAATGAGTGCTCTCGCCACTTCTCTGACCTTTCAGCAGCTGGTTGTCGACGGAGTTCTATCGCCGATTCATCAGGCGTTTGGCGACACACTGCAGCGAGTCGATGCCGCAGCGAGTCCGGATGTTCTGCTGGCAGCGGTGCTGTGCAGCGAGCAACTGGCGCGAGGGCATGTTTGCCTCGACCTGCCGACTGCTCACTCGATCGTCTTTCCGACAACCGATCCGACAACCGAAACGGATTCGCGAATTCGAAATTACAACAACTGGCCGGCCGAAGACGACTGGATCGAAAGCCTGCAGAACAGTCCGCTGGTAACAGTCGTTGAACAAGACGCTGATTGGGAAACAGCCTCGACGCCACTGGTGCTGGATGGTGGACGACGGCGGCTTTACCTCGCCCGATACTGGTACTTCGAGCAACGTCTGGCGGGCAACATTGCGGGGCGACTGAAACAGGATTCGGTGCCATTCGACGAGGCTTGTCTTCAGAGTGAGATCGCCGAGCTGTTTCCTGATCGGGAAAACGCCGGCAGCCGAGATCAATGTCTGGCAGTGGCGAATTCGGTCGATCGAAGGTTCTCGGTCATCACCGGCGGGCCTGGAACAGGGAAGACAACGACGGTAGCCAGGCTGCTGGCTCTCAGGTTGCTGCAGCATCTGGCGGCGGGGAATGATCCGGCCGAGTTGCGAATTCTGCTGATGGCTCCGACCGGCAAAGCAGCTCAGCGGTTGAACGAGTCGCTCGGCCGCGCGACACAGCAACTGAACGTTGATCAGCGGATTCACGATGCGTTAAAGCAGGTTTCGGCAGGAACAATCCATCGGCTGCTTGGCTGGACTCCTTTGCCTCCCGAGCGTGGCGGGCCGTTTCGACATCGCGCTGAATTGCCGCTTGAGGCGGACATCGTGTTGGTCGATGAAGCGTCGATGGTCGACCTCGCGCTGATGTGCCGGCTGTTTGATGCAATTCCGAAGTCCGCGCAGGTCATTCTGATCGGTGATCGTGATCAGCTTGCTTCTGTCGAAGCCGGCGGTGTCTTGAGCGACTTGTGCGGCAACCTCGTCGGCGACACGTTCGAACGACTCAACGAGGCAAGGCGAACCGTCGTCGCTCGTCGGACCGGATTGGAATCCTCGACCGGAATTTCGGATGTCTCATTGGCGCCGGTGCGAGGTCAACAGTCGGTTCAGAAGAAGAAGGCGGCACTGCGGAAGAAGAAGGAAGATCCGAAGCAAATGACGCTGTCCTTTGGTGCCGAAGAGGATCCAACAACTGAATCGGCGGCGCCCGACAGACCGTCCAGGAAGGCAACCCGAAGCGTCAGTGAGGAGTCCTCGGTTGTTGATGCTTCCGACTCAAGTCCCTCGCTAACGCGTCGGGTTGCCAGCAGTTACGATTCTCAACTGCCGACAAACGCGCTGACCGAGAGCGTTGCCACGCTTAACTATAGTCATCGGTTTTCCGCTGAGAGTTCGCTCGGTCAGTTGGCGGCGGCGATACGCGGGGGCAGGGCGGACGATACGATCTCACTGCTTCAAGCGGCGAATCCGGACGAGATTCGGTGGCTCGATGGAAACGGCACTGGGGCCTCGCCGGTTGACTCCGTCATTGATCAAGCTGCAGATGCTTACCGCGAATACCTGGAGCGGCTCAAACGCGAACCGAACGGATCGGTCGAGATTCTGCACGCGGCGGCACAGATCAGAGTTCTGTGTGCTCACCGGTCTGGACTGCGCGGCGAGACGATGCTCAATCAGCGGATCGCCGATCGACTGACGGCAGATGGTTTGCTGAGTCCCTACTCCGGAGATTCGCTCGGTCGCCTGGTAATGGTTTCGCGGAATGATTACCGGCTCGACCTTTTCAACGGAGACGTCGGGGTCGTCGCGAAGGCGGAGGGAGAATCGAATTCTCTGTCTGCGGCAGGACGAGGCCGGGTCATTCTCTTTGAAGACGGCAGCGAGGAGTCGGGAGTTCGTCGAGTTCCAGCGTCGCTGATTCCCGGCGTGCAGGATTGCTTCGCGATGACGATTCATCGCAGCCAGGGATCGGAGTTTCGTCAGGTGCTGCTCGTACTGCCCGAGCATGATTCGCCCGTGCTGTCTCGCGAACTTCTTTACACCGCCGTCACGCGTGTGAAAGAGGCAGGCGAATCGGCGAGCGGCCAGACGTTGCCGGGATTTCTTTGCATCGCCGGCAGCGAATCCGTCGTGCGAGGGGCCATCGAACGGTGCATCCACCGAGTCAGCGGTCTGTCTGAGGGGATCGACCGTCGCGTCAGTTTCACGGCGTGAGCACGCAACTCTTCTCCCGCATGCACCCCAAATTACCGGCCATATGGCAATCTGTGCGGATAATCTCGGTTCTGATCAATAAAACGGTTGTGTCGGTCGTCCGGCCTGACCGATGAAAGAGGAGACATGCCTCCCTTGCGAGGTGCGCGGAAGAGTTCGCGCATCCGTGTGGGTGGCTCGTAGTTTGAGAGGGCAGATTCCTCTCAGGCAGCGAAGGTGTCAGGTGATTCGCTCACGGACGAGCGAAATTCGCCGAGTCCTCTTTTGTGGATCAGGACAAAGCACGATGAATGGAGTCAGAGGCAACAACGGTAATGGCTCAGGCATGACGTCCAGGGTCCACCGTCTGAACGCTTCGCCGCGGCGCGGTCTGGCGTGGATCAGATCCACGGTGATCGGGTCGTCGGTGTTGACTGGTGCGCTGGGGCTGGTGGCGGGTTGCGGGTTCAGTCGGCCGGATGATTCCGTCGATTCGAATGCCGACGCTAACTACTACCAGATTTCGTCGGCGTCGATCGAGTTCCCGAACATTATGGAACCGATCAATAACGATGTGCTGGCGACCGCTCCGCCACTCACCGTGCTTGATGAATCCGATATTGAATTCAAATATGTCCCTTTGCAGGAAGCAGTCCACACCGCGCTGATGAATTCTCGCATCCTGCGTGATCTTGGTGGAGCGATTCTGCGAAGCCCCACCGACACGGACACCACGTTCGATGTCGCGCTACAGGAACTCGACCCACGGTTCGGCGTCGCTGCCGCACTGAGCGAATTCGACGCCTCGTTTGCAACGTCAACGTTCTACGACAAGAACGACCGAGTGTTGAACAACCAGTTCTTCGGTGGTGGTACCAGGCGTCTTAAACAGGACACGGCCACGATCAAGTCGCAACTGACGAAGCGAGCCGGCACCGGTACGGAACTGACTTTTGCCAACAATACCGAATACGACCAGA
>Ga0316208_1002501_pt1 | contig 14864 bp, 9 predicted proteins | sample 3monopyrite_MG_FD_204944 | JGI IMG/M metagenome (GOLD analysis project Ga0316208, IMG submission 204944) | Microbial mat bacterial communities from mineral coupon in-situ incubated in ocean water Damariscotta River, Maine, United States -... | ecosystem: Environmental > Aquatic > Marine > Coastal... | reverse complement strand
ATGCTTATCACCAGTGGCCTAACTCGTCTTAAACTATCCGCAGAAATCCTGATCCAGTCATGGTATGGCGACTCTAATGAGAACTCAAGTACACCACTTCTGTAATTCGTCGCGAGTCACATATATCACTCCGTGTACGATCAATGCGCGGCGACATGGTTGACCTCACCTGCTCCCAAACGACTCGACGATGGCGGAAACCTGACCGAGATCGAGATCGTTCCCGCCGGATGGAAACTCCGAGGGAGCCAACCACCACTCTTCGGTGAATGATCCAACCTGTCCGGGTTCCAATCGCTCGCGCGGACCGATCGGTTCGAGTTCGACCCGTGCCCCTTCCGGGTACCAGACTGAAATCGTCAGACCAGCGGCTTCGTTGTAAACACGAGCCGGGAACGTCTTGAACTTCTTGACGAACAGCAGATCGTTCTTCATTGCGTAGGCCATCCAGCCGGCGTACGAATCGAATCCGAGTTTCGGTCGGCGCGGCGCAGCAAGTATTTCGAGAAAGCCGTCGCGAATGCGAATGTTCGGATCGACGGGGCGAGCGTTAATGAGCGCGCCCTCTTCGTACATCACATACTTATTCGGAAACCGGCTTCGCCCTGCCAGAGGAATCACGCAGATCCCTTCTCCCTGAGCGAACGTGCGACTCCAGTGGCACCATTCTTTGGTCTCGGTCGACACATTCATGATCGTCTGCGTGCAGCTCAAGTGGCTGGTTGTCGCGTCGAGTTCAAAGTCGCGGACCAGTTGAACGCCGGTGCCTTCGTCGTGCTGACTGGTCAGCCGTGCCGAACGAGGCCCGGTGATCTCGCCAGTCCATTCTCCTGACCAAAGCGTCGATCGCCGAGGGATGACCAGCTCGGGACCAATATCGAATCGGCCTGCTGAAGCCGGACCTGGTTTGCCAGGTTTCCACTCAGCTTCCTTCGTATCCAGGTAGAGAGAATTCTTCCCGTCCAGCGAGTACTCCAGCACGCGTCCGCCAGCCTGCGGACACAGTACGACCTTCGTTTTATCATTCGTAAGCTCAATCGCCTTGTCATAATTTAAGTAGCGAACGACCTTCGCCGAATCAGACTCCGCCCCTTGAATCGCCGTGATGGCGGCTTCCTGAAAACCGTCGCGAATGTTGGACGCGTCTCCATTTCCAAACTTCGTACGCTGGATCATCAGAATGAAAACGACGCCTCGCTGCGGATCCATCCAGACCTGAGTCCCGAATGCTCCGCCGTGACCGCACGTTCCAGGATTCAGAAGCCGCGACACGCCTTGAGGATTTCGCACCACGCACCAGCCGAGTCCCCAACCGTTGCCCGGCGTGAATCCTGTCACGACGTCGCCCGAGTGAACGCTGGTCATCAAGTCGATCGATTTCTTCGAAATGATGGAGTGACCGTCCGTTTGTCCGCCGCTCAGGATCATCTGATAAAAAATCGCGATATCAGACGCTGTCGAGAACAACCCGCCTGAAGGATTTGGAGTTCGGCGAATTGTTGGATCCAGAACGACCGACGCATGACTCGATGGAACGATGCCACCGCCACCTTCCTTCGGCGAGTACGTTGTCGCCAGCCGGGCGGCCTGAGCTCTTGAAAGCACAAACGTCGTGTCTTTCATGCCGAGTGGTTTGAAGACTCGTCTGTCCACGAAGTCGGCGTACGACTCTCCGCTGAGCACTTCGATGATTCGAGCGGCGACATTCAATCCGCTGCTGTACTTCCATTGCGAACCCGGCTCGAAAGCCAGCGGTGCCCGGCCGATTCCGTCGACAATCTTTTCAAGTGATTTTGTGAGGAAGTCCGAACTCGGCGGTCGCGCGAGTCCCGCCGTGTGAGTCATCACGTCTCGGATTGTCACCGGTCGAGCCGCAGAACCGTCTCTCAGCTTCTGTCCTTTGAAGGCTGGAATGAACTTTAGGATCGGATCGTCAATCGACAGCTTCCCTTCGTCGTGCAGGATCATCATCGCCGTCGCGGTGATTGGCTTCGTCATGGAAGCGATTCGGAAAATTGAATCGGCCTGCATGGCTCGACCGTTTGCCATGTCTGCCTGACCGACAGCGCCCAGATGGACAATCCGACTCTTCGTCGCAACAGCCGTTACTGCACCGGAAATCTGGTGTTTGGCCACGAGCTCGGTCATGCGAGCGTCAATGCTGACGAGGCGACTTTCGTCGAATGTCACCTCGCCAGCGGTGGCAATCGCGCCACCAGAAACCAGAGATGTCACCAGGATTGTGACGCAGAGAAAGTGAAATTGCCGAACCACGCTGCTTCTTGAAAATGGTGTCATGTGGTCTTTCTCTGATCGTGCGGGGCTTCTGAAAACTGAATTCTGCGTGTGCCACTGGCTTTGCCAGTGCGGAATTGATTGCAGCGGACGATTCGAAAAGCACTGGCAAAGCCAGTGGCACACTTTCTCAGTTGGTTAACTACGGTCGGAAGTCTTCGGCGAAAGCTTTCGGGTTGAGACGTTCGCCGGTCGCGAATTCGGTCAGTTCGTCCCAGGCGAGCGTTGCTCCAGGAGCCAAGATTTTCTGTTTTAGAAACTCGCCGACTCGCGGATCATCGGCGTAGATCACTTTTCGAGGGGCAGCTCCATCGGCAACATCACGAGCGATCGCGTGGTGCAGCTGCGACGCGAACAGTTCGCCCATCATGTAATTGTGGTAGTAAACCGGGGCGACCACGATGTGAATTTTGCTGGCGTAGTCGGGAGCGTCCCGATTTTCAGGCCGCTTCACCATCTGATATTTCTCGACGAGATCCCACCACAACTTGTTGAGATCCTGTTTCGGATTCTCGTAAAGACCTTTTTCAAACCGGAGCATCACCTGACACCAGCGAGAGAAAATCAGTAGCTGATTTCGGAGAACTCTCGCGGCATCGTTGCTGACTTTCCTGCGAGTTGCCGGATCATCGGACGCAACGCCCATCTTCTCATGCCACAGGCCGTTCTTCGACAACCGGCCAAACATCATCGCGATGCCTTCTGTCGTGAGAATGTGAGACTGTTCCCTCAGCAGGTAAGGCACGGTGTTGGGAATGTTCTTGCTGCTGTAAACGGCGTGGCCAAGTTCGTGCAGCATTGTCTCCATCCAGCGTTCGCTCGGCACGACGTTGGCCAGAACTCGGACGTCGCCATCACGATCGATGTCTGTGCAGAAAGCGTGCGGACTCTTGCCCTGCTTCTCGAACAGGTCGCTTCTCTCGAGGACGTCTTCAATCGGCAGGTCGATACCCGAATAGAAGACGCGGCACAGTTTGAGAATGTCCTGCTTTGAATAAAGTCCGTCCAGGTCCGCACCGAATACCGCCGGCGAATCCTGGAAGAAGGGATCGTGGTAATGCCACGGGCGAATTTCGCCGACCTCGATACCGCAATGCTCGGCGAGCTTTTCATCGATCTCGCTTTTCGCTTTACGGAACGGCTCGCGAGTCAACTCGTCCAGTTCGTCGAACAGCTTGAGGATGTCGCCCTGCTTCTGCTCCGAAAGGAACATCTTCATGACGTGGTAGTTTTCGAAGCCGAGTTCGCGAGCCGCCTGATTTCGCAAAGCGACCAGCGCGAGCAGATCTTTCTCGACAACGGCCCCAACTCCCTTACTGCCTTCCCAGGCCGCCTGTCGATCTGCTGAAATCGCCGACTTCTGCAGAATGTTGCGAACTTCGTTGCTGCTTTTTTCTCCGCCGCCGACCTTCGGACGAAACGAATTAAACGCCTTCTCGATCGAGTTCGACTTCGCGTTCATTTCCTGCAGCAACCAAGATGGCACCTGCTTTTCCAGGCAACGCAGATAAAGCACGTCCAGCTGACGAGCGACAACGCGATCAGAAATCCCACCTTTCTCGCGCAGAGTACTTAGCAGTTGAAATTCCGCAGGAGAAGCCAGCAACGCGTCGATACGATTCTCCGCTTCCTGCTTCTTTTGAAACGATTGGTCATCGCCCTTCGTACTGGCGTTCCACCAGGCGAGGTTGGCTTTCTTCTGGAGCGGCTTCAGCCGCCCGACAAACTCTTTCAGAAACGCCGATGATTTCATTGTTTGTGAAGTCGGCTCCGCTGAGAATCCAGCTTGTTGCAGGATGAGCAACGCACAGATCATCGCCGCTCCAGATTTTCTCAAAGTCATTGACCGGTCCTTGCTTGAATCAACGAGCCGTGTTTGCACTTAGTTTCAACTTGGCCACGTCTTCTGATTTCAATCTGACGAGACTGAGTCCCAGAACGTTTTTGCGACTCTTGTGCTGTTTTGCGGCAAAGCATCCGATGAAATCCTGATCAGCCGCAAGAAGGCACAGAAGTCGCAACAACAGCAATCGGGAACTACTGACGTTCCTTCGGAGCATCTTCGTGGCTGTTGACAAGATTTCCAATGGTCAGCTTCGCCGGGTCGAAGAAACGATGATCGACGGTCCAGGAAAATACGTGAGTCGGGAAATAGCCACGAGCCTGTGACCAATCGAAAGTGTCGGTCGCCTTACGTCGCTGAGAAAGTCAGTACACAAAGGGCTGCCTTACTGAAGAAGTGACTGTAAACTCCTCCGCTCACATCCACACAGTCATATCGAGTTGCAATGTTGCCCCTGACCGAGTTTCTGGAATCACTTTTCGACAATGGTCGCGTGAAAGTCGTCGCTCCGGACGAGCTTGAGTCTGAGGACAGGAAAGGCGCGCAGAAGATACTCGAAACAAGTGAGGCCGTCTGGCGGCTGGATCAGCCAACCGGGTTGCCTGAGTTCGACATTGATGCTGCGTTGTGGGCTGCCGAAGTTCTCTTTCGAGCGACTCAATTCCAGGTTTTTCGCGACGTGAATCCAGACGTCATCCTCGCAGCTTTTAGTCCTCTCGGCCCCGAAGTGGATTCGCCGTCCGCTCACTACAGCGTCGATCTTTGCTTCAGATATCTCGGCGATGTGCTTCGGCAGTCGACACTGGCGTCCCGTGAGGATCCTCTAAACGAAGGAATTTCGCGGCTACTCAATAGCTGGCCGCTTTCAGCCATTGGCGTGAAGGACGTCGAGCCTCCCGAACGGGGCGTCGCGTTTCATGATCGACCGCTGTGGCGATTGTTTGTTGATCGAGCAATCTCGACCGATGATCAACGGTTGCTCGCCGATCCTCAAATTCAGGAGTCGGTCGCCGTTGTCGTCGGTGCGTTTCCAGAACTCGTTCCGGCCTGTCAAAAACAACTTGAAGAGAGAGAGAAGTCTTCAGAATGAGCGACCCACGACTGACTCACGTCGAACAGTTTAATCATGAGATTGTGACGCCACTTAAAGACGCTTTTGTCGGCAAGGACGAGATCGTTGATCTGATGGCGGTCGCGCTGGTCGGCGGCGAGAACCTTTTCCTGTTCGGTCCGCCAGGCACGGCCAAGAGTGCGTTGGTTCGAGAACTCGCGTTGCGAATGAAAGGGCGATCGTTCGATTACCTGCTGACACGATTCAGCGAGCCGAACGAATTGTTTGGACCATTCGACATTCGCAAGCTGCGAGAAGGCGACCTGGTCACCAATACGGAAGGCATGCTGCCGGAAGCGGACTTTGTCTTCCTGGACGAGTTGTTGAATGCGAACAGCGCGGTGCTCAACAGCCTTCTGATGGTGCTGAACGAGCGAGTCTTTCGGCGGGGACGAGAGAACCGAAAGCTCGATACTTTGATGGTCGTCGGGGCGAGTAATCATTTGCCCGAAGACGACGCATTGTCCGCGTTGTTCGACAGATTTCTGTTGCGGGTTAACTGCCAGAATGTTCCAACTGAGATGCTGCCTGAAGTTCTTGGTGCCGGCTGGAAGTTGGATCATCAAACCGAGAACCGCGGCGGGGCGATCTCCGTCGACGACGTTCGTGTGCTGCAGTCGCTGATCCGCGACGTCGACCTGAGCGGCATCCAGTCATGCTATGTCGAGCTGATCCATCGACTTCGCCATGCTGGCATCAGTGTCTCCGATCGTCGAGCGGTTCGGCTTCAACGAGTGATTGCAGCCAGCGCTGTGTTGTGCGGTCGTCTGAATGCGGTCGCCAGTGACCTGTGGGTTTTGCGTTACCTCTTGGATATCTACCGGCCACCGACTGGCTGCTGCCTCGCGAGTGGTTACAGGTCAGTGCTCCCGTTGCACGCTGGGCGAAGGCTGAACCGCCAACTGCCAGGTTGCGTCTGCAGTCGCTGGCAGAAAGTGGTTTACCAGGCGATGTTCGGTCGGCAGCTGTTCCTGAGGGGACGGCTCCGGCCGCAATTCTGGTCAACGCTGAAGATTGGCAATCGTACGCCGACTCAGCGCCTCAGGTTCGGTTGGAACAGCTCCGCTTTGCGGCGTCGGCCGACGGACGAATTCTGGTACGCGGGACGCCGCTACCCTCGTTGCCGGGAACGCGGCTTGTCATCGTCGAGCAGATTGCGATTCCTGCTGGCAGACGATGGTTGCCGGACGTTGACCCCGCTGTTGTTCGAAGCGTGTTTGGCCGAGGTGACTCGCTGGTTTTGTGGCAATCAACAGACTCGTGGGAACTGATTCCGCCCGACGCGTTTGTCGCGGCGACTCGCGTGGCAATTCGCTCGACATTCTCTTCGCTGAAAGAAGCCTTGCAAAACGAGGCTGAGCATTGATGCAGACCGATCGCTATTTCGAACAGGCCGAGAGTCTATTCTTCCGCTGGGAAGATGGCGGGACCGTTTTGTGTTGGGATAACGGTGTCACGATTGCCTTCCGCGAAGAACTGGCGGTCGTCATCAAACGACTTGGGCCTGAAGGGCTGCCTCCGCTGAATGCGATTGCCGTGGTTCTTTCAGCGAGTCGTGCGAACTGGAATGAAGCTCGTTGCGAGCTGGTCGCGATGGTCTTTGAGGATTGCCCGCAGGAATGGAACTGTGAACACGCGGATTTGCTGGCGGATCGTGTTCGAGCAGGACTACCGGAGGGGCTGCGAAGTGGCGGCGGACTTCTGCAGGCCATCGGCGAGTACGAAGCAGATCTCGTTGAGTTGCTAAAGCTATATTCAACGACCGGCGTTCCCTCTCAGCAGGACGCAATTCGCGACGCAGCGACGATTCTGACGCGAGATTTGAGCTGGTTACGGAGTAACCTGAAACGTGTTGACGCTGATACGCTCGCACGCCGCGTTCGCGCCGGAATCGAAGCCGAAATTCTTCCGGCCGAAGACGTCGACACCGACGAGCGAAGCACGCGCGACCTGATTCGCGAGTTGATCGGCGACGAAGAATTTGGTGGCATCGCGAGGCTTGCAGAGAACCTGTTTGCAGTCGTGCATTTTCCACGCTCGTTATCCGAGCAGAATGATCTACCGTTGGGCGGAATCTCAGACATCACCAACCGCGGACAACTTGATCGCCTGTTGCTCAGCGAGCTGGCTCACGACGACATGACTCTTGCCGTTCGCGTTGCGGTGAATGAAGCCATGTATCTGCGTCGCGAATCGCCACCAAAGGCGCAGCCGCAAACTCGACACCTCATGATTGACAGCGGACTGTGCTTGTGGGGAATCCCTCGGATCTTCGCAACGTCCGTGGCGCTGGCCATGTCTGCCACCGCTGAGAAGAACATTCAAACCGTGGTTTACCGGGCAGAAGGAAGCCAGTTGCAGCCGGTTGACCTAAAAAGTCGAGAGGGCCTGGAAGAGCACCTGGCAGTCGTGTCGCCGAGCCTTCATTCTGGTGCGGCGATTTCCGAATTCGTCAGCGTCAATGATCAGGAAGACGCAGGCGACTTTGTGATCATCACGTCAGGCGACGTTGTTGCCGACGCCAAATTCCGCCGCGATCTGAACGTCGCCTGCCAGGAAAGACCCGTCTACCTGATAACGGTCTCTCGGACAGGGAGTTTGGATTTCTCGATTTGGAGCGCTCGAGGCCGCAAGAATGTCCGGGAAGCAACGTTGAATCTGGACACGCTGCTGGATTCTTCCGAACCGTCCACACTCGCTGACTCGGCGAAACACGGATACCAGCTTCCCAATGATCCTATCGAGGGAAGACTTCCCACTGCGGTTGCCTCACGCGGTGGTCAATGAGGCCGTCTTCGACCTGAACGGCGACGCACTGACGGTGACGAGTGACGGTCGGTTGATGTTGTGGGATCGGGCCAACGTTGGTGCTGTTCAACTTTGCGACCACCTCGGTAGCGGAAAGCCACTGTGGCAGGGGTGGGATGAATCCGGTCTGCTGATGATTGTCTGCGGAATTCTCACCGCACAAGGGCTCAGCATCATCAGGGTGGATGATCGGCACGACGTTGAGATCACCCGGCTGGATTCAAGCGATACTCCGCGGCGAGTCACCGGCTTCGGCGGGCAGGTATTCCTGGTGTCGGATTCGCACGCCGAAGCGTTTTCTCCAGGAGAATCGAGGCCAATTGGCAAAACTCGAATTCCTCAAGGACTGAAGATTACAACTCATTCCGGAATCGTGCCGAGTGCCTCAACGAACCAGCAAAGTGCTACGAGCAGGTTCTTTACCGAGGACCTCAGCTGGTTTGCGCTCGCTCCAGGATCTAATGGACCAGTCTTCGCAAATGTGCCTGCGCCAAAAGGAACATTGGGGATGTTTGATTCTCGTGGGCAGGGAATCGTTTACATCTTCGGACTTGATCGAGCGATGCGTGATGCGGACAACGTTCCAGGAATCTTCTGCCACGACGATTTGTTGCACATCTCAAACGATGGTTGCTCGATTCTGATTTCCGCAAACAGCACAGCAGTTGATACGCTGAACGTTCAACTGGAAGTGCAGCGAGGATTCGCGAGTTCACAACCGTTGCTTCATCGTGATCTCTACCGGTGGATCACTGATCGCTCGCTACGGAATCGGTTCAACGGAATCTTCGTTCTGGATCAAAGTCTGCACCTTCGGACAATCAAAGGTGACATTCTTATGATCAAGACTGGAGGCAATCTTGTGGTCAACAGGGGTCAGCCGAAGATTGTCATGATTCGTCCGGCACCTGATGTAATGCCGAATTGGGCCGCATTCGAAGACACACCATCACCGCCGGGCACGGGCTACACATTGAAAGTTGCTGAGTGGAGCGACGGTAGCCGAGCCTGGCTGGATTCACGGTGTCTGCTTCATTTGAAAAGTGCGCGACGCCCGCCTCGCAATGGTCAGATTCAATGTGAAAAACGAGTGTTCCTGGATCCGGATATCGACTGGGAGTCAGTCACGAGTGACGGTCACAAGATCTTCGCTGCCGGATACGGTGAGAAAGCGAATCACACAGCTTTGGTGCTGGCGTCGTGGGATCCGGGCAAGCCGGATGATCCAATTCAATGCCGTAGACGAAAGAGGCTCGATCGAAATCTTCGATACGCGCAAGATTGATCTGCAACTTGTGACGTCAACGATATCCAGGGACGTCCGCCCGGTTGGCATCGTGACGCACTTCGATCGATTCTGCATCGTGTACGAAGACGGAGCCATCGATCTGCAACGCAACATCTGAGAAGGGCAAGGCTGCCGGCAACTTGTACCGAGGTTCGAATCTGACCTCAGCATTTGACCTTCTGACGGATTCGTGTGATCCTCGCGGTTTGGATTCAGACTGTTTGAGGCACTTACCGTTCTTCGGAAGGTTTGTTGATGAAGGCTTGCTCGCTTGCGATGACGATTTGTGGACTGGTTCCTCTGTTGGCGACTCCAGTGTTTGCTCAGAATGACTTTGGCGACATCGGCAAAGAACTGCCGGTTGTTACTGCGAAAAGTCCGGCAGACTCGCAGGCCATGTTGGAAGTGGCGGAGGGGTTTCGGATGGAGCTGGTGGCTGCGGAGCCGCTGGTTCACGATCCCGTTGCCGTTGCGTTCGACGAAAATGGGCGGATGTATGTGGTGGAGTTGCCGCCGTACAACTCGTACGTCGTTGAAGGCTTCAAGACGAAGGGCTCGATCCGCGTTCTGGAGGACACAGACGATGACGGTGTTTACGACAAGAGCGTGTTGTTTGCGTCGGGCCTGAAGTATCCCACAGCGATTGCCTGCTGGGACGGCGGCGTGTTTGTTGGGGACGCTCCCGATCTGCTTTACCTGCGAGACACGACCGGGGACGGCAAGGCCGATCAGTCAACCGTCATCTTCACGGGCTTTGGTGCGGACAAGGCGGGCGAGGCTCATCTCAACTCGATTCGATGGGGGCTTGACCATCGTCTTCACTTTTCGACCAACCTCAGCGGCGGCGACGTGAAAGCCGTCGAACAGGCGACGGACAAACCGGAGCGGGTTTCCGTACGAGGTCGGGGTTTCATTTTCGACCCTCGTCGTCTCGGAAAGTTCGAATTGACCAGCGGCGGCGGGCAGCACGGACTCAGTATGGACAACTGGGGTCGCAAGTTCGTTTGCTCGAACAGCGTGCCGGCTCAAACGCTGATGTACGACGACCGGTATGTGGCGAGGAATCCGCATGTTGAAGCTCCGGCGGCGGCGGTCGACATCGCTCCAGGCGGAAAGTACACAAAACTGTTCCGAATCAGTCCGGGCGAACCGTGGCGTGTTCTGCGAACTCGTCTTCGCAAAGAAGGAAAGTTTCGAGGTTCGGACGAAGGCGGGACGCCGTTCGGATTTTTCACCGGCGCGACCGGCATCACGATCTACCGCGGCGATGCCTGGCCGAAGGAGTACCGCGGCAATCTGATCGTCGGTGACGTGGCCAACAATCTTGTTTATCGAGCACGGCTGGAGCACAAAGGTCTGGAGTTGGTCGCGCATCGCGCGGACGAAGGTGCAGAGTTCGTTGCGTCGCGGGATATGTCCTTCCGGCCGGTGCAGTTTGCGAACGCGCCGGATGGCTCGCTGTATGTCCTGGATATGTACCGGCAGTTGATTGAAGGAGCGGCGTTTCTGCCTCCCGAATTTTTCAAGCACATCGATCCGGTGGCCGGCCACAAGCTGGGCCGTATTTATCGGATTGTGCCGAAGGATTTCAAACGACGCCCACGGCCGCAGCTCAGCAAGGCGCGAACATCCGAGCTGGTCGCGCTGTTGGATCATCCGAACGGGTGGCATCGAGACACGGCGTCTCGCTTGTTGAAGCAAAGTGGCGACGTCGTCGCGACACCTCTGTTGAAGAAACTTGTCCGTGACGGGAAATCGCCGGAAGGGCGGATGACGGCCTTGTCCACTCTGGCCGCCCGGCAGTCGCTGGATGATGACACGCTACTGGTCGGGCTCTCGGATGCTGATTCAAACGTGCGAACGATCGCGGCCAAGGTCGCTGTCGACTTCGTCGGCAAATACGCAGATCGATATCCAGCGTCGCGCGAACGTCTTTTTCATCTGGCGAATGATGGGGACATCCGAGTCCGTTACCAGGTGGCATTTTCACTGGGCGAACTCGACGGACCTCTGCAGGCCGAAACGATCGCAAGGCTTGTCGTCCAGGACGGAACCGATCAATGGATGCGTCTGGCACTGCTCAGTTCGACGCTCAACACGGCGGGCGACGTCTTCCTTCGCCTGGCTGCGAACAAAAATAGCCGCAGCAAGTCTCACGTGAGCAGGTTTCTGACGACTCTCGCTCAACAGATCGGTCGAGCTGGTCAGTCTCGGCAGATCGGCTCGGTACTGAAATCGCTTGACCAGATTTCCGATAGCGAGGCCGGACTGGAATCAGGCATCGTTAAGGCAACGGTCGAGAATCTTACTGGCAAGCAACGCGATCAGTTCCTTGCTGCGGCCAGCGGCAACGCGGCCGCAGTTTTGGAGCAGCTGCTGACCGGATCTCGACAACGTGCAGCCAACGCGGATCTGCCGATCGACGAACGCGTTGCGGCGATTCGAGATTTACAACTGGCCTCCTGGCAGGACACATCCCGAGTATTGGAAGAGCTGATGAGTCTTCAACAGCCGCCCGCTGTTCGAAGTGCCGTGCTCACCACGTTGGGAGGATTTAATACGCCAGCGGCAGCGAAGCTGATGATCGAACACTGGTCGGGTTTCAGTCCGGCGTTGCGTCGTGAGGTTGCTGAGGTCCTGCTGTCTCGCCGAAAGTGGGTTGGCCAACTGCTGGACGCTGTCGAGGAGAAGACGATTAACCAGGCGGACATCGGACCGGCGAGAATCGCACTGCTCAAACAGCATCCAGACGAAGTAATTCGCAAACGTGTCACATCCGTCTTTGCCGGTTCGGGATTACAACGTCGACAATCTGTTGTTGACGCTTACCAGCCTGCGTTGAAGCTTGCTGGAGATGTCAATCGCGGCCGAGCAGTCTTTCGCAAGAACTGCACGGCGTGTCACAAACTGGAGGGCGAAGGAAAGGTCATCGGTGCGGATCTGAAAGGGATTCGGCAGCGAGGTCTGGCGTCGATCATGTTGAACGTGCTCGATCCGAATCGCGAGGTGAAGCCGAAGTTCGTCAGCTACGTACTACTGACCGAAAGCGGTCGTGTTTACACGGGGATGATCCTTTCGGAAAACGCCAACAGTGTGACCATTCAGCAGCCAGACGGGAAACAGGTGATGGTTCAGCGAAGCGAGATCGAGACTCTTCGGAGCACGGCCCTGTCGTTCATGCCGGAAGGCCTGGAGAAAGAGATCGATCAGCAGGCAATGGCCGACCTGTTGGAGTATCTGAATTCTGTTACGGAGTGACGCAGGAACAAGCTCACCCCTCACCCGCGGCTGAGACCGCGACCTCTCCCCCACGGGGGAGAGGTGACGATGAATACCCAATTGTGACCAACTGAATTCTAATTCCGATTCAGACACACAAACACACGAGGCACGTTCTGTGACTGTTGTTGATTACGCCAGTGAGTTGATCAGGTTTGGGTCGGTTTCGTACCTCAGCAACGGGCCGGTGACCGATTACGCCGAGAGCGTTTTGCGGGATCTGGGATGCGAGACCGAACGGGTCGAGTACCAGACAAACGGCGTCTTGAAGGCCAATGTTGTCGGCCGTTTCGGAACCGGCACTGGCGGCATTGCCTACTTCGGACATACGGATGTCGTTCCGGTCGATGACTGGTCGATCCGCGAGCACGGTCCGTTTGAGCCTGTCGTTCGCGACGGCCGACTGTACGGTCGAGGCAGCACGGACATGAAAGGCTCGATCGCCTGCATGTTTGCCGCTTTGGGATCACTCAAGGACCAAAGCTTTAAACATCCGGTTTACATCTCGTGCTCTTCGGACGAGGAACTTGATCATCGCGGCGTCATAGAGGTCACCAAGCGGTCGCGTCTCTATCGCGAGCTGATTGAAGGTGGGGCACGCGGGATTGTCGGCGAGCCAACCAGCATGGACGTCGTGTACGCTCACAAAGGCGGCGTCCAGATCGTGGTGACGTCGCACGGCAAGGCCGCACATTCGAGCACGCGCGAAGGTGTGAATGCCAACCTGGCAATGATCCCCTTCCTGCAGGATCTGAAAGCGATTTACGAAACAACCGAAGCCGACTCGTCGCTGATGGATACCGAATTCGACCCACCGACGATCTGCATGAATATCGGCATCAACGATCACACCAAAGCCGTCAACATCACCGCACCGCAAAGCGCCTGCACCGCCTGCTTTCGTCCGATGCCGGACACCGATGTCGAATCGATCGTCGAACAGATTCGGTCGGCGGCTGATGCTCACGGGGTTGAGTTCTGGCTGAAGGGGCAGAACCCGCCATTTCGTCGTGACCCCGGCAGCGACTATGTGAAGCAAAGCGTCGCTCTGACAGACGGTCGACCAGCCCGAACCGTCGCCTACGGATCTGAAGCGGGCAACTTCGACGAGATCAAAAACCTGATCGTCCTCGGACCCGGCGACATCGCTCAGGCTCACAAGAGCGACGAGTGGATTGCTCTTGAGCAGCTCGACGAAGGTCAGCGAATTTACGCGAGCATGATTCGACAGTTCTGCTTGTGAGCGAAGGCGGTTGTCGTAGGCTGGAACAAGCGCAGCGCAGTTCCGGCGAGCATGAGCAAGACGAGGTGCCGGAACTGCGCGGAGCTTGTTCCTGCCTACATCACTTTGCATTCTTCGGTTTGCGGTTTTGCGAATTGTTATTCAGGCTGGCGGCTTTCAGGCGAGTGTCGAGTAAAGCAGTCATTCGGAATCGTACCTTCGCGTAATCCGGATTCTTCGCCAGGTTTGTGAACTGATTCGGATCAGACGTCATGTCGTACAGTTCGGTTGAGCCGTCGGGGTAACGCATGAAGGCCCAATCCGAAGTGCGGATCGAGTAACCGCCCTTGTTCAGGGATAACGCTCCTTCTCGAACGGTTGCTGCGTGATCCTTCAGGACTGGCATCAGACTCTCGCCTTGCACTGTGTCGGGGATTTCCAGACCGGCGAGTTCCGAAAGCGTCGGAAAGATGTCCGCCAGTTCGGTTATCGATTTCGAACGTCCGGGTTTGAAGCCGGGGACTGACATAATGAGGGGGACTCGGGTGACCTCTTCGTGCAGATTGGATTTTTGCCAGAAACCGTGTTCGCCCAGGTGGTAGCCGTGGTCGCTCGCGAAGACGATTGCCGTGGAGTCTCGCAGGCCGAGTCGCTCCAGTTCGTTGATGATCCGTCCGACCTGCTCATCCATGAACGCGACCGAGGCGTAATAGCCGGTCCACATTCTCTTTTGATTATCCGGGTACTGGCCGATCGGATTTTTCTCATTCTGCGTGCCTGCGAGTCCGGCTTTCGGAATGTCGAGCAGATCGTTCTTGACGGTGGGCGGCATCAGAATTTTCTGCCACGGGTACGGATCGAAATACTGCTGCGGAGCCAGCAATTCCCGGGCGGATGTTTTTTTGGGCTGGGGCCGGTGAGTTTCGCGCCGGGCGGGGCGAATGGCCGCTGGCGGGCGTGGCTGTCGCGGGATGTGGACCGACCGGGCGGCTCGGATCGTCGCTCGGAAGCCGGTGCA
>Ga0316208_1002498_pt1 | contig 14877 bp, 17 predicted proteins | sample 3monopyrite_MG_FD_204944 | JGI IMG/M metagenome (GOLD analysis project Ga0316208, IMG submission 204944) | Microbial mat bacterial communities from mineral coupon in-situ incubated in ocean water Damariscotta River, Maine, United States -... | ecosystem: Environmental > Aquatic > Marine >... | reverse complement strand
GGACTTGCTGATAAAGTCGTAGGTCAGGCTGTGCCTGACGAAAACAGGTCGAGTTTATACTATTAAACTCAACTTAAAATGATATAACCGGATTGACTGGAATATGTTACGACAACAAAGCAACCAGATCTTCATCTTGTCAGGCACAGCCTGACCTACATTCTGCTCAAGGAAGAACAGCGTGCAACGTATTTTGGGAATTGATCCTGGATTAACCAGAACTGGTTACGGCTTGCTTCATGCAGAGGATGGGAAAGTCATTCTCGATGAAGGGGGCGTGATTGCAACCAAAGCGGACCAGCCGCTTGCAGATCGCATTCATGAAATCGTCGGTGAGGTGCGAGATCTTATCGATGAATGGTCGCCGGAAGTGATGGTGATTGAACAGGTTTTTTCGTTAGTAAAAAATCCGAAAAGTGCGATCCTGCTGGCTCATTTACGTGGGGCGTTACTGTATGCAGCCCGTGATAAAGACCTGCAGGTAGTGCATTATCGACCGACTGAAATTAAAAAATTACTCACCGGACACGGACGAGCCAGCAAAGAACAAATGCAATCGGTCATCAAATTAGAACTCGGTTTAAGTGAAGTTCCGCGACCACACGATGTCGCAGATGCACTTGCGATCGCGCTGTGTCATCTACATTCCAATTTTCACGAACTTGGAGTGGCGTAGCAGGATTCAAACAAAATGCAGGCCAGGCTTTCCAGCCTGGCAAATGTGGTTTCCAAGCTGATTAGCTCTCGATTTATCAGCGAACTCACTTTCAAGGCTCATCCGACTAAAGCGTGCATTGTTGTGTCAGGCTGAAAAGCCTAACTTACGACTTTTTTACATATCGATCAAGAATAATAGATCCAGGAGAAACTGTTGATTTCATCCATTCAGGGAAAATTGATTTCGCTAGAAGAAACATCTGCTTTTATTGAAGCTGGTCCTTTTGAGATTGAAGTTTATGTTCCTGATTTTGTTCGCAGGCAACTGCAATCAAAAATTGGTGAAAACATTCGCTTACAGACAATGACTTATCTGGAAGGGAATCCACAAAAAGGAGGACGGCTGACTCCGCGCATGGTTGGATTCACCACGCATGCGGAGCGAACTTTTTTTGAGTTGATTTGCTCCGTTGATGGCCTCGGCATGAAAAAAGCACTCAAAGCGATCGTGCGTCCGGTTCGAGAAGTAGCCGCTGCGATTGAACAGCAGGATACGAAAACACTGAGTACACTGCCGGGGATCGGTCCTGCGGTTGCGGATCGAATTGTCGCCAAGTTGCGTCGAAAAATGACACGCTTCGCGTTAATGGTTGATCAGGGCGCCGATGGCGCATCAGAACCGATGAACGATATTGTTGCAGATACCTACGAAGCACTTCTGGCTCTCGGGCATACCGCAGAAGATGCCCGCAACAAACTGGACGTTGCATTAGAGGGCGGCAAGAAATATAAAAAAGTCGAAGACCTGCTCGCAGTCATTTACCAGCAAGAATATTCCTGAAGCAGTACCGCTGCTTTGGGTATACCCATTGAGTTATGCAGTGTCGATCAATCCCCAAAATTGATCGACACTTTGTTTTTGAGTCAATCTCCGAAGTCTCAGAATCGAATTAACGATTTCCTGTCCTTCCAAAAATTCCGGTTCAGAACCATCATGGATTTCAATTCGATCAATATGAATTCCATCGATTTGCTCGACATCATGAATTGCGGTAGCAATGGCATCTTGGAATGAGTCCACTTTTTGAACGATATCAATATTTAACTCGCCGTTGACATAACCTAATCCGGAAAGGTCAGGTACCTGTGCAAGAACAAGACCGCTAAACTCATCTGTGAAATTATCGGGATCAAACTCGGAAGCAAACAGAGAAAATTCTAATTCCCTCATTTTGAACTCTCCTCATGTTCGCAGTTATCGACTTGACGACGAAAACTTCTGGCGTGGAAAAATGGGCTGCGAGGTGTACTGTAAATGTTAACGATGTGTCCTACTCGAGTTGCTAGCGGGCAGTATAAAACTCCCCACCGATGTGGACCACCCACATCAAGACGCCAGCCATGATCAAGTGCATATTCGATGGCTGTTTGAATCTCCTTGTTTGGATGCCTTTTTGACATATGATATTCAATGTACTCCAAATTCCAGACAACTATTAACCGTTTCGTTTACCAGATATTTTCAAGAGATAATACAACATAACTGAAAACTGCGATACATATTACAACAGTTGGCGCAATAACAGGATTCATTTGGATTGCCATAAAATTCAGGAATAGGAAAGGAGCGTACTTTTTTTCGATTGGAATTATCGCCAAGTATTACCTGAAGAGGGAGAGAAACATAAAGAATTACCGATGAGTCAAGCAGGCTATTCCTTGCCGACCTACTGCCGTTTTCATCGGAGTATTCTATGACTAACTCGATTCGAATCGATAATAAACATTCTCTGCATGAAATGGTCTGCGTCGCTTTGAAACACGTTCTGCCCGGGCTTTCTGGTGAAGTTCGATGCACGTTTCAAAGGGATCATGCTTGTCTCTGCGGCGTTGTTTCCAGCTATTATGAGAAACAAATTGCCCAGGAAGCATTGCTCAAAATGCCTGAAATTGATTTCGTGATGAATGATTTGAAAGTTTCACGGAATTAAAAACCTGGAATATCCCTTCGACGTATCTTGTGTGCTAGTAACGAGATACAGGCTCTCCCTTCTTAAAATATCGCTTCTTTCCTCGCTCATTTTGCATCTTATTCACATTTTATTGTGCTTTCTTCTCAAGATTTCGACTTCCGCAGCGAATAGCTCAATGTCCCGACTGCTTCAGACACTCAGCGGGAGAGCATTATGTCCAAAGGAGAGAAGATGAAAAAATCACGTTGTTGGAAAAAGATGTGTCAAAAATTTCCTCATTCAGGAGGTCGTTCTATGTTTATGTTCAAAAAGTTGATCGTTGGTGGATTGCTGGTGGCAGGTTTAGGAACATTTGTTTTCGGACGAAATGCTTTGTCCTACATCAAAACATGTGGCAAGGAAATTCGCCAAACGGTGCAAAGCCAGGTGCCTATCGAGTTTGAAGTGAAACATGCAGAGCAATTGGTAGAAGATCTCGTCCCGGAAATTCGCCATGCGATGCACGTGATTGCAGAACAGCAGGTTGAACTGGAAGGTCTCGAAAAAGCGGTTGCCCATCGAGAAAAAGGAATCGTAAAACAGAAAGAAGCGATCTTAGCGTTACGAGAAAAACTGGAGGGTGACGGAACAAAGTATGTTATCGCAGGACGTTCTTATTCGGAGCAGCAGGTCGAAAAAGATTTGGCTACTCGTTTTCGTCGATTCAAACTGGCGGAAGAAACGCTTCAACGGGAACAGGAAATTTTGCAGGCTCGACAATCTTCGCTGCAAGCGAATGAAGAACACCTTGCAACGTTGATTTCAACCAAGAAAGATCTGGAAGCCCAACTCGCACAGCTTGATGCCCGCATGCGAGCGATTCAGGCGGCAGAAGCAGCCAGCGATGTACAGCATCTTGATGACAGCGCGCTCAATCGCGCCAAGTCACTAATTTCAGAATTGAATACGCAGCTCGATATTAAAGAACGTCTGCTTGATACTAACACTCAAGTGACCGGATCAATCCCTGTTGAACGTGAACTTGAACCGCAGGTGAATGTGACGGAAGAAATTGATACGTACTTCAAAAAAGAACTTGCAGATCGCCCCCTGTAAGGGACGATCGAAAATGTTCTATTTTCTTGGCTGAAGGCCGAAATCATCATAGCTTGGAGCAGCGCCCAATACTGTCCAGGATAATTTTGGTTTGTAGAATTGTCTTTGAAGCTTGTCACTTTTACAAGAGTGAGCGGTGCGATTTAAGTGAGTTGAAGCGAAGGTGATTCTGTCGATGTGGCCTGCTTGATTATTTCGGCGCAGCGTGAAGCGGGCCGGGTATCCATTGAGACCGGTAGTTACGATTGCTGTTGTTTCATTTTTTCGGCTCGCTTTTTGGCATTCCGGAGACGCTGACTTTGCCGGGCGAGTTCACATCGTCGTTCTCGCTCTCGCAATATCGGCGTGATCTCTTCCAGTGTCGCGCCGCCGCTGGAAACCTGGCCCAGCATCGCGAACATGTATTTGCTGGGACGGAACCCCGTGTGCAAGTACATCAACATCATACCGATAATGGCTACATACAAGCTGAGCATCGGGCAAACAATAACTGTCGTCACTTCGATGCTCTGTTTTCTTGGCTGAAGGCCTCTTTCACCATGAAGAGCTGTTTATTATGAAGAGGCAGCATGCAGAACCACATCATACCGTGCAAAAAGCAAGCCCGGCTTGCTTAACAACCTACTGAACACAAGCTACCACCCCCTAACTCTGCGTTCAAGCGAATAGTGAAACTTCTAACCGTCCTTTTAATCTTTCGATGCCAGTGTCGCGGCGATAAATTCGCGGTTTAAGCGGGCGATGTTTTCGACACTGATCCCGGCTGGGCAAGCCGCTTCGCATTCATTGGTGTTGGTGCAGCCGCCGAAGCCTTCTTTATCCATTTGGTTGATCATCTTTTCAACACGAGCATTTCGTTCTGGCTGCCCCTGCGGAAGTAACGCAAATTGCGAAACTTTGGCCGAAACAAACAGCATTGCCGAAGCGTTTTTGCAAGATGCCACACAGGCACCACAGCCGATACAGGTTGCTGCATCGAAAGAGTCATCTGCATTTCGTTTTGAAATAGCATTTGCGTTTGCTTCGGGAGCATTGCCTGTATTGACCGAAACAAAGCCACCCACCTGCATGATGCGATCCAGCGCAGCACGATCAACCATTAAATCTCGTAAGACCGGGAACGCACCTGCACGCCATGGCTCGATCCAGATATGATCGCCATCTTTGAACTTTCGCATGTGAAGTTGGCAGGCAGTCGTTTCGTGGTCTGGGCCGTGAGCCTGTCCATTGATCATCAAACCACAGGCACCGCAGATGCCTTCTCTGCAATCATGTTCAAAAACAACAGGCTCTTCATTTTTTGCAACGAGGTTTTCGTTCAATACATCAAGCATTTCCAGAAACGACATGTGCGTGGAAACAGTGTCGAGCTGATATATTTTGAACGTCCCCTTCGCTTCCGGGCCGTCTTGTCGCCAAATATGCAAAATAATTTTCATAGCAACTTGTCTATTGACTTAAAAAAAGTAAATAACCGGCTACAAACACCGGAAACAAATTTTGTCAGGCTCAGTCTGACCTACGTTCCTAACGTCTAACGCCTCATACTTAACGCCTACTTATAACTTCTTGTCGATAACTCAACATTCTCGAACTTCAATTCTTCCTGATGTCGAATTGGTTCTTTATCATCGCCTTGGTGTTCCCAGGCAGCAACGTGACAGAAATGTTCATCGTCTCTTTTTGCTTCGTTATCTTTCGTTTGATATTCCTCTCGGAAGTGACCTCCACACGATTCCTCCCGCATCAAAGCATCTCTGCACATCAATTCGCCATATTCGAGGAAGTCTGCCACTCGACCCGCTTTTTCCAATTCCTGATTAAGCTGGTCGCCCTGCCCTGTCACATTAACATTTTCCCAATAAGCCCACCGCAGTGACTTGATCTCTTCGATACCTTCACTAAGTCCCTGGGCATTGCGTGCCATGCCGCATTTATCCCACATGATTTTTCCGAGTTCACGATGAAAGCTATCAACCGAGCGGCTTCCCTTTATCGAAAGCAGTTTATCAAGACGCCCTTTTACTTCCTGCTCGACAGAATTGAACGCATCGTGATCGGTACCAATTTCGCCTGGCTTCGATTTAGCCAGATGATTCCCAACCGTGTACGGAGCGACAAAATATCCGTCCGCCAATCCCTGCATCAACGCAGAGGCCCCTAACCGGTTTGCTCCATGATCAGAAAAATTCGCCTCACCGAGAATAAACAAGCCCGGAACAGTCGATTCCAAATTGTAATCAACCCATAACCCGCCCATGGTGTAATGAACGGCCGGGTAAATTTTCATCGGTACTTTGTAAGGGTTTTCATCTGTAATTTTCTGATACATGTGGAACAGGTTGCCATACTTGGCTTCGATTGCATCTTTGCCTTGTTCTTGAATCGCCCGTTTGAAATCGAGATAGACCGCCATCCCGGTTTCACCCACGCCAAATTCTGCATCACAGCGATCTTTCGCAGCACGGGAAGCAACGTCACGAGGAACCATGTTACCGAAAGCAGGATACCGGCGTTCCAGATAATAGTCGCGATCTTCTTCGGGAATTTGATCGGGCGAGCGTTTGTCATCTTTATTTTTAGGAACCCAGACGCGCCCATCGTTGCGAAGCGATTCGCTCATCAATGTCAGTTTAGATTGATAATCGCCGGAAACCGGAATGCACGTGGGATGAATTTGCGTGAAACATGGGTTCGAGAAAAATGCTCCCCGTTTATGGCATCGCCAGGCAGCAGTTACATTGCAGCCCATGGCATTGGTCGAAAGGAAGTAGGCGTTTCCGTAGCCGCCGGTACAAACGAGTACCGCATCGGCTGCATGCTTTTCCAATTCTCCCGTTACCATATTTCTGGTGATGATCCCACGAGCGACTCCATCGACATTAACCAAATCTAGCATGTCTCGACGCGGGTAGACCTTCACCTTCCCTTTATTCACCTGCCGCATCAATGCACTGTAAGCACCAAGTAACAACTGCTGACCAGTTTGCCCGCGCGCATAAAAGGTTCGCGAAACTTGCGCCCCGCCAAATGTTCGATTTGCCAGCAATCCACCATATTCCCGTGCAAACGGGACGCCTTGTGCCACACATTGATCAATAATACTGTTGGAAACTTCTGCCAGTCGATAAACATTGGCTTCTCGCGAACGGAAATCGCCCCCCTTGACAGTATCGTAGAATAATCGCCAGACCGAATCGCCATCGTTTGGATAATTCTTGGCTGCGTTAATTCCTCCCTGAGCCGCAATACTGTGCGCACGGCGGGCAGAATCCTGATAGCAGAACGCTTTAACATTATAGCCCATCTCTCCCAGCGAAGCCGCCGCAGCCGCTCCTGCCAGGCCGGTTCCGACAACAATCACGTTATATTTTCGCTTGTTGTTGGGCGAAACAAGTTTAAGTTTGTTCTTGTGCTGAGTCCATTTATCAGCAATCGGGCCATCTGGGACTTTGGATTGTAAAACGGTCATGATGACACAACGTCCAAAAGCTAAAGTGTGTAAGGTCTACTGAAAATAAAGACTGCCTGCCTCTGCCTGCCAGATCAACTCCCCTAGTGCCCTTTCAGGGCTTAGATTTGGGGTGTTTGTTTCCATAACCCGCTCCGTTGTCGCTCCTTAAATCTTTTGCAACCCCTTCTTTTAGGATTGAAGCTGCACTAGCCTGCTGAGATTCTCTTTGAATCGGAAACCTTGCCTCTAAGTAAAATGGAGGTTGATCGATTCCGCATCGCTAAGTGCAAATCGTTTGTTTTTTCGATAAAAGATTCTTCTTGTTGCTGCGGATGCTCCTCTGATTTGGAGGAAGGCTTCGCCGTTTCATAGGAAGATGTCAGCGCATAAAGCGGGAATATCGCAAAGCCACCTGCAATAATAATCGCAAAAACAGGCCCCAGCTTACTGGTGAGTGGATCGTATTTGGGGTGCTTCAACCCAAGCGTATGAAATAGACTGGTCACACCGTGTGAAAGATGCCAACCGAGAATCATCACCCCAAGCAGGTAAGCAATCGCAGAAACCGGCGTTCTCATAATGACAAACGCTTTGTCGAACGGTTCCAGCCCCGCAATTTTATCGGGCATCGTCAAATTAAGTGTAAAATCGCCCAAGTGCAGCAACATAAAGGCCAATACCAGTACGCCGGAAAGCAACATGTTATTTTCAGGAGAGATTGAAGCGGGTAACTTGCGATCCGCAATTTTTGATTTTTTCACTACATACTGCTGAGGGCGGGCATCGGTATTCTCTCGACTCGTTTCCATCGCCACCCAAATATGAATGACAAACAGAATCAGTAACCCCGTCTCTGCCAGGCGCACAAACCACTCCTGGGAATGCAGACCGTGTGCATAAGCGTTATACGCATCCGGGCCTACCAACATCAAAAAGTTGCCCAGCAGATGCACGATAAGAAATAGACACAGAAGAATCCCTGTGCAAGCCATGATCAGCTTTTTACCAACCGAAGATTTCAGCGCGTCAACGACCCAATTCATGATGGCCAGGGTCCAGAGTTAAAGGTTAATGCAATATTGAAATGATAAGAATTTGTGTCCAAGAAAAATCGACCAGAAGAAAATAGAAACAAGACAAACAAAGTTTCACAACTTTTCAAAGCGATTCTTAAACAAGCACTGAGTATAGAACATTTTTCGATTCGTGCAAACGAGACGAATTGCCGCAATGACTAAAAAAGACGAATAGTAGTCAGCGTAGCAAAGGAGGTTTGGGAGGCATTCAGTTCTTATCAAAGAAATGCTGCGAAAAAGTGGCAGTATTTCATTGAATAAGATATTAATGAGTGTTCATTAGCGGTTCGACACCTTAGCCCAAGCAGACCTGTCTACGCAGTCGCCTTCGGCTTGCCGTTAAACGAATTACCGATCAATTTTTTTCCATCTTTTTCTTAATCTCTAATCTAATCATCTAAAACAAACCGCTGAGAAACGCAGAGATTTATAAATTGACCACGAAATTCACGAAACAGACGAAAAGAAAATGACAGACACCCTCCCTTTTTTTTCTCCGCGTTTCTCCGCGAACTCTGCGGTAAATTACGTTGGAAATTAGGTTCTGGCTATTCCGGTTTTGCAGCAGAACCGGGCAGCAGGTGCGAATCGACATCGCAGCCAAGAACAATTTTCTTTTTTTGTATTACAGCAGGAGTTGACAGAATCGTCTTTCCATTTCGAACCGACCAGACGCGACCAAGACGTTCATATCCCAGTTTGTCGCAACTTAGCAAAGAGGCGAAATTTGTCCAACCGACGGAAGAAACAAGAGCTTCAATCCCATGATCTCCCAACCCCTGAAGTGCTTGCCCCATGAGAATACCATGTAAGCGTTTACCGCGAAAATCGGTATGAGTAAACCCCTTATACATGTACGCAAAATTATCAGGGAACTTCATCGAAATACCAAAGTTATGCTCAGCTTCGATATCCTTCAAAGAATACCAGCCATAAGCAGCCAGACGATTCTCGTGCAAAGCGGCGTAGCAAAAATCTTTCCCCCCGCGTAGCCTTTCAATCATTTCAGGCCCCAGGTCATTTGTAGGATCTTCTGTAAAGGGCAATAATTCCTCTGGACTGAGAAATCGAGCCTCAAACCCCGCAGGAAGTTCAATTTCTGCAGGGAGCGAATCCTTGTGCAGAAAAACAAATTCAACGCCCTGCACAGAGCAAAGTCTGCTAAAAGCCTGATCGGCAATAAATTTGCACCCGGCAAATAGACCAAAGTGTTTGCAGATTTTTTTAACCGTAGCAAACTTGTTTGCCAATGAAGCCATTGCTGTATTTCCGAAACGATAAAATAAAAGCTTTTAAAAGTTGAGCATGCCTCAACAGAAATTGAACAGAGTAGAATTTAGATACAAAGCATCAATCAACCAAAGAGCAATTGCATTAGAATTGCTTCCGACTTTTTTCAAGGATTAGACTTGAAACAGCGATCCTCCCCATGTCAGCCCCGCCCCAAAACCGACTATTGCCATTCGCGTTCCCGCAGGAATGCCATTTTGATCTCGGAATGATTCATGGAGAGCGATTGGAATACTGGCAGCCATTGTGTTCCCGTAGTTTTGTATATTGATCGCAAATTTTTCCACCGGCACCCCCAACTTTTCCGCTGCCTGCCGGAGAATATTTTGGTTCGCTTGATGAGGAATAATCAAATCCAATTGATCAACTGAAATATGAGCAGCAGCACAGAGTTCAAGAATGGTCTGGGGAATGATATCTACTGCAAAATCCCAGATCGCTTTCCCATCCATACTCATTTTCTTCCCCGTGGGTACCTGCAACGGAGCTGCATTTCCTGCAGAAGCTGTTTGAGAAGAAAGAATTTCACCCGGCCCCTGTGTAGAAAGGACAAACGCCCCTGCTCCATCACCAAAAAAGACGCAGGTATTGCGATCCTGCATATCAACAACCCGACTTCCCAAATCGACACCAACGACCAAAATATTTTGCATGCCAGTTTGTAAATAACGAATCGCAATATCGACAGCGATCGCAAAGCCCGCACAGGCACTGTTGATATCGAATGCACACGCATTGTCGGCTCCCAATTCCTGCTGAACCAGGCACGCCGTTGAGGGCATTGCATAATCGGGAGTAGAAGTTGCCACAAGTATTAAGTCGATTTCAGAAGCAGAACACTTGGCAGATTGCAAAGCTTCTCGGGCAGCTTCGGTTGCAAATTGAGCAGCCGTCTCTTCCGGCTCAGCAAAGCGGCGTTCAATAATTCCAATGCGCTGTTGAATCCATTCATCCGAAGTTTCCAGACCACATTTTTCCACAAAATAATTGTTGGGAATAACTTTTTCCGGGACACTCATACCCGTTCCAGCAATCGATCCTTTCAAGCAGATTCTGTTCCGCAATTTATAATTAAGCGAACACCTTGATGATTTCATAATGGCTGGAGATATCATGAATGAATTATTACCTCTGATAGATCAGGATGATTTTTGTTCCAGCAGGATGACCGCGAAAACCATGCCCCATGTAAGTATTTAGAACATTACTGTTCGCTAATTAAAGGCCTCTCGCGTTTCTAAAAGGGAACAGTGCTAAAACATACCTCCCGAATACCCTAATCTCTTTTGAAGGTAAAAACATAACTGAAAACGAACAGAAGTATTTCAGCAGGCAACATTGTTAATGATTATAAGGATTATTCCATCAGTGTTTATCATTTCTTGTGTGACAAACCAGTCAATTTAGTTTGGATTCTGCATAAATACGTATCGGCTGTCATGTAAAGTGTAGTGCCGTCCGGCCCGCCGAAGGTGCAATTGGCGGTTCTTTCGCCCGTGCTTATTCTTCCCAGTAGTTTTCCCTGTGGCGTGAAAATGTAAACGCCGCCCGGTCCGGTGGCGAAAATAGTGCCATCTTTCGCAATCGCCATTCCATCGGGTAAGCCAGGAAGTTTTCCGACATTCTTTGTCGCATCGTACAACAAACGAGGTTTCCCTAACGATCCATCTTCGTTAACAGGAAACGCACTCCAAATCGCAGCTTCAGGGTCGGACTGCGCAACATACAAGGTTTTTTCATCGGGAGAAAAAGCAATCCCATTGGGACGCGTCATCTTGTCTGTTAATAGAAGCAGTTCTCCATTTTTTTTCAGTCGATACACACCGCAAAAATCGAGTTCTCTGCGAGGATCGTCCCATCGTTTGGGGAGGCCGTAAATGGGGTCGGTAAAAAGTAAATCGCCATTGGAATCAAAAATGAGATCGTTCGGACTATTGAGCCGCTTGCCGCGATAGTTATCAACAAGGGTTCGCTTCCCGCCATTTTTTGTCAGAACCGAAAGACGACGGTCACCATGTTCACAGGAAACGAGTCTGCCTTTGGAATCGAGCATCAAACCGTTGCAACCTGGTTCGCCGCCATATTCTCCTGCCCCGGTAAAGCCACTCGGTTTTAAGAAAAGAGAGGCCCCTTTTCCTTCTTCCCATTTATAAACGGAATTGCGAGGGATATCTGAAAACAGAAGATGCCCCGGTTTTCCCGGCACCCAAAGCGGACCTTCAGTCCATTCAAAACCAGAAGCCAACACTTTGATAGCCGCACTTTTCGCAATGACGCGATCCATCTGAGCATCATGCCGAATCACTTCGCCCAAGTGAGGAAAATTCAGGGTATCTTGAGCATACAAAGCTCCGCCCATCGTCAGTATAGCCAGTCCCATCGCAAAACAGTATTTCAGCATGATGAATCCTTCAGAGGTGTGGAAGTGAGAATAATGAAATCAGCCAGATTTTATTATTACACAATACCGTTGGAATTCACAATTGAAATCAAAGTTATTGAAGATCGGAATGAAACAAAAGTTATTCGTCAATCCAGAAGATCTCTTCAATACTCTTATCAAACAGCCGGGCGATTTTTAGTGCCAGGGCAAGTGAGGGCGTGTAAGCTCCGCCTTCTAATGCGTTAATGGTTTGCCGCGTGACACCAACTTGATCAGCCAAAGCCTGTTGCGTCATTCGGTCTTCATTTGCACGCAGTTCTTTAATCGAGTTATTGATATTTGGCTCGCGGTTACGTGGCACGTCGTTGGCTCCTGTAAAGCAAAACCGCAACGAGACCTTTAACGCCATACAAGATGGCAAATTGAATCCATACCAACCACATCAGCACCCCGGTGGCAATCACTTTATCTTCTGTCTGACTTGCCCAAAGGACGATAACGATCAATGCCATAAACAAAATCATCCAGGCAGTGTGGATGCCTGTTTGTGTTGCTTGCCGTTCGATTTCGCGATCTCGTTCATCGACAACAACCTTGTTGCCACGTTTACGCAAAAATAAAATCCCACAAGCAACAAATCCAAGAAAACCAAACGCACCGGCTGCACCGTTCCCCAACCAGGGATAGAGTGCCGCAGCCATTGCCATTGTGAACAGAGAAATCAACAACTCTGTCCAGGCTACCTTTTCCATTGCAGTCATCAATAGATTCCCCCGTTGCAAAAACAAACGAACAAGACGAATGTAAAATAGACTTGACACGCAAATATGTCAAGTCTATTTTACATTTAAGATTCGTTTCGGGAGAAATCATTCCTGCCAGCAAGCAAGCAGTATCCGTTACGAGGCAGGGGGAACGGATTTCATTTTTGGTAGAGGCACTTTATCTGCTTCAGGAACCGGTTCAGGTAGCGGAAGCGGCATTTCTTCAATCGCTTGCGGCGTGATATTTTGTTGCAAGCCACCTTCAGTATGCCCCAATATTTCTGCTTGTTTCGCATGATACTTCAAAGTGTAATACGCATCATATTCGACCGGATGGCTACTGGTTCGACAAAGCCGACATTTGCATTTGCACAATTTATGATTCCAGCCGAAACGTCGCCAATCGGGCATTCCGATTCGACTCACATCCAGACCAGGTTCATAAAATCTTTCCAATTCAAGCTTACTGTCGGAAATATCATCAATAACATCACCGTAGCGGGCCGTCATTGGTGTGCATTGGCAGCCACTGATTATCGCCATCAATCCCATTAAAGAGAGAAATTTCAGAAAGTGATTCATTGCAGCAGCCTTCAATTTACTTGATTTTACGAGACAAGTTACTTCCTGTGTAAAATCGACTCGCAAGCTGGTATCATCACCGGTTTGTGAGGGTTATAATCGTTCTGATGATGAATTCGATGCGGATTCTTCCTGCTGGGTAAGCTGGGATGACTTTATCGATTGTGTCGGTCTCATCCGCGTTCACGACCCATACCCCCTTTAATCTCTCAAGTTTAAATTTCCATTATGACATCATCCACACACAATTCCGAAACTATCTCTGGCAGAAAAGCCGTCGTACTATTGAGTGGCGGGTTAGATTCTTCAACCACGTTGGCGATTGCTCGCAGTTTGGGGTATGAACTGTACGCGATCAGTTTCGATTATGGACAAAAGCATCGGTTTGAATTGCAGGCGGCCCGGAATTTGGCGCAAGGCTTTGGTGTCAAATCGCATATTGTGATGTCACTTGATTTAAGCGTCTTTGGCGGTTCTGCTTTAACGTCTGATATCGCCGTTCCTAAAGGACGCAATGAAGAACAGATGGAACAATCGATTCCCGTTACTTATGTTCCTGCCAGAAATACGGTTTTTCTTTCCGTCGCGATGGGCTGGGCGGAATCGCTTGGGGCGAGTGATATTTTTCTGGGAGTCAACGCGGTCGATTACAGCGGCTACCCGGATTGCAGACCAGAATTCATTCGCAGCTTTGAAACGCTGGCCAACCTGGCAACGAAAACGGGTGCCGAAGGAACCGCAAAATGGAAAATACATGCCCCACTGATTGAACTGACCAAAGCAGAAATCATTCGCCAGGGAATGGAATTAGGGGTCGATTACGCAATGACACACACCTGCTACGACCCCGATTCTAAAGGATATGCTTGCGGAAAATGTGACGCCTGCCTGCTTCGCCTGCAGGGATTCGAGCAAGCAGGTGAAAAAGACCCGGCTGTTTATCAGGCAGCTCAATCGACATAAGCACGAAACACCAAGGCTGAAAATTAACTTCGTTTTTTTATTGAGCAAGGGCATCCAATAATGGGTTTGAACGATATTTTATTGATTGGTACAGGTTACCTTTGCGGTTCAATTCCATTCGGATTACTGATTGTGCGCTGGGTGAAGAAGCTCGACATTCGCACGCAGGGAAGTGGCAATATCGGTGCGACAAATGTCGGTCGAATCATGGGAGCAAAATGGTTTGTTGTTGTGATGCTGCTCGATGGTTTGAAAGGGCTTGTTCCAACCGCAGCCCCTGCCCTGCTGATGAAGGCTGGTTTAGAATTGGGAACGAGTATTCATACTCCCGTTTTTATCGGACTGGCAGCGGTGCTTGGGCACATGTATCCGTGCTGGCTCAAATTCAAAGGAGGCAAAGGGGTTGCGACTGCTTTGGGGGTTGTTGCGTTTTTGGCTCCGCTGGCTTCTTTGATAGCAGCGATCTGTTTCGGGCTTACTTTTTTCATCTGGCGTACTGTCTCAATCAGTTCGCTCTCTGCTGCGATCCTTTTCGCAGTCACCGAGTTGCCGATGCTCAAACCGCACCCGTTCAGTTCCGAGAACTGGTCGCTCGGTTGTTTTAGCTTGCTTGTTCCAGGCTTAATTATCTACCGTCATC
>Ga0316208_1002497_pt1 | contig 14880 bp, 10 predicted proteins | sample 3monopyrite_MG_FD_204944 | JGI IMG/M metagenome (GOLD analysis project Ga0316208, IMG submission 204944) | Microbial mat bacterial communities from mineral coupon in-situ incubated in ocean water Damariscotta River, Maine, United States -... | ecosystem: Environmental > Aquatic > Marine >... | reverse complement strand
ATCTTGCATCGGCGTTGTACCGAACCGGGAACTTCGGCGGGGCAATGGAGAGGTACCACGTTGCGGTCGAGTTGGACCATGAATACATCGAGGCATGGACACAACTTGGGTGCCTGCGTTTTGAGGCTGGAGATCCTGAGGCCGCCGTTGAGGCATTCGACATCGCACTGACCTGCCACGCCGACTACCCGGACGCCGTCTACCACAAGGCGACGGTGCTGGCTGATCTTGGACGTAGTGATGAAGCCGTTGTGTTGTGGAAACAGTATCTCGATTTTGACCAGGACGGTCCGTGGGCCGACGCCGTGATAGAGCGGCTTGAAAGTTCCAGCGCGTCGGAAGATGCGGTAGAGGTCACGGTGGAAACAGTAGAGGTCACGGTGGAAACAGTAGAGGTCCCGGTGGAAACAGTAGACAACGAGAACGCTCCAGTCTGAAGAGGGACGATTCGGGCTGGTCTGGAGCGAGGGATTGATTGACGTGGCGATTTCGCAGCGAGAGTTTGCCGAACAGATCGTGCAGCAGTTGGCTGACGCCGGTTACACCGCGCTCTGGGCTGGTGGCTGCGTGCGGGATCTGTTGGTCGGTCGCGAACCTAAGGACTACGACGTCGCGACGAGTGCTCGCCCCGAACAAGTGCGGGAAGTGTTTGGAAAGCGACGAACGCTCAGCGTGGGTGAGAGTTTCGGGGTGATCGTTGTCCTGGGACCGAAATCTGCCGGCCAGGTGGAAGTCGCCACGTTTCGAACTGACGGCTGTTACGTCGACGGCCGCCGACCGGAGTCGGTCGTGTTCAGCTCGCCGGAAGAGGACGCGCAGCGACGTGACTTTACAATCAACGGAATGTTTTACGACCCGCTGAAAAAGCAGGTAATGGACTTCGTCGGCGGCGAACGCGACTTGGCGGCCGGAGTGTTGCGGGCGATCGGCGACCCGCACGCACGGATGGATGAAGACAAACTTCGGATGTTGCGAGCAGTCCGGTTTGCGGCGACCTTCGAATTCAAGCTGGACGAAGCGACGGCTGATGCCGTCAGATCAATGGCCGAACAGATTACGGTCGTGAGTGCCGAGCGAATTGCTCAAGAGCTGCGACGGATGCTGGTTGACCAGCAGCGTTGTCGAGCGATCGAAATCTGCCGTGAGATTGACCTGCTCGTGCGAGTTCTTCCCGAGCTTGAACCGGTGGTTCAGGATTCCAATCGCTGGTCACGTCTGAAGAGTGCGTTGACGCTGTTGGTCAATCCGAACTTTGCGTTGGCATTTGCCGTGTTGCTTGAGGCTGCTGGCGAGTGCGGCGGCGAAGACGGCAGCTCTGTTTCAATGTTAGCAGTGCAGGCCGGGCGACGGCTGAAACTTTCCAATCACGAAATCGACGATGCCGGCTGGTTGCTGAAGCATCGCCGCTCACTCGAAAACGCGTCGACGCTGCCGTTGTCAAAAGTGAAACGAGTTCTGGCCCAGAGGCTGGCTCCGGACCTGATCTCTCTGATACGTGTCTGCGCTTTGTCGAACGATGAGCATCCAAGCGATGCCATGTTTTGCGATGACTATCTTCGGACGACCGATCGAAACACCTTGGATCCGCTGCCGTTGATCTCGGGCGACGACCTGATCAAAGCCGGATTTCGACCGGGGCCGCGGTTCAAAGACGTCCTTGACCAGGTCCGCGACGCACAGTTGGACCTGCAGATCACGACTCCGACGGAGGCAATGGAAATGGCCTCTCAGCTGACCACAGACGTTTGAAAGCAGCTCCGACGCTCATTCTGAGCGAGGCGTTGCGTCGTCCAACTCTCGGCGGAATAATCTGCCGCTGATAATGGTTCGACGATACTTCAACGAGACGAAAACGTGATGAACGATGACGATCAAGTAGAAGAAGATGATTACGCTGGGTTGTCTACGGGAGTGTTTGGAGATCCAGGGCTCAATGATTGGGCTCATTTTCAATTGAACTCAGCCTGCATTCAAAGAGGATGTGGCAGTTTTGGCGTGTCACAAAGTCGATTGCCAAATGGAGCAATCGTACTTGATTTCGGTGTCGAGGCACCGGGCAGTCTGCGAGCAGGCTTGGTGCTGGCTCGGATTTGCATGGCCGGGTTGGGTGACGTTTCATTGATACCAGGGCAAGTCGACGGAATTGGTGTTCCGACCGTGCAGGTCCAAACGGACAACCCGGTCGAAGCCTGCCTGCTCAGTCAGTATGCGGGCTGGCGGGTTTCAGTGAATGACTACTTCGGCATGGGTTCCGGGCCGATGCGGGCGGCAGCCGCTCGTGAAGAGCTGTTCGAGAAACTGCCGTGGGACGAATCGCCGGACGAAGTGCTGGGAGTCCTGGAAGCGTCGGCCTTGCCCGGCGACGCCGTGGTCGAGTACCTGGCTGAACGTTGCGGGGTTGCTCCGAGCGGTGTGACGCTGGCGGTCGCTCCGACGGCGAGCATCGCGGGTACGATTCAGGTGGTGGCCCGATCGGTCGAAACGTCCCTTCACAAACTGTTTGAACTGGGTTTCGATGTGCGACGGATTCAGAGCGGATTCGGGACAGCTCCGTTGCCGCCAGTCGCGAAGGATGACCTGGCAGGAATCGGCCGAACGAACGATGCGATTCTTTACGGTGGCCGAGTCACGCTGTGGGTGACCGGCGATGATGAGTCGCTGGCCGAGATTGGTCCGAAGGTTCCAGCGTCGGCGGCTGATGGCTATGGGAAGCCGTTCATTGACATATTTCGCGAGGCCGGTCACGACTTCTACAAGATCGACCCGATGCTCTTCAGCCCTGCCGAGATCGTGTTTCACAATATCGAAACTGGCAGCGCGTTCTGCTTCGGCGAAGTAGCTCCGACGGTTCTGCGGCAATCGTTCGGTGTTTGATATCGATGAGTTTACGTCGTTCGTTGAGCCCTCGCGTTGTTGGAGCCGTGTCGCGTGAGAATTGGAATCCTTGGGAACGAAGGAAGCTGGTACGGCGCCGACCTGTCTCGCGCTGCCACAGAGCGCGGGCACGAGTGTGTGCGAGTTGAGTTTCCTCTCGTGGCTGTGTCTTGCGGTGAGCCGGAACTTGTCGACAGGAAAATTGGCGACAGGAAAAATGTTTCAAGTGGCGAGCACGACCTGACAGCGTTTGATGTGGTCATCGTTCGGACGATGCCGCCCGGTTCTCTGGAGCAGGTCGTTTTTCGGATGGACGCGTTGGCTCGGCTGACGGATGCTGGCGTGCCTGTTGTTAACTCGCCGCGATCGATGGAGTGTGCCGTCGATAAGTTTCTGACGACGTCTCGTCTTGAGGCTGCGGGATTGCCTGTGCCGGCCACTGTGACCTGTCAGGATTCTGAAGCCGCGATGGATGCGTTCGCGCGACTCGGCGGCGACGTCGTTGTGAAACCGTTGTTCGGCGCCGAAGGGCGCGGGATCTGTCGAGTCAGCGATCCGGATCTTGCCTTTCGAACGTTTCGCACTTTGGAACGAACCGGGGCCGTGCTTTACCTTCAGAAGTTCATCGATCATCCCGGTTTCGATGTACGGGTTCTGGTCCTGAACGGCAGAGTCCTGGGCGCGATGAAACGATTCTCGACGGACGACTTTCGAACGAACGTCTCGCGGTCTGCAAAAACAGAGACGCACCAGGCGACGTCAAACGAGTCTGAGATGGCACTCGCGGCGGCTGATATAGTCGGGGCGAGTATCTGCGGTGTCGATCTGCTTTACGACGGCGCTGGGCGGTGCTTCGTGATCGAGGTCAACGCGGTGCCCGGCTGGAAGGCGTTTTCCAGAACGAACGACATCGACGTCGCCGGTTGTCTGCTGGACAGTCTGCGGAGCTGCTGACTTTTTCGAAGTGCACCTGCTCAGAGTTCGATGATCGCACCATTGTCTCGCGACGAAACGACGAGTGCGTCGAGGATCTGCTGCGTCTGCAGCGCGATGTTGCCCCAGTGTGAGTCGGTCGTGCCGCTGAGAACCTGGGCGGAGAAGTTTCGAAACAGGTTTGTTTCCTGCGCGGTCGGATGATTGTTGGCGTACTCGCTGACGGCGACTCGGCTGGTGTGTCGCTCCATGTTGAACTGGCACTCAGAGATGTCGAAGTGGTTGTTAGAGACGTCGAAGGCGACTTCCGGACCCATGAAGGGGAGCACGAAGTCGCTGACCTGAAGATGCCCCTTCGAGCCACTGACGTGAGCCCATTGCTGATGCTCGGTCAGGAACGAGCAATAGAAGCTCGATGAGACGCCGCCGTCGAAGAACAGCTCGCCAGAGAATTCGGTTGGAGTTGGTTCGGCACTGCCAGCACTCTTAATGCTTGATAGAAGTCGGCCACTGACTGCCGTGGGCGTTGCGTAGTTCATCACCCAGAGTGTGAACCGGACGTTGTACCAGCCGAGGTCGCCGAGGCAGCCCATTGGTTCGAGCTGGCTGCTGACTCGGATGTTACCTTCCAGAAACTCATCCGGTGCGCAAAAGCTGAAACCCGTCGCGATGCGGCGCAGGTCGCCGATGCTCGTGCCGTCGTTGAGAACTTCTCGCAGTGCGTGCAGACGATGGCTGTGCATGAACATGACGCCGTCCATGAACTGGACGTTGTTCTTGTCGCACACGTCGAGGATCTTCTGAACTTCGGCGGCGTCCAGGCCGCAAGGTTTTTCGCAGACGACATGCTTGCCGGCATCGGCCGCCCGGATCACCCACTCGGCACGCATGCCCGTCGGCAGTGGAATGTAAACGGCGTCGATGTCGTCTGCGGCGAGCATTTCTTCGTACGTGCCGATGGCTCGAGGAGCCGGCGAGTGCGAAACGTCGCTCTGGCATTCGTCGATGTACTGTTGGGCTCGTTCAACGTTCCTGCTGGCGACGGCGACGAGTGCGGCGTTTTCGCAATTGCGAATCGAATGCCAGTTCTTGCGGGCAATTCCGGCGGTTCCAAGGATGCCCCAGCGGCAGATCTGATCGCTCATCGATGTCGGTCCTGTGTGGTGTTTAGGATGTCTCGTGCTTGAGACATCTCATTAACGCGTGGACCGGTCAGGTTTCAAGCGATCGGGCTTCGGTTATTTCCGGGGGGCCGCCCGTTCTCTGGCTGCTGCCTGCGCGGCTGCGGCTTGCGCTGCTGCCTGTATCGCCGCTGCGAGTCGGTTGGGGTCGCTGTCCAGTCCCGTGATGTACTCACGATATTGCTGGCTGAGTTTTGAGTAGGGGACTCCGGTGAAGTGGTCCATGCCTCCGATACGAAAACCCGGATCGATGGGTCGATACAACGCGGCGAAGTGATCGATCATTGCGTCGCGATACAGTCCGTTTTTGTAGTGCATGTAAAAGTGGACCAGCCCCGAAGCCTGGCTGTACCGCTCGCTGATGTGGATTGGCGCCTGATAGGCATTTTTGCTCAAGCCGGCGAAACGGTCGAGTGGCACGAAGAAGCCATCTTCCACCAGGTTGTGTTGTGCAAAGAAAAAGCGAACGTAGTCCGGATCTCCGATCGAAATTCCGTCCGCCAGAGGCCTGAATGATTCGACGTAACAGGCGAAGCCTTCAAGAATCCAGAAATGTTCGTTATCCGCGATCCGTCGTGGTTTCGGATCCAGCTCGTACAGAATCTGGTGAGTGCCCTCGTGATAGACCGTTGACTCGATATCGCTGTTAGGGTCGACGTAGAAGTGCGAAGTTCGTTCGTCCGGAGTATAGATTCCGTTGGTGATCGCGATCTGTGGGTTCTTCTTGATCAACCGTCGCACGTACTCTTCTTTGCTGCGGTAATAGTGGACGACGAACGGCGAGCGTTTGACGCGTCGGCGACGGTTTGCCGCTCCGAACAGCACTTTGAGTTGCGCAGGCGTGTTGAAGAAGGCTGGGAACGCTCGTTGAAACCACTCGTGGAAAACTTCGAGTTTCTTTGCCAGTACGACTCCTTCTTCAAGGCTGACGTTCGTTTTCAGAAGGTAGTTGTCGGTTTCAATTTCCCATGCGTTCGCCCACTGACGCCGCAGGTTCGCTTCCTGTTGAGCGGTGCGCCACCGGTTGCGATAGAACCGCTCGCCTTTCTCGTAACGTTCGACATGAAGTGCAGGTAGCCAGCCAAACTTGTCGTGCCAGACGAAGCGATTTCGCATTTTCTTAGCGGCGAAGGGCGTCACCCACTCATCGCCGTACTGCTCGTACCCGAGCAGGGTGCGTGCTCGACCGTAGTCCGAATCGTACCAGAGAATCTCGTGAATCAGCCGCCAGGCCGCGTGCGGATTTCCGTCGTTGAGGACGCGGCGAGACAGCAGGTAGAGATTCTTTGCGATATCCTGGCGAAGCGTCCGAAACTCGATTCGCCAAAGACGTTCGTCCTGAGGGAGTGAAAGCGGGATGTCCCGTAGGACTTCCTGCGGCAGCTTTCGGTCACTCAGCGATGCCACATCGACGGCGGCCTGCCAGGGAAGCATTTCGTCGACGGCGGCCTGGAGATTTCTGGTCTGGCAGTCGACGATCAGTTTTGCCAGCGATTCCTGGAAATCGGCAACGTACTCGTCGTGCTGTGACTGAAACCGGTCGTTGTTCTGCCCGTTTCGCTGAGCGAGGGCCACCGACGGGCTGATGGCAAAAAGGCTGCCGCTCAGGCAGGCGACAAACACCAGCAGATGCCTTGTGAATGTTGGGTTGATGATCAACTTAAGCTTTCGATGTGTGCTGAAATGGCCCAAACTTTGAGAGTGGAGCGAGCCGCCGTTGAGTGTTGGGCGGCAAGAATCGACTCTTGAAACGCTAAGCGGCAAACTCGATGCTGCTGGAGATGCCGACGTTCTTCTCGCCGCGCGTTGGACTCAACACTGCCACGAATAATCAACTACTGTACCCCGAGCGTAAATCTGTCGGAAGACGATATTGACGGACGATGCGAGCGGCGGGGCGAGCGGCGGGGCGAGCGGCGCCGGTACGTTGTGAAGAGTTCGTGCTGCCAGAGGTGCATCGGGAAGGTTTGAGGCCCGACTTCTATCTGCGAATCCTTGGGCCGTGCCGGAGATTTCGTTATGACACCGCTGATTCAAAGCAGTTTTGGACTCGTAACCACTTCTTATTGTTTGATTTGGACAAGACACGCGTGAAATTACTACAGCAGACATTTTCTCATAACGACACCTGTGTTCTGGATTTGACGGCGAGCGGGATCGACGATCTGATTCCTCAGATCGTCGATCACCTGGTGGTTCGTGGGCGAGTCGAGCTGCAGCATCAAGACGCAGTAACGGCGGCGTTTCTCGAACGGGAACGAATCGTTTCAACGGCGATCGGGAACTCGGTCTCCGTTCCGCACTGCTATCTTGACGTGCTGACAGAGCCGCAGATCATTTTCGTGCGGCTGAAGCATGCGATCAATCTGGGAGCTCCGGACGGGATTCCGACTCGGTTCTTTTTCTTCCTGCTCGGACCGACTGGTCGAGCGGCCGAACATCTTGACACGCTGGCGATGATCGCCCGACTGATGTCGGACAACGAGTTCCGCTTTGAACTCGGCTGGGCGAAGGAACGCAGCGACCTGGCAGTTGCACTGGAGCGGGCTGCGATCAGGTCCGCGCCTCAGGAAGTGGCGGCGGACGTCGAGTCCGACGGGTTGGCCTGGAGTGGTCGATTTTGCGGAGGCGTCATCAACGATATCAAACGGCGAATGCCGCATTATGCGGCTGATATCAAGGACGGACTGCATCCCAAAACGATCGCTTCGGTGATGTTTCTGTTCTTCGCGTGTCTGGCTCCGGCGGTCACTTTCGGCGGCGTGATGTCGATTCAAACCGGCGGAGCGATCGGGGTTGTTGAGATGATTGCCGCTTCGGCTGTCTGCGGCATCATCTACGCGGTGGTGTCCGGGCAGCCGTTGATCATTCTTGGCGGCACCGGTCCGGTGCTGATCTTCACGGTGCTTCTCTATAAGCAGTGTGGTGTTTGGGAAGTCCCGTTTCTGCCGACGTACGCCTGGGTCGGATTCTGGACGGCACTGATTGTGGTCGTCATGTCAGTGACAGATTCCAGTTGTTTGATGCGATATTTTACTCGGTTTACAGATGAGATTTTTGCAGCTCTGATTTCCTTACTCTTCATCTACGAAGCCGTTAAACCGCTCATTGCTGATTATGCCAATCCAAAGATTGGACGGGACGTGGTCCTGCTATCGATACTTCTCGCTTTGGGAACGTTCTTTATTGCTGGACAGTTACAACGAATCCGGAAGAGCCGTTACCTGCTTCCCTGGATGCGTGAATTCATTTCTGACTTCGGGCCGACGATTGCGCTCGCCGCAATGACAATTGTCGCGTATCAGTTTTCGGAAGTGACTCTCGAATCGCTAAAAGCTCCCGACGAGTTCGGAACAACGACTGGTCGTTCGTGGTTTGTCGACCCGTTCGAGGCTCCAATGTGGGTCCGTTTTGCGGCGATCGGGCCAGCGATTTTCTCGGCGCTTCTCGTTTTTCTTGAGCAGAATATCACAGCACGGATCGTCAACAGCCCTGACCACAAGCTGCAGCGGGGCGAGACTTACCATCTCGATCTGGGCATCGTGGGCATCCTCATCGGAGTCTGTTCGCTGTTTGGGCTTCCCTGGCTGCGAGCGGCGACGGTACGGTCTTTGAACCACGTGCGAAGTCTGGCGACGTCTGAAGAAGCCGTCAGCAACGACGGTGAGCGTCACGACCGGATCATCCACGTCCGCGAAAACCGGATCAGCGCCTTGGCGATCCACATCATGCTGGGGCTGGCTTTGTGTCTGCTGACCGTGCTGAAGATGGTGCCGATGGCCGTGCTGTATGGCTTGTTTCTCTTCATGGGCGTCGTCTCGATGAAGGGGAATCAGCTGTTCGAACGGCTCAGCCTGTGGGCGATGGACTCTGATCTTTACCCGCCGACCCACTACATCCGCCGTGTTCCGAACTGGCAGATTCACACCTTCACGGCGATTCAGCTGCTCTGCCTGGTGATTCTTTGGGTGACCAAAGCCAGCGCGATCGGCATTCTGTTTCCGCTGTTCATCGCGCTGCTCGTGCCGGTCAGATTTCTACTCAATCGGTTCTTTGAACAGCGTCACCTGCTCGCTCTGGACGCCAGCGAAACTCCCGAGGACGAGGAGACTCAGTGGTCGTAAGATGGAACACTTTGGCGATTCTCAGGCATTCATTAGCGAATGTTGGCAGAGATTTTCGTTAAGCTCGTTGCGTGACCGCATTCTCTGACCGAGTTGCTGATTTCCAGCCAGGCCTCATGACCGATCCGACTGACGACGACGCTTTCGAACCCGAGCTTGACGGGTTTCCCACGGATCTTGATCCGCGGCGAGTGCGTTCGCGCGTCCAGATCGAAGTGCTGGCCAGCGAGTACGCCGAGAACGCTCGCCTGGGAAAGAGTTCGTCAATCGACAGTTACGTCGAGCGATACCCCGAGATGGCAGCCGAGATTCGGGAGTTGTTTCCGATGGTCGCCGCACTCGAGCAGTGGAAGTCGGATCGCGAGTCCGAAGTTCTGCGGGCTCAGCTTCCGGACCAGTTCAAGTTGAAGCAGCTCGGCGACTGCCGGATTGTGCGCGAGATCGGGCGTGGTGGGATGGGCGTTGTCTTCGAAGCGGTTGAGGGCAGTATCGAGCGTCACGTGGCGGTCAAGCTGTTGCCGTGGCGAATTTCGATGGTGCCGCATCGTCAGGAGCGATTCGAACGTGAAGCCCAGACCATCGCCAAACTCCGCCATGCGAACATCGTTCCGATCTTTCGATTCGGACGGCACGACGACTATGCCTACTACGTCATGCAGTACGTCGAGAGCGTGAATCTGGGCCACATTATCGGAGCCCTCAGCGAGCGTCAGCAGGTCTCGCCAGCTTTGGAAATTCGCAACGAGACTGGTTCAGCCGACGAACAGACGGACCAGTCATCAGGGCATTCGGCGCGGAAGGGATTGAAGCATGACTCGTGGAAAGCGTTTGCCAGAATCGGTCTTCAGGTCGCTCAGGCGCTGCGACATGCTCACCGAAAAGGGGTGCTGCATAACGACGTGAAACCGGGCAACCTGCTTATCGATGCTGCGGGTAAAGTTTTTGTGACCGACTTCGGTCTCGCTGAACCGATCAATCCGGAATCGTCCGAAGTCGACGAGTCCGTCAACGGCACTTTGAGATACATGGCGCCGGAGAGGTTTCAGGGGATCTGCGACGAGACCAGCGACGTCTATTCACTAGGAATCACGCTGTTCGAACTGATTACCCAGCAGTCGGCGTTTGACACCGAGAGCCGGGTTGGCTTGATCAATGCAATCACGCAGGGCGAAATCCGGCGGCCGGCGGACTTGAGTCGCGAAATCCCGACAGACCTGGCAGCCGTCATCTCGAAAGCAATCTCGGAGAAACCAGACGACCGCTATCAGTCAGCGGGAGAATTTGCGTCAGACCTGCTTCGATACATCAACAACGAGCGAGTGGTCGCTCGGTCCGACCGCGGAATCCTGCGTTGGCTCCGGCGGTCCTGAATTCGCTCCAAGTGTGAGAAGGAACGTGTCGAGAAAACTTCCCTTTAGCTATCGTACGCGACTCCGTCGCGTCAGCCTGGTCTGGGCTGACGACACGGAGAGGCTGTGAATTTTTAGTAGCGTCTGTCTTGGATCTCAAGCTTGATTGTAGTTTTTGTCCCACAGAATTTCTTCTTTGATCATTTTGTTGATGATGGTGATAAGCTTTCTCATGGCGGCGATGAGGGCGACGAGTTTTGGTTTTCCGGCGAGGACGAGTCGGTCGTAGAAGGCTTTGATTTTCGGGTTGTGGAGTTTGGCGACGATCGTGGGCAGGTAGAGTGCGGTTCGAACGTGGGCTCGGCCGCCGCCGGTGGTTCGTTTTCCTCGGAGAGTTCCGCTGTCCCGGTTAGCCCGCGTGAATTTGAAGAAGCCGGCGACTCCGATGAGCCTTGCGATCTGCTTTCGGTTGAGTGTTCCCAGTTCGGGCAGCTCGGCGATGAGAACTCCGAGAGACACCGGTCCGATGCCGGGGACAGAAGTCAGAATTCCGGCGCGTCGCTGCATGAGATCATCGCTTTGAATGACCGCATTGATTTTGGTTTCGAGCGTCTTCATTTGCTTCTGAAGCAGCTTGATCATTTTGTCGATCATGCTTTTTACGTCTTTGTCGTGAGCGCTTCCACGTCGGTTTTGTTCTCGGACGATGTCTGCCGAGAGCTGTCTTCTTCGGGACGCCAGATCTTTGAGTTTCTGCTGTGTTTTACTGAGCGGATCAGTGATTCTCGGTTGCATGCGCTGGGCAAACAGAGCAATGACCCGAGCATCAATGGCGTCGGTTTTCGCGAGCTTTCATGCGGCCCTGGCGAAGTCACGAATCTGTCTTGGATTGACGACGGAGACTTCGAACTTCCTGCTGAGAAGAGTCTTCACGAGCGTTCTTTCGAGTCCGCCCGTCGCTTCCAGACAAATTCTTTCGGAGCGTCTTTCTTTGAGCAGTTTCAGAAGTTGGCGATGCCCCAGCCGATCATTGGGGATGGTGATAAGTTTTTCATTGGCTGTGATAAAGACATCGAGTTTGTCTTTGGCGACATCGATGCCGACGCAATTGTTGAACAAAAGTTTAGAACTCGGCTCCGCGAGTTTCTCAACCACTGGTGTTAGACCGGCCGGGTATTGACCGGCCGTGAGGATCGAGGCCTGGCTGGTCGAGTTCTTCTTCCAGTTGATCGACCATCGGCACATCCAGAAAATGCTCGACGCGGTGAGCGGCTTCGTGCAGATGATCGTCCGGCAGCGAAAAGTGGCGGGCCATGTACGACTCCCAAAGTCGATGCGAGCGGACGAGATGCTCTGCGTGTTCGCGTCCTGAATCTGTCAGTGCCCAGCCGCCATCCGCACTCGCCACGAAGCCTTGTCGACTGAGACGCCAGCAGGCCAGTCGTCCTCGCAGCGTCGCCAGAACGGACGCGCTGACGAACGGTCCAGCATCTGACTGCGAACTTGCCTCTTCTCGCCGATAAAGAATCCCCAGACAGTCTTCGCACAGAATTCTGAAACCCAGCAGCGACTGTCGAACAGTCTGCACGACAAGACCTCGACGAGGGCTGAACAGGAATGCCAACCCAAAGACCATCCCGCAGACGATCGCCGTCATGCCGGCCGTGCTGGAATCGTCGACGGTCGTGAAGCCGAGGCTGCCGAAGATCGCTCCGGGAGTCCACAACGCCAGCCCGTGCCCGACAAACGCGCTGCCGCCAGCGATCAGCAGAGCCAGCAGAATCATGATGTGCAGCCGCTCGCTCAGCAGGAATGCCGCAACCGGCGGAGCAACCAGCACCGTGATGACAAGAATTGCCCCGACCGACTGAAACGCCGCGACAAGCGTGACCGACGTAATGGCCATCAGGATGTAATGCACGAGGGTGGAATTCAGCCCGAGACTCGTTGCCAGATCCGGATCGAACGTCGTGAGCCGCAGCTCCTTGAAACAGACGCCGAGCAGCAGCAGGTTCAGAATCAGCACAGCTCCGTTCAGGACAGCAGCGGTCGGGACATCAGAATCGCCGACCGTATCGAGTACCACAGTCTCGACCGCTCCGAACAGCACGCAGTCGGCGTCGAGGTGCACGTCGTCGGCGTACAGCCGGACCATCAACAATCCCAAAGCGAACAGCGACGTGTAGACCACTCCCAGCGCCGCAGAATTTTCGACACGGCCAAGTCGCTGCACGGCTTCGGTCAGAAACGCCGTCAGCAGCCCGGCCACGACCGCCCCGCCGAGCAGCACGAACTGCATCGTCGATCCACCCTCAGAGTGCGGCCCCACGATCCCCAGCCAGTACGCCGCCAGAAACGCGGCGACGATGCCCGGCAGGACGGTGTGGCTCAGCGCGTCTCCCAACATGCTCTGGCGGCGCAGCACCAGGAACGTCCCCGGCACGGCACAAGCCATCGCCGCAAGTGCCGCCGTAAGAGCTGTCCAGGTATCAATTTCCGTCCACACGGTCTCACCGTCCCGTTCTGTGCTGTCTGCAAAGAATCCGTCGCCGCGGCCCACCTGGTCTCTGGCGATGCGTAATCGGAATAACCGCTAAAGTTTACCAGCCCTGCCTGACGATCTTCGGAGTGATGGACCGCGTCCGCTGCTGATATGTACGCACCGAACCGCCGTCCTTCCAACGAAAATCCTGATTCGACATCAATCCAGCGTGCCTGGAAAGGCAGTTGCAATGGGCAGACTTCTGACAATTACCGCGATGCTTGTAGTCGCGAGCGTCTCTTCCGGATGCCACTCCTGCATGCAAAGTGGCTATTACGATCCGTGCGGAGGAGTCGTCTATGGCCCCTCCATGAAGGCACCAACTTTCCTGTCCGGACTCAAGAAACACAAGCATGAGGAGCACAGTTGCCCGCTTTGCAACTCGGACGCGCCCTCGACGCCGCCAGGAGTCCACGCAGGCAACGGTGGAGTTGACGCATGCTGCCAGCACGGCCACGGCTCGACCTGGTCATCAACACCGACGTATCCAAACCCCGTTAACTACGGCGCCGCATTCGACCAACCCGTTCACGGCCAGCTCGGTCACTCTTCGAATTGTGCCTGCCCTTCGCCACAAAACTGTTCAGCAGGATGCTCGAAAGGAAAGCGATCGCAAGCCTGTCGCGGAAAAGGCCAGCCACATTGCAACTGCTCGACACCGATTACCAACTGCAACGTCTGCGACCCCTGCCCCAATCCCTGCCCCAATCCATGCCCAATTTCGAACTGTGATACGTGCTCAACGATTGGCAACAGCTACTCAGGAGTCGTCTACGACGGGTCATTCGACTCGGGAGCGTACTCGTCCTCAGGAACGTACTCGTCCGATCCAATGATTCTGCCAGGCGAAACGATCATCGACGGAGAGATCATCCACGGTGACACGGTTCTCCCCGAAACCTTCAGCAGCTCTGGAAATTGTCCACACTGCCAGTCCAGCAGTGGACCGATCTTTCAGGGCAACATCGTCCCAGGCCACGAACACCAGCCAACTCCGGCCTACGAAGCCGACAAACCTGCCGGACCATCGCCAGCACCCGCCGCCGAACCAGCCGGTCCCGCCGCCGAAGCTGCCCCGGGCGACACCGTCGTTCCCAGCCCGGAACCGGGACCGCTGCCAGCATCATCGACGATGATGATCCCAACCTTTCCGGCACCCAAACCGGCTCGCCAGGTCCACTGGGTGCCGAACACGCTCAAGTAAGCTGCCGCATTCCCAATTACATACCTGCACGAAACACCGCGTTGAGTAGGGTATGACAAGCGCAGCGCCGGCATACCATTGAGCATGCCGATCGAAAAATGGTATGCCGGCGCTGCGCTTGTCATACCCTACGATCGTGCTTCACTTCGAACTGCCTTGCGAAAGACTGCCGACGCAAACCCTCTTCGGCGGAGCTGTCTACTCAGCCGATTCTGACTCGCTGGAATCAGTCATCGAGGCATCGTCACTCTGGGCTCCGCGTTGCAGAGCGACCAGAACCAGCCCGACGCCCATCATCGCGGCACCCGCCCAGTACGGCCGTTCGACGTGAGTTTCGCCGAACATCCGCATGCCAATAATCGGCCCGGCGATTCGAGCGAGGGCCGACATGCTCTGTCCCAGTCCGAGAATCTCGCCCTGATTCTCTGCCGCCGTTTTCAGCGACAGCAATGCCTGCAGCGATGGTGTCACCGCTGAAAAGCCCACGACCGCGATTGGCAACACGACAAAGAGTTGCGTGACCGATCCGTTCTTTCCCGCAAAGCCAATCAGCAGCAGCCCGACGATCATCACCGCCGTACCGCCGAGCGCCAGCTGTTTCGGCTGCAGCTTCGTCGAGAGCCGTCGAACAATGAATCCCTGACTCAGCGTCAGGATGAAGCCGACATAGGCA
>Ga0316208_1002496_pt1 | contig 14883 bp, 9 predicted proteins | sample 3monopyrite_MG_FD_204944 | JGI IMG/M metagenome (GOLD analysis project Ga0316208, IMG submission 204944) | Microbial mat bacterial communities from mineral coupon in-situ incubated in ocean water Damariscotta River, Maine, United States -... | ecosystem: Environmental > Aquatic > Marine > Coastal... | reverse complement strand
TTGTAAACTTCGGCAACAGTTCCTCTGTCATATTCTTGTATTAAGACGGTTTCAGGTTCGGTTACATAAGGAATACCCAAATCTATATTAGCCGTATCAGGATTATATCTTTTAGAAAATATGCTAACCAACATAAAATGCCCATAGGCTCTACATAAAAGCGCTTCACCTTTTTGAGCGTTGAATGCTTCGCCACCTCCTAATTCTTCAATGGATGCTAATGCTTGGTTTGCGTTAGCAATGGCAGCATAGGTATCATTCCAGTAATTTGTAGGTGTATCATCATCATCATCATTCAAATCTCGCCAAAAATACATTTCTTCATTAATTCTAACATCTGATTCTGCAGCTGGTCCCTTATCATCAGCATTATCAGACATGGGTTCTAAAAATGGAACGTAACCTGCCTCAGGATAAGCCCCAACTAGTAATTCAGAAATTTTTTCAGCAGAATTTATTTCAGTTCTATTATCTGGTACTTCAGAAAGCACATCATCACAACTAAAAATTAAAACAAGAAGTAGTGATGGTATAAATTTTATATATTTTTTCATTTTTTTTTTTTAAAAACCAACATTAAGCGTAAATGTATAAGACCGTGTAATAGGAGAAGCTACACCTCCACTATTAAAGAATTCAGGGTCTTGTCCTCCTAACTTATCATCAGAGTATAATAAGAATAAATTTGTACCCTGTAAATTTAGACGCAGCGAGGATAAACCTAAATTTCTGATAGTATTTCCATCAAAAGTATATCCCAGGGTTATATTTTTCATCCTTACAAAATCACCATCAGCTACTCTTGCTGTTGAGTAATTGTAGGCGTTATAAGCTCTAGTAATATTGGTATTACCAACAGATTGTATCAAAGACTGGGAAGCAATGGCAGGTATATTTGTGATATTTTCATCACCTGGACGTTGCCAACGGTCAACAAACTCTCTAGGAAAAATACTTAAATCATTATATGTGGATGAATAAGCAGGATCAAGACGAATTTTATTCCCCCCAGAGAATGACATAAAAAAGCTGAAATTCCAGTTTTTATATTTAAAGTTATTTGCGAGACCTCCAGTTATTGTAGGTAAAGTAGCACCTTCGTAAACCAAATAATCAAGTATATCTTCTGTAGCTTGAAAATCTATACCAGAGATGGGGTCACGATCCTCCCCAAATTCATCCTGACCTAAATCAAAGGTTGGTACACCAAATTCATTTAAACCATCAAATTTAAAGGAATATAAAGCATTACGCTCGGTACCTATGGCATTTCCAGTACCGTTAATTAAAGCAAAAACATTTGGTCTTTGTTGTAAATTTGTTATTTCTTGATCTATAAATGATATATTAAATCCAGAACGCCATTGAAAATTATCAGTATTAACGTTTACTGAATTTAATTGAAATTCAATACCCTCAGTGGTCATTTCTGCATTATTTCCCAATTTAATAAATTCTCCACCAATACCAGAAGTTCTCACTTCATCTAACAAATCGATACCTCTTTTAGAATACACATCAATAACAGTTTGTATACGCTGGTTAAAGAAACCAACTTCTAGACCTAAATTTAGTTCGCGAGTTTGCTCATAAGTAAGTTCAGAATTTTGTAAATCTTCAATGTTAATAAAGTTTTCTCTATCACCTAAAGTAAACCTATCTGTTATGGCGTTTAAAAACACAGCCCTGTTATTACTAGCGGCATCGTTTAATAAACCTGTTACCCCATAACTTGGTCTAAATACCAAACTTGATATTGTATTAGAATTTTTAAGAAATTTTTCTTGATGCGCATTCCAACGCACACCAATAGAATACGTTGGTAACCACCTAGCGCTTGAGGATTCACCAGCTCTATTGGACCCTTCGTAATTACCTGTAACACTTAATACATACTTTCTATCAAAATCGTAATTAACTTGCATAGCTAATGACACTTCTCGAGAACGCGTATCCTGAGAAAAAAAGTAATCGTCACCTTCCAAAATAACTTTTCTTAAGATATCTGGGTCTGTGAATATGGATCCGCCTCTATCAAATTGATAACCGTACCCTGTGTTTGAAGACGACGTTCTGTCTGCGTATCTATATTCTTGATTAAAATACACATTAAGATTATGAACATCATTAAAAGTCTTATCATACTGGAGTGAATTCCTAAATGTATATGCTGTAAGTGTGTTTTTAGTTTCAGTTAGAATCCCACCAGACGGCAGAACAACACGAGGTAAAGCTACAGGGTCATCTGGATCGTCAAATAAAAAGGTATTTGCATTTCTTACTATTGCATTTTCAGCAGCTCTGTATGCGGAAACCCTATTTGAATTTGCTCTTGCAGCATTTTCACCTAAATTTTGCACGTATCTTGCAGAACCTAGAAACTTATAAGTAAGATTATCATTTATTTTATATTCTATCTGACCTTGAAATTTAATATCTGTTCTATTAATTTCCAGAGTATTATTCTCTATTTCGTTAAGTATGTTAATAGGTGCCCAATTAGCTCTGTAATATTCTAAATCCCCGTTCTGGTCTCTAGGCCGAAGTGCTCTACTGGTAGTTAACGAATAATTAAAAGGATTGATATCAAACTCTCTATTAAATGCTCCAAAAAACGTGTCATTTTGTCTTGCTAAGGTTCCTGGCGCATTTTGATTTACAATATTTGCACTTCCTAATAAGGTAAAGATTAATTTATCTTCATTAAAATGAAAAGAATTTCTGAAATTCGCTGTAATACGTCTTACCCTATCAGCAATAGACCAACCACCATCGGTAAAAAAACCTATGGAAGCGTATGTTCTAGTGGATTCTGAACCACTAGAAAAACTAATATTATGGTTTTGGGTTGGTGTCATGTTATACAACTCTTTAAACCAATCTGTATTTGCAAGCTCATATTGTTGCAAAAAAGAAGCTCGAGCTTCTGGTGTATTAGGAATTCCGAAAGCTCCATTGGTTTCATTATAATTATTTATGGCATTTGCTCTGATATTGTAAACACCTCCATTTCGTCCAGACAACACATCTGGATATTGCAAAAACCCTTTAGATTCCAACTCTCTGTAAACCGATATAGTTTCTTGGGAATTCAATAAATTATACTGAGCGTACCTAGGTCTATCCCTCATTAAAAAGTCACCATTGTAGCTAAATGTTGGTGCTTGATTTTTCCTACCAGATTTTGTAGTTATAACAATTACACCATTTTGAGCTCTTGCACCATATAAAGAGGTGGCAGAAGCATCTTTTAAAATCTCAAAACTTTCAATATCATTGGCATTTAGACCCGCAATGGCAGAGCTTAACAACGTATTGGGGTCACCAGACACCAAATCAGCAAATGATACGTTTACAATTTGTTCTTGAATAACACCATCTACAATCCAGATTGGATCAGCATTACCAAGTATGGATGCAGATCCCCTTATTGTAATTCTAGGTGCAGCACCAAAGGTACCTGATACATTTTGAACACTAACCCCAGCGGCACGCCCTTCCAATGATTGTGTAATATCAGGTAATCCTGCTAACTCAATATCTTCTGCTTTTACTGATTGTGATGCTCCTGTAAAGAGTTCCCTTTCTATATTTTGATACCCCGTTATTACAACGGTATCTAAATCTTCTAAATCCTCAATCATGGTAACATTTATGGTATTGGAAGTACCAACTGTTACCATTTGAGTCTTCATACCAATAAAACTGATTTTTAAAACATCTCCTGCTTTTGCTGAGATAGCATAGTTTCCATCAAAATCTGAAACGACACCTCTACTGGTACCATCTACGATAATAGTTACACCTTCTAGAGGCAAGCCATTAGTATCCGTTATGGTACCCGTAATTGTATTTTGTTGTAGATTAACATTAAGGGGAGGCTCTTTTTTGTTTAAAATTATTTGACGTTCATTTATAGAATACGTGATGATTTGTTTATTTAAAACTCTTTCTAAAACTTTATAGATGGACTTATTTTTAATTTGCACGTTACCTACCGACTTTTTCAGTTCGGGCAATATCTCATCTTTATAAATAAAGACAAATTCACTTTGGTCTTCTATGGTTTTTATCACATTCATTAATGTTGCTCCATTAATGTCTATTTTCAATTTTGTGTTTTGAGAATAGGAGTTTGTGAAAGAATAGAATGAAAATAAAATTAAAAATACACTAAGGCTTTTCATTATAAGTAGTGTTTTATTTCTAAAACCCAATAGAAGATTGTAGAAAAGTTGATTTTTTTTCATAAATTAAACTTGTTTTTAATTAAGCATTGTCTGCCAGTCCATCCGGCAGGTTTAAATTCAGGGAATGTTGGCACATTCCCTGTCTTTTTATTTTAAAATATATGTATCGGTATCGGTTAACTCTAATTTCAATTTGGTAATAAGCATTAGATTTTCAAGGGTCTTTTCAATTTTATCATTTAAATCCAATTTCCCACTTATATTAGTATTGTATGCTTTTAAATCTTTATGGAATATAATTTTTATATTATAAAATCGTTCTATTTTCCTTATCACATTAAATATAGACTCACTTTCAAAATGTAAAAGCCCCAAAGTCCACAAGGTATAGTTATCTATATTAACCTGCTTGACTTCTATATGCTCTTTGCTTTTGTTCCATGAGGCCAACTGGCCAGGTCTTAGAGTTGTTTTTTTATTGCTGAGCAATCCTTTTTTTACAACATCAACCTTGCCTTCCTTTAAGGTGGTTAAAATATGGGCGTCTGTTGGATATGCGGATATATTGAATTTGGTACCCAAAACCTCAACCGAAAGTTTTTCGTCAATGGTTTTTACAACAAAAGGCCTTTCTTTATTTGCTGCTACTTCAAAAAATGCCTCCCCAGATAAAAAGACCGTACGTTGTTTGGAAATGAATTTTTCGGGAAAAACGAATTCAGTGCCGGCATTAAGGTGCACTGTGGACCCGTCCGACAATGTTATTTTGCTTCTTTTTCCGTAAGGCACCAACAACTTATTTAAAGTTTCCAATGCTTCTTTTTTATTGGTTTTATGATTACTTAGGGTATCATTGACTATTACGGCGCCTAATTGGGTATATTCAATTTTTGATTCCTTTTTGTTTATTACTATTGGTTTACCGGTTTCAAAAACCAATTGGGTCTCTGTCAATGTCTCTAAAGAGGTTGTTTTTATATCTTCAAATAGAGGGTTGTTGGTTTTCGTGAAATTATTGTTAAAAAACACACCTAAAGCCACCAGCACCAAAAACACTGCTGCATACCTATAATATTTTTTTATAAAACCAACTGTTTTTACTGGATGGTCTACTTTATTTAAAAGTTTTTCAAGTATGTCATTTTTTTCTTTTTCAGAAAGTTCAACATCCTTGGTTTTTATGGTCAGTAAAACCTCTTTTAATTCTAAAATTTTTATCTTTTCTATTGGGTTTTCGTGCATATATGCTTCCCACACAGCGTTAAGTTCTTCTGTCGGACTATATATCCAATCCAGAAAAGAAGTGTCTTCAATATACTTAGAATAAGATTTCATAATTTACACCTATATTTTATATAGGGGCATTAACTTTAATTTTGTGGACACCTTTTTTAAAGTTTTTTTAACATTTTTTTAATCTGCTAGCATTACCCGCCTTGTTGTACATAAAAATCAATGGCTATATGTATATTAAAATAAGGCTTGGACCCATTTAAATCTAGGATATATTATTTTCGGTGAAAGAATCGAGACTTGGCATTAACTTATTGACAATCAAATAAAAAATTTCTTGAATCCGACTATCCCCGAGGCAAACCATAGGATACCGGCCTGCCGGCAGGAAAGAGCAAGTCAAAATGTATAGGTTATTTCTTGACAAACCCTTGGTGTTTTGAGCTGTATCGCAAATTTTATTCGGACTATTGATTCGGATAGAATAAAAACAATATCGTATCTATATTATTTTTAAAAACTGGGTTTGTTCGCAGTTTTTTTATAGCTCGGTACACTTGTTTCCTTACGGAATTGTGATCTATTCCAACGATTTCTGAAATTTCAATGTAGCTGAACCCTTTGTTAAACTTAAGGTATAGTATTTCTTGTTGCTTAGAGGTCAGCTCTTTTGTTATCAAATTAATAATTCTCTTGTTGCGTTTCTCAATTTCTTTATCTATGGTTTCGCTTTCAATGTTATATTCGGTAGCAAAATATGTTTGGTTCAAATCGTTAAGACCATCATTTTTTCTTTCTTTTTTTAGCTTTCTAAACAAGGTCCGCTTTAATGCTTTGAATAAATAAAAATTAATGTTTTTGGGTATTGAAAGTTGGCTTTTATGCTCATAGATGTCTAAAAAAACATCTTGAATACAATCTTTTACAAAATCTTTGTCCGGATTCAATTTCATACCGTAAGAAAACAAAGCGTCTGTGTATAAATTGTAAATAGCTGCAAAAGCACTTTTGTCGCCATTTACAAACTTATTCCATATATCTTCTCCCTTGTCTTGTTTGTCTTGTGTTGTTGTTTTTATGATAATGACCGTATTAAATGAACAAATTTAAATTATTTCTAAAATTACAAATTACATTTATTACTTTAAATGAGTTCTTACTTCACAAAAAACAAAAAATGTGGCTATATTGCAAACTATCAATTATTTAAAACTTAACCAAGTTAGCCGTTTATAAATTGGGTTTCTTAAAAATGCACACATTATTTTTTTAAAAAAACCCAATGATTATGTTAAAAGTAATTTATTAACTATTAATATTTCTTACAAATATCATTATAATTATCCTATATGCATGGTGATTTTGATAAAATAGGTATGTATTTATTGATATTTTTGCCTTATGCTACTAATTAACCATTCAAGGTTTTTATTGGAATGCGGCACAGATGAAGCCGGTCGCGGTTGTCTTGCCGGCCCTGTTACAGCTGCTGCGGTTATACTTCCCGAGACTTTTAAAAACAAAATGCTAAACGACTCTAAGCAACTTAGCGAAAGTAAAAGAATGCTTTTAAAACCCATTATAGAAACCGAATCACTAACATTTGGAGTGGCCCATATTTTTCAAGAAGATATTGATAAAATCAATATACTTAATGCCTCTATTTTGGCTATGCATAAATCTATTGATAAATTAAACCCAAAACCAGAGTTTATAATAGTGGATGGCAATAAGTTTAAACCTTATAAAACTATCAATTTTGAAACCATTATTAAAGGTGATGGTAAATATTTAAGTATTGCGGCTGCTTCTATTTTAGCAAAGACATATAGAGATTTATATATGGAGGACATTCATAAAGAGTTCCCGATGTATAATTGGAAACAAAATAAAGGTTACCCAACAAAAGAGCACAGGGCGGCTATTAAAAAATACGGTATAACAAAATACCACAGAAAATCGTTTAGATTATTACCCGATCAATTAAAGTTAGATTTGTAGAGACTGTTTTGAAATATGTTTATTATTTTTTTATGTCCCTTTTTGCGCGTTACTTCGTTAAAAATTTAAACCGTGGTAAAGGCTATGCTTGAAAATTTTATCTCATAACACATCAAAAATGACCTATAAAAATTCTAATTCCATATCTCAATACAACCTCTAAGTTTTTATATTTGTAAAAATTAATTCAATCCATGAGATTATTTTGTTTCTCCCTCCTACTTATATTTACTTTTGGTTGTTCAAAATCTAAAACAAACCGTTCTAATCTTTTAAATTTCGTTCCTAAAAACACCACCATAATTATTAAAACTTCTAATCTAGAAAGTTTAAATAGCAGCATTGACAACAGTGATTTTTTACAAAGAATTTCGAAATCAACTACATACCAGAATCTAGAAAAGAAACTAGAACCTCTATCAAACTTAAATCCATCCAATGATGTATTAATTTACTTTTCTCAAGATGAGAATGATAGTCTTCAATATGCACTTGCAACTAAGATTACTAAAAACTTATTTGTAACAGATTCATTACCAAATTATAAAGAAGAAGTGCTTTCTTATAAAAACAATTCCATTATAAAATCTACAATAAATAATAGCACTTTTTATAGCGCCATAATTGACAGTACTTTTTTTGTTTCTTCATCAAAAACTATTATGGATGATGCTTTTAATAGTTTTAATGACGATGTTGAACTTGAGAAAATATATAACACATCTGGCAATGACAAAACATTTTCGATGATATTAAAACCTAAGACTAATTTTGTGTCGTCCTTTTTTGTAGAAGATTCACTTTCATTTAACATATTTGCTGAATACGTCGCTATTGATGTTGAATTGAATCAAAACGATACCTATTTTAATGGTATTACAAAAGCTACAGATTCTACTGAAAGTCTTATAAATATTTTTAAAAACACGACTCCCCAAGTCAATCAAATTCAAAATATCACGCCATCAAATAGCGATGGATTTATGAGTTTTACATTTGATGATTTTGAAATTTTAAAAACGAACTTATTAAAATTCAATAAAAAAGATTCTATTGCAAATAGCACGACACTTTTTGATGATGTTGTTGAAGTTGGTGTTATTTATGAAGATGAAAAACGCGCCGTAGTTTTAAATTCAACTGATGTTATCGCTACTAATGATGCGCTTTTAAGTGAACAAACTATTGCAAATTCATACAGAGAAATTAATATTTATAATTTTAGCCAACCTGTTTTATTTGCCAAAACATTTATACCGCTGATAAGTGACAATAATGCTAATGTTTATTGTGTTTTAGATAACTTTTTTGTGTTTGCTGATCAAACTGAAATGCTTCAAAACATTATTGCCAACTATCAAAATAAAACAACATTAGGCAACAAATTATATTTTAAAGATGTGAAGGAAAAACTTAGTGATGCTTCATCATTACTTCAGGTTACAAATGCTTCAACACTAAAAGCTATTTTAAATAAAAATATTGATGCGAATACGAACTTCAAACTAAACAATTACAACACTTCTGCCATTCAATTTATTTATGATAACAATTTCGCACATATTAATGGTGTTATTAAAAAGAATAAAACAAGAGCCTCTTTAAATTCGGTTTCAGAAGAATTAAATATTAAACTTGATAAAGCACTTTTAAACACGCCTCAATTTGTTAAAAACCATATCACAAAACAGAAAGAAATTGTTGTTCAAGATGTAAATAACAACTTATATTTAATTTCTAATAAAGGAAAAATTCTTTGGAAAAAACAATTACAAGGCCCAGTTTTAGGAAAAATTAAGCAAATAGATATTTATAAAAACGGACGATTACAATTAGCTTTTGCAACACCAAACAAAGTTTACGTTTTAGACCGAAATGGGAAAGACGTAAAACCGTTTACTTTAAATTTTAACGATGAAATCACACAACCACTTGCTATTTTTGATTATGATAAACGGAAAAAATATCGCCTTTTAGTCACACAAGGTAAAAACGTTTTAATGTACGATGTAAAAGGAAAAGCAGTAAAGGGCTTTACTTTTAAATCGGCTAATAACAACATTATCTCTCAGCCCAAACATATTAGAATTGGCAGTAAAGATTACATCACGATAAAAACTAAAAACAAACTATATATCTTAGATAGATTAGGTAAAACAAGAGTTAAACCAAAACAATCTTTTTCTTATTCAAACCAACCCGTTTTCTTATTTAACAATACATTTACAACGACTACCGCTTCTGGTAATTTAATTTCAGTTGATGCAAAAGGAAATGTTTCTTCTAGAAACTTAAACCTTTCTGAAAATCATCATATTGAAACAACTAGTAAAACCTTAGTTGCACAAAGTGAAAACAAACTCTATATAAAAAATAAAACTACAGAGTTAGACTTTGGTGATTACTCAATCCCAAAGCTTTTCTACATTGATAATAAAATTTACGTTTCTATAACAGATTTACAGTCACATAAAATTTATTTATATGATAGTCAGTCTAAATTACTTCCAAATTTCCCTGTTTATGGAAACTCGTCAATAGAACTTGACAATATTGATACAGACAGAAATTTAGAGTTTGTAACTAAAGGAGAAGATAACGCTATAATTTTGTATCAGATTAATTAGCTATTTGGTATTCTTCTTGCCAAAAAAAAAGTTAATAAAATAAATAGAAATTTAACAATACATTTTTGTCGATAAAAAACTAATCTTTATCTTTAAGCCAGCTATTAATCAATTAATTACAAATGAAATTACCCAAAAATGCGATAAGCATCCTAATCTTTTGGATGGCTTTTGTATTTATCAACCCTAACATTGAGGCACAAACCAAACAATTAAAACGCCCTAAAAGTAAAGTTGGTGTTTCTAGCGTAGACACTTTTGTATCTGAATCTTTTGATATTTATGATAAAGTTTATAAATATGATGGCTATGCAGAAGCAGGAAGTCCATTAGAAGATGAAGATATTGATGTTTTAGAAGATGCACTTGATGATTTGGAAGGGTTGAGTGAAAGCGCTCCTAACATTATAGATGACTTGGATGGTATAAGTGTTTTAAAACAGGGGAAAGCCACCTTGCAAATGAATAAAGCAAAAAAAGCGCTTAAATATAGTATTAAAACTGCTAAAGAATTATTGTTAGGTCAAAGAAAGCGTGATAAAGAAGATGAATCTGAGGGTGACCCTGAAGACCCCTCAACAAATAATAATAATTCTGGAAACGATTCTAATTCAACAAATAAAAGCGGGAATTCTGAAGAAGTAGAAGAAGATTCTAACGTTTCAGACAATTTAGAAATTTATAGCAAGTTTGATTATGTTCCAGGTGATAAATTATTATTTTTTGACGATTTCTCACAAGATTTTGTTGGAGATTTTCCAAGCAAGTGGAATACTAACGCTTCGGGCGAAGTGGTTAAAATTGGTGATAGCGGCAACTGGTTTGAACTCAAGTCTGGTTACGGCGTATATTTTATCCCCGATGTAAAAAACCTTCCTGAAGATTACACCATAGAGTTCGATATACTTACCAAAGGGATGGATAAAAAAACCTCATCAACGGCAAGATTTCATGTTATTTTAAGCGATAATAATAAATTTAATGACGGCTCCAATCATTATGCATTCGTTTCTATACCTGTTGGCCAATATGGTGCTTTTTCACTTAGAGCTAAAAACTACTTTAACGGAGGTGGCGGTGATATAAATACAGATATTAAAGCAGACATTAGAAAAGCCGTACTTAATAAACCCCACGTTTCTATTTCAGTAACTAAAAAACGTTTCAGATTATGGATAAACGAACAGAAGTATGTAGATATCCCTCGATTTATTGAAGCATTAGACCTGCTTAAATACCTCAAGTTTCACATAAACAATTTTAAAGATGGTAAAGAACACGTTTATATAAGCAATTTAAAAGTTGCCCAAGGTGGTGTTGATTTAAGACGAGAACTATTAAACAAAGGAAAAATATCTACCAATGGTATTTTATTCGATTCGGGGTCTGCAAACATTCAACCTCAATCCTTAGGAATCATTCGTCAAATTTCTCAAGTTTTAATACAAGATGAAAATATCAAACTAAATATTATTGGCCATACAGATGCTGATGGCACTGAAGATTCAAATTTACAACTCTCAAAAACCCGTGCAGCGGCCGTAAAACATGCCTTAGTAAATATTTATAAAGTTTCTGGAGAAAGACTTCAAACTGATGGAAAAGGCGAAAGCGTTCCAATTGGTGATAATAGTACTAGCAATGGAAAAGCTCAAAACAGACGTGTAGAATTCATAAAAATATAAATGAAATGAAAACAAAAATTATAGTTTTAATCAGTGTGTTTTTTATAAGTTCTTCGTCTTTAAGCCAAAACGCTTGTAAAGCCTATTATCCATTTGAAAAAGGTGCCACATTTGAAATTACCAACTACAATAAAAAAGGAAAAAAAGATGGTGTTGTTAATTATGAAGTTACAAGTATTGACGATAATGTTGCTACCATAAAAACAATAATCTCTGATGCCAAAGGAAAGGAAATCACAACCACCAGCTATCAAATAATATGTGATGGTAATTCCATTTCTATTGATTTTACATCTTTAATGAATCCAGATATGTTTAAACAATATAAAGACATGGAAATGGATATTACAGGAACTAATGTTGAGCTTCCTAATGACTTACACGTGGGACAATCACTAAAAGATGCCAATATGAATATGGCAATAAATATGGGAGGCATGAAAATGAACATAAGTGTAGATATGCTAAACAGAAAAGTAGATAAAAAAGAATCGATAACTACACCAGCAGGAACTTATGATTGTTTTGCTTTAAGCTATGACAGTGAAATGAAAATGGGTATGAAAATGAATTTCAAAATTAAAGAATGGATTTCAGAAGGTGTAGGTGTTGTTAAAAGCGAATCTTATAACAAAAATGGTAAACTCATGGGATACTCCGAGCTAACAAGTTTCAAAAAATAACGGCTTTTAACAGCCAAAAGCAAGTCCTCGAATCTTGAGCGCCAAAGTGTAATGCTTTGGTGCTCTTTTTTTGTGTAAAACCAAAGAAATTTTAAAATAACTGATTAAACCCGTTTCTGTTTCCTTTATACCTGCTTGCCGGCAGGCGGGTTTCAATATAAAATAGAACCGTAACTTAGGCTATGCTTATATTGAACTCATTTAAACTTTTTAAATTGGCTAAAAAATTGTCCATTTGCACCCGTTTTTTGCCTTTTTTTAGTTCCGTAACGATGCTATGCAACTCAAAAAAGTCTTCAACTGGTCACAAAACGACTAATTTTCGCTTCAACCCAAAAAGTTTAAATGAGTTCATTTTATATTTCACCTAAAGAAAACATAATTCAAATTTATTATCAATCATTTTAATATTCATTTGGTATAATTTCAAGTATATTTAATAGTATTGCAATCTTAATAACACACACATGATTTCAAGAAAAAATGCCTCTATTTCAAAATTCATTATTCATAAAGTTGGTAACAAATTTAACGACACAAAAAATGCCTTTTCAGAAAAACTTGTAGATTTTGACGAAGCCAGTTACGATTTAATGTTACCCTTTTTATTAAGGCCTTTTGGTAGCGTCGTGCAGAGTTACCGCTTTAATCATCATGCTAATATTTCTTTGAACGAAATTAACAGCTATGGCACACAATTGTTTAATGATGAAGATGGTTTCATAGAAATTTCAAAACATATTGTAACGCATTTATATGAGCAATCTAGTTCTGTACAGATAAAAACAGGCGATGTTTTAGTTGTGATGTTTGAAGGTATTGAGTTTAGAGATATGACCACCAATGCCATTGGTATTTTTAAAATTGAAAGTAAAGTGAATTTCTTTCAAACGTATTTGGAGAATAAAAGTTACGACGTTTTAGTACAGAAAGGTATCAACTCTAAAAAAATAGATAAGGGCTGTTTAATTTTAAATCAAAGTGATACTGAAGGCCATATTATTTTAAGTGTTGATAATAATAGTTACGATGCGCAATATTGGATTAATCATTTTTTGAATATAAAGTATGCTGATGATGCCAATAGCCATACACAACAGTATATTGAATTGTGTAAAGACTTTTCAACAGAAATTCTAAAAACCAGTTACGGTGCACAAGAACAAAATACCTTTTTAGCCAAAACTATCGATTTCTTCAAGGAAAATGAAGTTGTAAATGTAGAACGTTTTAAGGAAGAACTATTTGAAGAAGACAAGCACAAAAGAGAATTTGATAATTATAAAAAGGAATTTGAAGGCGAGCAAAACTTAGTGATTAGAAATCAATTTGATGTTGCCGAAGCAGTTGTAACCAAAGAAAAACGAAAGATTAAAACGGATATTAAGCTAGATACCAACATACAAATAAAGTTAGATATTGATTCCCCAGACGCAGCAAGTGAATATTTAGAACGCGGTTATGACGATGAAAAGAAAATGCATTATTACAAAGTGTTTTTTAATGCAGAAAATTAATAAGAATCTTTATAAATTATACTGGTAACACACAAAAAACCCTACTATCGATTGGTCTTTTTTTGTTTTTCAGTAACTTGTGTCTTCCAAAATAAATTAGCATGTCAAAAGACAACAAATTCAATTACGATGAAGAATTAGCAAAACTGCACACCGACTTAGTGCATCTTCAAGAATGGGTGAAAAAGCAAGGTTTAAAAGTGGTTATCGTTTTTGAAGGCAGAGATGCTTCGGGTAAAGGCGGTACGATAAAGCGATTTACAGAACCTTTAAATCCGCGTGTATGTAAAGTAGTGGCGTTGGGAGTTCCTACTGAAAGAGAAAAAACACAGTGGTATTTTCAAAGATATGCTCAATACTTACCGGCTGCTGGTGAAATTATTCTTTTTGACAGAAGTTGGTACAATAGAGCTGGAGTTGAAAAAGTGATGGGTTTTTGTACGGATGATGAGTATAATGAATTTTTAAGATCTTGTCCAGAGTTCGAGCGTATGCTTGTACGATCTGGAACTATTGTTTTGAAATACTGGTTTTCAGTAAGCGATGAAGAACAAGAAAAGCGTTTTAAAAACCGAATAAGCAATCCATTAAAACGTTGGAAGTTTAGCCCAATGGATTTAGAATCGCGGGCTAGATGGTTAGAATACTCAAAAGCCAAAGACAATATGTTCGCACATACCGATACCAAACAAGTGCCTTGGTTTGTTGTAAATGCAGACAACAAGAAAAAAGCGCGTTTAAATTGTATTAGCCATGTTTTAAGCATGATTCCTTATGAGAAAATGGATACTAAGCCTATTGAACTTCCAGATTTACCAGACTATAAAGCCTATGTGCGCCCACCAATAAATTATCAAACTTTTGTACCTGATAAATACTAAATTTTATCTCAATTAATCTAGGGTTCTAAATAGATTTTGCATTTCTAAAAATAGAAAGACGGCAAT
>Ga0316208_1002495_pt1 | contig 14886 bp, 13 predicted proteins | sample 3monopyrite_MG_FD_204944 | JGI IMG/M metagenome (GOLD analysis project Ga0316208, IMG submission 204944) | Microbial mat bacterial communities from mineral coupon in-situ incubated in ocean water Damariscotta River, Maine, United States -... | ecosystem: Environmental > Aquatic > Marine >... | reverse complement strand
GGGTTTTTAATATTTGCAACATTGTTATTCATTGACCAAGTTGTTGGTCTTAATAACCCTCGTTTTGAACAATTAAAGAACATTGTAAATAATGAGAATGTTTCTAGCCAAGAGATAAGTGAGGATTCTAGAACAGAAACTTGGGCATTATTTTACGATCAAATTTTTGAGTCCCCATTAATAGGAAGCGGTTATGGTACATTTTCAGGAAAGACTCGGGTTATGGGTGTTCACAATACATATTTAATGATTATAGGCGAAGCAGGTATATTACCATTTCTTTTATTTTTAATTTATATAGGCTATCTCTTCTTTAAAAGTTTCATCTTTTTTAAAAAAGCACCATATCTTATTATGCAAACCATTTCTTTAGCAATATTTTTACTGGCAAATCATAACTTTTTCACCTTTTTCTATATGACATTTGCAGCAATGTGGATTCAATATCAAATTCATAAATTGAGTATAGAAGAGGTTGAATACGACAAATATTTAGAAGCATGATAAGTTCTAAAGAAGATTATATCAGATACGTTAATCAAGACAAAAAAGCACTTGGTATAAAATCTAAAAGCTTAGAAGGGAAAATAGTGCGTTATTTCTCTCCTAACCCAATTTGGACGTTCCAAAAAAGAATGCGCAAGCTAGAGTTTTACAATAATTGTAAAAATAAAGGCATTAATAAACTCTATATATTTTACTTAAAGTATAGATTCAAAAAGACATCTATTAAACTTGGTTTTTCAATTCCTATAAATGTTTTTGGACCAGGTTTATCTATTATACATTATGGAACTATCGTTATTAATAGTCGTACCAAAGTTGGCAGCAATTGTAGAATGCATGCTTGTGTAAATATTGGTGCATCTGGTGGTGAAAAGGAAGCTCCACAAATTGGAGATAACGTTTATATAGCACCAGGAGCTAAGATTTATGGAAACATTAAAATTGGAAACAATATAGCTATTGGTGCCAATGCTGTTGTAAATAAATCTTTTGAACAAGATAATATCGTTTTAGCTGGTATCCCTGCCAAACAAATTGGAGAGGTTGATATCAAAAAAATAATTAAGCACATTTAAATCATCATAACAAATAATAGAATAAAAATGAGTACTGATTTAAGAAAACATGGTTTAAGGAAAAAATTTTCTAATATCTATAGGAAGTCAGATATTGGATATAATATCGTAAGACCATTCTATAAGCTCTACGAATTCGTCCTAAATATGATTCCAGATAAGGTTATTATAAAAAATAGCTTTAAAAAGCATATGGGTTATGAACTAGATTTAGATGATCCTCAAACTTTAAATGAAAAAATAAATTGGTTAAAACTTAATCATAGAGAGGATATACATACAACAATTGCAGATAAATTCAAGGTAAGAGCCTACATAAAGGAAAAGATTGGTGAGGAATATTTAATCCCATTGCTATATGAAACTAAAAACTCTAATGATATTAGACCAGAAAATTTACCAGACGTTGATCATATTATAAAATGTAATCATGATAGTTCTGGTGGTGTAATAATAACAGATAAATCTGCAATAGATTGGAAAAGTACTAGAACACGATTTAAAAGGCTTTTAAAAGAAAACCATTATTTCAGTACAAGAGAATGGCAATACAAAAATATTATACCTAGGATTGTGGTTGAAGAACTACTAACCAATGAAGATGGCAGTATTCCTGATGATTATAAAATTCATTGTTTTAATGGAAAAGCACAATTTATCGGAGTCGATTTAGATAGACATGAAGAGACAAGAGCAAGAAATTTATACGATACCAACTGGAGTTTATTGCCATGTAATTGGGGAAGACCAAACGGAAGAGATATACCAAGGCCTTCTAATTTAGAAGAAATGATAGTGCTTGCAGAAAAGTTAGCAAAGGATTTTATATACCTAAGAGTAGATTTTTATGCTGTAAGTGGTAAAACCTATTTTGGAGAATTAACATTGCACCAATCATCTGGGTTTAGAAAATTTTGGCAGCATGAATGTGATCAAAAATTTGGTGAACAATTAAATATAAAAAACAACTAATACTAAAGTAGTAATGACTAAAAAAATAAAAATCTTTTTTGTTGTACCTACACTTTTTGCTGGTGGAGCAGAGAGAGTTATATCTTTCGTGTCTCAAAATTTAGACAAAGAAAAATTTGATTCTACTCTAATTGTAATTGGCTTAGAAAAGGAAAGTAAATTCCCAGTTTCTGGCATACCTGTTATTTATTTAAATAAAACACGTGTACTAAGAGGTATATTCTCCGTTGCTAAATTAATTAAAAGAGAAAAGCCTCAGGTAGCAGTGAGCACAATATCGCATTTAAATTCTTTAATGGGATTAATTTCTATTCTATTTAAAAACACCGTTTTTATAGGAAGACATGCCTGTATACTTAATGCTCCTAATGAGAATAAAAAATTGGTTAAAAAGAAAAAACCACCAATTATGTCTATTTTTAATTATTTCCTTTATGGCTTAAAAAAATTAGACTATATGATTTGTCAATCAGCAGATATGAAACAGAGTATTATGGACGTCTATGATATGAATGACAAAAAAATTAGAATTATAAACAATCCTGTTACTCAAACAGATATTATTAAAACAAACGATTCACATAATGAAATCAAAAAATTTATAACTATTGGTAGACTAAGTAAAACAAAAGGGCATCTTAGAATACTTGATATACTTGGCAAGCTTTCGTTTCCATTTCAATATACCATTGTAGGAGAGGGTGTCTATTATGATCTTATTTTAAAAAAGATAAAAGAATTAGGTCTAGAGGACAACATAACTTTTGTAAAATATACTGATAATGTCTCTAAATATTTAGTTGAGCATGATATGTTTTTGCAGGGCTCTTATTCTGAAGGATTCCCTAATGCGTTATTAGAAAGTTGTGCTGTAGGTACACCAGTAATTGCATTTAATTCTCCAGGAGGTACTAAAGAGATTGTTGAAGACGAAGTTAATGGTTTTTTAGTTGAAGATGAAGATGAATTTCTAAAAAGACTAAATGACAAAAGGAACTGGAATCCAGAAGTAATTAGAGAATCCGTGTATAAAAAGTTCAATAAAAATATAATTCTAAATGATTATGAACAACTATTTTTCGAAGCTTTAGAATTAAGTAATTAATACTACTAACAAAAAAAACAATACCATGAGAGCACTAATCAAAAATACAATTAAAAAAGGTAGAACGATTGCCTATCACATAGAGCATAATAATGATGCTAAAAGGATTCTCAAAGTTGTTGAGGCAAAAAAAGGAGCATTTAACCCTAAAGATAAAAAGTTGTGTATTGAATATGCAAAAGACGTGTTTGGTAATAAAAAATATGCACCTTGGTTATTTGTCTATTCTGCTTTCGCAAAAGAATTTAAAGAAGGTTGGATTCCAAACAATTATTATGGAGAGCATGTTATCCCAAATATCAATGGAGAATATGGTGATATAGGTGATAAAAATGCAGCAATAAGCAAATTAGTAAATGTCTCTAATTCTTTAGATATTGCCTATTATGTTAACCGTCTATTTTTAAGTGCAAATTACGAGGTTCTTAATGAAGAGAAATTAAAAAAATTACTTTTCAGTCAAAATGAAAAGGTTGTTTATAAGATTGAAAACTCTCAACAAGGAAAAGGAATATACTTCTTTGATGAAAAAACTTTCAATATAGATGCTATAAAAAAATTAGGGAATGGTGTTTTTCAAGATTACATAGAGCAGCATCCATTTTTCTCTGAATTTACAACATCATCTGTTGCAACAATTCGTATTACATCTGTTTGTGATGATAATGGTGAAATTCATCCAAAAGTGGGCTATTTTAGATTTGGACGTGATAACGATACACATGTGATATCAAGCTCTGCAATGAAAATACCAATAGATATTAAAACTGGCAAACTATTCGAAGACGCCTACTATCCGAATTGGGAATCAACTAAACAGCTTCCTGATAAGGATATTTCTTTTGCAGGTAAAGAGTTGCCTTTATTCAATGAATGTTTAAGTGAAATTAAAAAAATGCATAGTTGTATTCCGTTCATAAGATGCGTAGGGTGGGATGTAATTATTGATAAGAACAACAATGTGAGATTAATAGAATTGAACGGAGGACATAGCGGAATCAAATTTAGTGAAGCAGTTCAAGGACCTAACTTCAAAGGATTAAATTGGGGAAATTTACATAAAAAATAACGCTTAAAATTTTATTATTTCTAACCTAGACCAATTAATATGAGAGCAGCAATAAACACAGTTAAAAATGTTATTGAAAAAGGCAAATGGTACGTCTATCATGCAGAACATAAAAAAAAGGCAGGCAAATATCTTCAATCTATTGAGGCCATAAAAGGAAAACTTGATCCTAAAAATGTAAAATTATGCAAGGAATATGCTAGAGATATTTTTGGTAATGAAAGATATGCTCCATGGTTAATTGTTTACTGTACCTATGCTCAGGAATTTAAAGAAGGTTGGATCCCAGATAATTATTACGGAGAGGTTGTTGTACCAAATTTTAATGGATTATATGGCGATATATGTAACAGAACTGTAGTAATAAGCAATCTATTACAAGAAACTGATTCTTTAGATATTTGTTATTATGCTAATCTTCTATTTTTGAGTCCAAATTATGAGATACTAAATGAAGAAAAAATCAAAAAATTTCTTTTTGCTAAAAATGAAAAAGTGGTTTTTAAGGTAGAGAATTCTCGTCAAGGAAAAGGCATCTATATCTTTGATGAAAAATCTTTCGATATTGATGTTATAAGAAATCTAGGGAATGGAGTTTTTCAAAGTTTTATTGAGCAGCATCCTTTCTTCTCAGAATTTAACAACTCATCCGTGGCAACAATTCGTATTACATCCATTTGTGATGATAATGGTAATATTGATGTGAATTCTGGTTTTTTTAAATTTGGACGTAAAGGTGAAACTCATGTTCAGTCTGCCTCTGCTATTTATATACATATAGATGTTAAAACTGGTAAACTAGGTGAAGATGCCTATTTTCCAAATTGGGAAACAATGAAACATCTTCCAGACAATGACATTCCGTTTGCAGGAAGAGTATTGCCCTCATTTGATGCCTGTGTCGCTGAAGTTAAGAGAATGCATAGTCGCATACCATTCATAAGGTGTGTAGGTTGGGATTTAATAGTAGATAAGGATAATAAAGTGAAGTTAATAGAGTTGAATGGAGGCCATAACGGTATTGTGTTTAACGAAGTCTTTCAAGGTCCATGTTTTAAAGGATTAGGTTGGGAAGGCATAAAAAAGTACACATCCTTAAAGCGGTGAAAAAAACAAACAATGTCTCCAAAAACCAAACAAAATATAAGCATACTTAGTATAACACTTGGAAGTGGTGGTGCAGAAAAGGTGATTAGTCTTCTTTTAAAAGAATTAAAAAACGACTATAATGTAACACTTGTCCTTTTCTATAATACCATTCATTTTCCTGTGCCTGAAGAAATTACTATTAAAGTACTTTCGGAAAATGAACCTGATCGACCATTTTACTTAAAAATGATAGATTCGTTAAGATTTATCACAAAGTATTATCGTTTTGTAAAAACTGAAGATATTGCTATTTCAGTTTCATTTCTGGCCTTTCCAAACCTTATAAATGGAATTATTTCTATGTTTAATAAAAGTGTAAAAACTATTATTAGCGAGAGAGGATTTCCTTCAGATAATGTAACCAGCAAGCTCTCTTTATACATATCTAAACTGTTTTATCCAATTTTTTATAACCGCTGTGATAAGTTATTTTCAAATTCTGTACACATCAATAGAGATTTAAAGGATAATTTTGGAGTAAAAATTCCGATGGAAGTGATTTACAATCCGATTGTAATACCAGAAAAAACTATAGTTGCAAAAGACTTAAATGTTAACACAACTTCATTAAAAATTATTACGGCTGGTACTTTAAACAAAAGAAAGAATCAAATAATGGTGATACGTGCGATTAAAGCATCTGCATTAGACTATAATTTTAGTATTCTTGGAGGTGGTGATTTGCAAGATTATTTACAAAATGAAATCAGTGCTTCTCAACTCAATGACAGTGTTTTTCTAAAGGGGAAAGTGAAAAACGTGAATGATTATTTGCTAGATAGTCATTGCTTTGTATTATCATCATTTACAGAAGGGTTTCCGAATGCTTTGATAGAAGCTATGGCTATTGGGTTGCCATGTATTTCTACAAATTGTTTATCTGGTCCTTTAGAACTACTCAATGAAAATAAAGAAGTAGATATTAAGGTTGGCGAGTTTTTTATTGGTAAATACGGTTTACTAGTTAATAATGATGACCACATCGCGTTAAGACATGCTCTCGATTACTTTCATAAAAACCCTCAAGAAAGAGAAAAATATAGCATGCTAAGTTTAGAGAGAGCAAAAGAATACCAATTAGATAGTATTTATGCAAAGTTCAATCAGTTTATACAGAAATAATAAGAATAGAAGACATGTGTGGAATTAACGGCATTATCGCCAAAACCAACCGAAATAAGAATGAGATAAGTTCTATTCTTAATACTATGAATGATCTAATTATTCACAGAGGCCCAGATGAAGATGGTTTGTTTTCAGAAGAAAATGCCGCCTTTTCTATTGGTATGGGAATGAGAAGATTATCTATTATTGATTTATCTTCTGGTAAGCAACCCATTTTTTCGGATGATAAACAGATAGTTATTGTCTTTAACGGTGAAATCTATAATTATAAAATCCTAAAAGCTAAATTAGAAGCAGAAGGTGTTACATTCAATACATCGAGTGATACTGAAGTTATTCTAAAAGCATATGAAAAATATGGTGTAGAATCGTTTAAATGGTTAGATGGTATGTACGGCTTTAGTATCTATGATAAAAACATAAACAAATTGTTTATTGCGCGAGATTTCTTTGGTGAAAAACCATTGTATTACACACATACAGACAAGGAATTTATTTGGGCTTCAGAATTAAAATCGATTATTAATACGATCAATTTTACTCCTAACATTTCAAAAAAAGGATTGAATTTATATTTTAGATTAACCTACATTCCTGCTCCACATACAATTTATGAAAACATATTTAAGCTAGAAGCCAATCATTACATAGAATATGATTTAGCATCGCAAAACACAACTATAAATAAAATAAATGCTGAACCAAAACCAAAGACAATTGATATTTCTTTTGAAGATGCAAAAACGAAAACAAAAGATCTAGTTTATAAAAGTGTAGATAGCAGATCTATTGCAGATGTTGGTTTAGGAACGTTTTTGTCTGGTGGTGTAGATTCATCAATTATTTCACTTTGTTTATCTCAAACAACAGATAAAAAGATTGACACCTTCTCTATTGGGTTTAAAAAAGCATCCTATGATGAAACTGATAAATCTAGAGTTGTTGCAAATATGGTAAATAGTAATCATCATGAGTTTATAATTGATGAAGACGATTTAAAAAACAACATTCACGAGATATTAGTCAATTTTGATGAACCATTTTCAGACACAGCTGCTCTACCTACTCACCTATTGTCCGAAAAGACTAGAGAGCACGTTACGGTAGCATTGACTGGTGATGGTGGTGACGAAGTATTTGGAGGCTACAACAAATACTACATTGGCAAAATGAATAAAAAGTACACTAGCATAGTACCAAAAGGTTTGCACAAGACAATTGCTGGTTTAAGTAACAAATACCTCATTAATAAAGATGATACACGAGGTAAAAAATTTCAGATTAACAAACTTTTAAATTCTATTAATTATAAGGGTGACTTTTATTGGGATATTATTTCTTTAGCAAACACAAGCAATCAAATATCTGAGATTATATCTCCAGATTATTATGAAGAAAATCTATTTCAAGAGTATAAAGATGTTTTGGGTAAGCAAAAAATGGAAAGCCTTACCGATTTTAGACATGTAGATAAAGTGCTAAGTTTAGAGGGTGGTATGCTGGCTAAAGTAGATAGAACTAGCATGATGGCGTCTTTAGAATGTAGAGCTCCATTTTTAAACAAAGATTTATGGGAGTTCACAAATACCTTACCAGAAAACTATTTAATGAAAGGTTGGAACAAAAAACACATCTTAAAAGAAGCCTTTAGAGATCAGTTTCCTGAGGAGTTTTTAGAAAAAAGCAAAAGCGGATTTGGTTCTCCAACAGGTGACTGGTTAAGACAAAGTTTACGAAAAGAAATAGAAAGTTATATAGAACCAGGGATGCTTAAATCTCAAGGAATATTCAATATAGATTTCATTACTCAGCTTGTAAAAGACCATTTAGATAGTAAAAAAGACAGCACATTTAGGGTTTGGTCTTACTATTGTTTCCAGAAATGGTATAAATTTAATTATTTAAAGCAAAGCTAGAACATGATAGATAAAAAGAGAATTTTAATTATAGCCTCGCATCATGTCTCATTAATAAGATTTAGAGGAGATTTTATTAAGAGTTTAATAGATAATGGCTTTGATGTATTTACGGCTGCACCAGAATACTCAGAAACATATCATCAGAAAATTATTGATTTAGGCGCAACACCAATTGCTTTTAACTTGCAGAGAACAGGCCTAAACCCAATGAAAGATTTTAAATCAATCCAAGTGTTAAAATCTATAATGAAAGACAATAAGATCGATTTAGTGTTTCCTTATACAGTTAAACCAGTAATCTATGGTTCTATAGCGGCTAATATGTCTAAAACACCAGTTATATCCTTAATTACTGGGTTAGGTTATACCTTTACAGGTTTAACTGCAAAAGCAAGATTATTACAACGATTTAACGAAATCTTGTATAAGTTATCTATTCGAAAAAACAAGGTTATTGTATTTCAAAATAAAGATGATTACCAATTGCTTTTAGATAGAAAAGTGATTTCTAAAAAGCAAAGAGTCGAATTTGTTAGTGGCTCTGGTGTTAATTTAAATGAATTTAAATTCATTGAAAAAAATGCATCTGATAAAGTTAGTTTTCTTCTTGTCGCGAGGTTGATTAAAGAAAAAGGTATTGCGTTATATATGGATGCTGCAAAAATTTTAAAAAAGAAATACCCAAATTCAGAATTTCACATAATAGGTGCTGCTGAGACTTCACCTTCTGCTATTAGCGAAGATGAATTAAATGATTTACATGCTAAAGGAATTATTACATTTCATGGAAAACAAAGAAATATAGATGAGCACTTAAATATGAGAGATATTTTTGTACTACCTAGTTATTATAGAGAAGGTTTACCTAGAACAACTTTAGAAGCTTGTGCTTGTGGAAATCCGATTATTACAACAGATTCTGTAGGCTGCAGAGAATCTGTAATAGAAGGCATCAATGGCTTTTTAATAGAGCCTCAAAACCTTGATGCTCTGGTTAAGCCTATGGAATATTTTATCACTAACCCTAATAAAATTAAGGAAATGGGTATTAATAGTAGAAAATATGCAGAAGAACGATTTGATGTTGATATTATAAATAAGGATCTGTTGGGTATAATTAATAATGTTTTGAATTAATTTAGCTATAATAATAATAATAAGTGATTTATAATAAAAACTTATAATTTCATACTATGAAACTATATCCAACCTTAGTAAAACGTGTATTCGATTTTTTAGCTGCTTTAGTCGGCTTAATAATCGTTTCACCATTATTATTAGTGCTAATTCTTGTGCTTACTATATCTAATAATGGAAAGCCTTTTTTCTATCAAAAAAGAACCGGTAAAAATGGTAATATCTTCACCATTATTAAGTTAAAAACTATGAACGACAAAACTGATAATGTAGGTGACCTTTTACCTGCATTAGAACGCGTTACTAAAACTGGAGATTTTTGCAGAAAATACTCATTAGACGAAATACCTCAATTATTAAACATTTTAAAAGGCGACATGAGTCTGGTTGGTCCTCGCCCACTTTTACCAAAATATTTGCAACATTATAATGAAATGCAAAATAGAAGGCATGAGGTTTTACCAGGAATAACAGGTTGGGCTCAAGTTAATGGTAGAAATACAATCAGCTGGGAACAAAAATTTGAATATGATGTTTATTATGTTGAAAATCAATCTTTTTTGTTAGATTTAAAAATTATTTTTAAAACCATAGATAAGGTTATTAACAGAAAAGATATCAATAACTCTGACACTATGGATATGCCAGCATTTACTGGCACTAAAGACTAAAGTACCGTTTGTTTATTACAAGTTAAATTGGCTATTAATGATTACAGAAATTACTAGTAAAAAAGAATGGAATGACGTGTTAGCTAAGGTTGGTAACTATGATTTTTACCATACTTATAACTATCATTTAATTTCTATAGCAAAAGATGAAGAATCTATTCTTTTAGTATATAAAGATGATACTAACATAATTGCAATACCACTAGTTTTAAGACCAATAAAAAACACCAACTATTACGATTTTACTTCTGTTTATGGTTATTCTGGTCCTTTAACAAATATTACAAATTTAGATTATAATTTTGCTAAATTTAGGGATAACCTAAATGCTTATTTTCAAGAAAAAGGTATTATTTCAGTGTTTAGTAGATTACATCCTTATATAGAACAAGATGCCATTTTAAAAGAGTTAGGTAGTATTATTTATCTCGGAAAAGTAGTAAATATAGATGTAAGTTTATCCGTTGAAGAATCGCGACGAGCTTACGGAAAATCTAATAGGAATCAAATTAATAAATTGAGACGTCAATGCTCTGTGCATAAAGCTGAAACAAAAGAAGACATTCTAGAGTTTGTTGATATCTATCACGAAAACATGCGTCGCTTAGATGCAGAAGATTACTATTTCTTTGACAAAGACTATTTCTTAAATTTCATGAAAATTGACGATTTTAAGACTAATATTTTATTAGTTAAAGACGATGAAACAGATAAATTTATTGCTGGTTCTATGTTTGTTAAAACAAATAATATCGTTCAGTTTCATTTATCTGGTACACGCACAGATTATCTTAGAATGAAACCTTCAAAATTGTTTTTAGATGAAATGCGTCTCAAAGCTACTGAAGAAGGATTCACTTTTTTTAACCTAGGTGGTGGCTTGGGTGGCAATGAAGATTCTTTGTTTCAATTTAAGGCTTCTTTTTCCAAAGAATTTAAAAAATTTAAAATTTGGAAATATATTGTAAATGAAAAGATTTACAATGAGCTTTCAACTAATGCAACAGATTCAGAATTCTTTCCTAAGTATAGAGCAGGACAGCATTAAGATTATCTAGTGATTTTCAACTCTTTATAAGACAAAATAAAATGATTTGGCATATTAGCTTTGCTATAATGTTGGTGTGCATTACCATGAATATTTAACCCATTATCAATTAACCCAATGGTTTCCCATCCCAGAGAATTTGGTGTAACAAAGTCTTTTATAAGATTGTCTGCTATGTAATAATATTCTGAACCAGCTAGTGAAGTTTCAATTGTTTTATAATTTGCCTCGTTAGGTTTTTCTGTGCCTAAAGCTTCAGAAATCACAACTTTATCAAATAAATTTTCAATACCTAGTGCCTTCAATTTGGCCGATTGTGTTTTCACTCTTCCATCGGTAATTATTCCAAGCTTTCCTTTATTAGATTTAATAGAATTTATAACTTCTAATACACCATCAAATAAATAAATATCCGGAATATGATTGCGATACATTTCTATAAGAACCTTAAGGTCTATATTATATTTTTTAACTAAAAATTTAAAAACGTTACCTTCAGATCTGTATATCGAAAGCATAACACTATAAAGTGGTTTCCAGTTTTTAGTCTCTAAATGTTTTGAAATATGACGATAAGCAGACTTTAAAAAATCTATTTCGTTGTAGAGCGTATCGTCTAAATCAAAAACTACTACAGAATGTGCGTTAATCTTTATATCCATGGACTAAAACTTCATCATCGTATCTTATCATTAATAAATCACTTTCCCAAACATCAAATTTATCTTCAATCGATCTATCTAACAAATGCTCTTCTATTATCCATTTAGGAAAATTAGCATTGGCCAAATACGATAAAGGAAAACCACCACCAAATCTAGGATTTATCTCTATTCCTATAATTTTAGTATCATCATCTTTGTGCATAAAAAACTGAATTGTAAGGCAGCCAATAGCACCTTCAATATGCTTTAAATATTTTTTTATGAGATTAACTAAAGTATTTTGTTTGGTAACTGCTTTATAAACTTCCCCATCCCTCACCTCTAGTCTCTTGCGTGGCACTGCACACTTTAATTTATTTGCCTTTGAGTAGTATAAATCACATGTGTATTCGTCAAATTCATTTTGATCTATATACTCTAAAAACATAAGTTTATCATTATTTAAATGATATTCTGTTATATCTTCTGGGTTTCTAATAATGTGAGTATCCACACTTCTACTTCCATCGATGGGTTTAATAAAAAGTGGTAATTTGTAATTATTTTTTGAGTATTCCTTAGCTATTGTAATTCCTTTAGATTCAAAAAATTTATGTGTTTCTGTTTTATCTCTACACTTTTCAATAAAACTAATAGAAGATATTAAAATCCCAATACCATTCTCTTTAAAACGAGATTTACAATTTGCTAATTGAAATAACTCAGTATCAATGGTAGGTATAATTAATGATATACTATTTTCTTTACATATATTAATTAATGAATCCATATATAAAGACTCATCTAATCTTGGTACTTCAAAATAATCATCTGCTACTAGACAACCAGCAGAAAGTAAAGGATCAGAATCCGAGGCATAAACTTTAGCTTGAGGATATATTTTCTTAAGCTCTTTTTTAAAAGCTCTCACAAGAGATACTCTCCTACCTGCAGAGGTTATTAATATGTTCATTATTCGCTAAGGGCTAAAATGTAAATCAAAACAAAGAATTCAATAAATATAATACCGTTAAGTACAAGTTAGGAATTGAACCTATGTACGGTAAATTTATTAGTTTAAGGATACTGTTAGATATAGTAAACCATTTACAAATAACTAGTTTTTAAAGTTAGAAAGCAAATTATTACTAATAAGCCTTTATCTGTAATAACTCATAGCTTAATACCAAGTACTGATTATAAAGTCTCAATAATTAATTATAACGCAATGATTTTGTTTTATTTTTATATCCTGTATCCTTATATATATTAGTTTCTATAAAACCAACGCATACTCTATCAAGACTTTAGGCAACAACGTAAATATATGCTTTTTATCGTCTTTATATGGGCGCTTTCATTTTATTGACGCATATTTAACCGATTTTAATTGTGTCCCATATCCCTCTAAGACATGAAATTGATATAGTAATATATTAATATAGTATTACTAAACAATTTTTGCCTATGAAACCTAAAATTTGGTTATCGTCACCACACATGAGTGGTGCAGAACAAACATACATTAAAGAAGCTTTCGATTCTAATTGGGTTGCTCCATTAGGACCTAATGTTAATGGCTTTGAAGATGATATACAATCTTATCTTAATGAAGACAGACATGTTGCTGTTTTAGCATCTGGCACATCTGCTTTGCATTTAAGTCTTATAATTCTTGGGGTTAATAATGGTGATGAAGTTATCTGCCAGAGTAAAACGTTTTCTGCATCAGCAAATCCTATCGCTTACCTAGGTGCTACTCCTGTTTTTGTTGATAGCGAAACAGATACATGGAATATGTGCCCTGTACAACTAGAAATTGCCATAAAAGATAGAATTTCTAAAGGAAAAAAACCTAAAGCAATTATTCCGGTGCACTTATACGGAATGCCTTACAAAGTTGAAGAAATCCATGAAATATCGAAAAAATATAATATCCCTGTTGTTGAAGACAGTGCAGAATCATTAGGAAGTTATTATAAAGGTAAGAATTGCGGAACTTTTGGTGACCTATCAATTCTATCGTTTAATGGCAATAAAATAATAACAACTTCTGGTGGTGGTGCTATAATAACTAGAACTTTAGAACAAAAAGAAAAAGCTGTATTCTTAGCAACACAAGCCCGAGATAATGCACCTCATTATTTACACTCCCATATAGGTTATAATTACAGAATGTCTAATATTATTGCTGGTATTGGTCGTGGGCAAATGACCATTTTAGATAGTCATGTTGCAAAACGTCGTTCTAATTATGAGTTTTATAACAATGCTTTTAAACATATAGATAAGATTAAATTTTTAACAGAACCAGAAGGTTATTTTTCTAATCGTTGGTTATCCTGTATACTTTTAGATTCAGAATCAACTAGAGAAGGTCTAAGATTAGCTTTAGAAAAGGAGAATATTGAATCTAGACCTTTATGGAAACCAATGCATCAACAGCCAATTTTTAAAGATGCACCGAGTTACTTAAATGGTGTTTCTGAAAACTTATTTAAAAAAGGTTTATGTTTACCTAGTGGATCTAATTTATCTGATATAGAATTAGATAGAGTAGTTTCTACTATAAATACGTATTTTGCATCATGCTAGTAAAATTTCTACATAAAATATCTCAGAAATACGCCTCAAAATGGTTGGTGTTACTCTTTGATATATCTATAATAGTAGCCACATTTTTCTTAGCATACTTAATAAGGTACAATTTCAAAATAGATTTTGATTTTTCTGTTATATTAAGACAAGTTCCTTATGTAATATTAGCAGCTGCTATAAGTTTAATTGCAGTTGGATCGTACAAAGGTGTAGTAAGGTTTACAGGGTTTAAAGATATTGTTAATATTGTTATCGGAGCAAATATTTTAGCTACCATGCTCATTAGCTTTACTTTTATAAGCAGAAGGGTTATAAATGAAGATACGATATTTAATATATCTGGTTCTATTATTTATATTCATTTATT
>Ga0316208_1002494_pt1 | contig 14888 bp, 14 predicted proteins | sample 3monopyrite_MG_FD_204944 | JGI IMG/M metagenome (GOLD analysis project Ga0316208, IMG submission 204944) | Microbial mat bacterial communities from mineral coupon in-situ incubated in ocean water Damariscotta River, Maine, United States -... | ecosystem: Environmental > Aquatic > Marine >... | reverse complement strand
GCGTTGCTGCTGGTGATCATCCTAAGAAAATAAAAGAGCAAGAGCGTATTGAGAAAGAGCAAAATAGTAAGTTGTTTAGCTACTATGCTGAGCAATGGATTTCAAAGCAAAATCTAGCGGACTCTACTCTTGCCGAACTGAGGCAGCGTGTAGATAAAAACCTAACTCCATACCTTGATAAGAAGAAAGTAAACGAATTCACTACAGCTGACTTACTTAAAATAGCATTAAAGATGACGGATAGAGGAGCAAAGGAAACAGCGAAGAGAATGTCTGGTGTTCTCAGGCGTATTTTTAATGAAGTGTTGATACTAGGTGTTATTGATACAAATCCTGCTCAAGGACTCGCTGAGTTACTTCCTAAGCCTGATGTTAGAGATAAAGAGAACTTTGGACATGTTGTATCAGCAGATGAGTTTAAAGGGCTCTTGCTGCAAATTAATAACCCTAGTGCGCGACAAGACTTTGTTACTACTCAGGCGTTAAAGCTGATGCCTTTGGTATTTCTACGGCCGAAAAATATCAGGTTCCTAAAATGGGAGTATATAGATTTTGATGGAAAAGTAATAAATATCCCAGCTACGGAGATGAAGGCTAGGAAAGAGCTGAAAGTCCCATTGTCTCAACAGGCAATAGTTATCTTAAAAGACCTGTACCCATTAACTAGTAAATATGATTATGTATTTGTATCCAGTCATGGAAGAGGGAGGCCAATAAGTGAAAATACTACTACTCAAGCTTTAAAGCGGTTAATTAATAAAGATACAGGTAAAGCTTATGGCACAGGATACATGACATCTCATGGCTTTAGGCATACCGCTAGCACCCTTCTTAATGAAATGGGATATGAATCAGACGTTATAGAATTACAACTAGCTCATATTAACAAGGATCGTATAAGAGCAACCTACAATAAAGCACAGCTTATGGAGAAACGTATCGATATGATGCAGGAATGGGCTGACTATATAGACGGATTAAAAAAGCATGAAATTAACGGATAAAATTTTCATTCAAGAAGCAATTGAAATATTAAAACTTCAAAATAAACCTCGTGATTACGTTATTCATTCACTGATGAATGATAAAAAAATATCAACCTATTTTGATGTAAACGTAGTTGCTACCGAATCTACTGGGTATGCCATGCAGCCTATCAATCAGGATGGTGATGAGTTGCCATATGTGAATGGTGTGCCTCCAATTCAAATTGAGGGTCCTGACAAGAAAATTCTCGAAGCTGATGTCCGGGGAGAAAATATCGAAGTTTTAAGATTTGAACATGAAGGCAAGTTTTATTGCGGTGCTGATAATGAGGGGACTGAGCTTAAGCCTATAATTTTCGAATCTAAATATATTTATTTTAATAAATCCGAATTTAGTGCTTATCAAGATTTGCCCGCATACCAAGATAAAAGCCATGAACATTACGCACCTGAACTTGATCTGGCAATTCAATTACATAAGGCTATTGTTATTGAAAAATACGGTAATCAAGATCATAACCGTGAACGTCGAATCACTAATTGGTTGAGTAAAAATTATGACCAATACGAATTTAAGGATGCAGCTATTACACGCCTTTCAACTGTTATCGGTGATAAAAAATTAAAGAAAAAATAAAATAATGCCTTACCCTGTGAATCATTAATATATCAATGGTTTACCTGTTATTTACCCTCGTATCAACACGAACCTCAGGCTTGAGCCTAATCACACATCATCGTGAGTATCCCCAGTATAAGTTTCGTTGGATGGCTTAGACCATTCAATATTTTTATTAACTTTTTGGAGATATTAATATGAACGAAAACACCTATAAAACTCACAGCAAACTGGTTCGGGTTAAAACTGTTATCGAATTAACTGGGCTATCAAAGTCATATATTTATGAACTGTGTAAGAAAGGACTTTTCCCCAAGAGCATTCAGTTAGTGCCTGGTGGCACTTCTGTCGCATGGGTTGAAAGTGAAATAAATGAATGGATTGACTCTAGGGTACAGCAACGAGATGAGGGGCTAAATAATGGATGATTCTAAAAAATTAATTAGCCCACTTATTCCATACCAGCAATTTGTTAATTACAAACTTGAGCAAAAAGGTGAGCGAGTAACAAAACCACCAGTAGATGCTGATGGTTATACGATCAATGCTCAAGACTCTGCCAATTGGTGGAGCTTTGACGAGGTGTTAGAAGTTAATGAGCAAATAGGGTTTGTGCTTACAGATGAGGATCCATTTCTATTTATTGATTTAGACCATGTTCTCAAGAATGGAAAACTATGTGACTGGGCAGAAGAGTTGATCGCTGTGCTGCCTGCCACATATATAGAAATAAGCCCCTCTGGTGATGGACTACATATTCTCTACAAATTGAATGATACACCTGAAATCCCTAGTAATAAACAAGTCTTTGATGACGGTACAGCTCTCGAAATTTATTTCGAAAAAAGGTACTTCACCATTACAGGTAACGTTTACAACTCAACTCCAATAGCTACAGTTAATTCAGGTGATCTTTAATGAAAAATTTAGCAAAAATTATGGGCTGGAATAACCAGCCAAAGAAGCAATCTCTAGCAATCGACAACAGTCAATCTGCGGCCAATGATGGCTCTTATTCATCCACAGAAAAGGAGGGGATGGGTGATGAGGATATCCTTCAAAAATTGTTCAGTGCCAGCAATGGTCTAGATATTCTAAAACTCTTTAATGGCGATACTTCAATGCATAACGATGATCATAGTGCTGCTGATCTTGCGTTGGTGAATAGTATCGCATTCTATACCCAGCACCCTGAGCAGATAGATAGCATTTTCCGTCATAGCAAGCTTATGCGGGAAAAATGGGATGAGCCTCATTCATCCACAGGGGAGAGGTACGGGGAGATAACAATCAATAAAGCCCTGGCTGACCTTGATGCTACTTATATCGGACCATCACAGAAAAAAAACCAATCAAAAGCATTTGAATTTGTTAATGGCAAGCAGCTACTGGAGCGACCCATGAAAACTGACTGGTTGGTTAAAGACTACATACCAACCGATGCCACGGTCATGCTGTTTGGTGCGCCTGCAAGCGGTAAAAGCTTAATTGCATTAGACATAGCAAGTTGCGTTATTTCCGGTGAAGACTGGCATGGCCAACCTGTTAAAAAAGGCAAAGTCGCTTATATTGCTGGCGAAGGTTTTAACGGTATATCTAAGCGGTTCCAAGCATTAGTTAAAGATAAAAAAATTCCTGTTGAAAACTTTAACTGCAGTAAAATTGCCATGGATCTGTTGGATGATGAAAGCACAAAATCAGTACTTAGTTCTATTAAATCGATGAAAAATTTACATTTGATAATTATTGATACATTACATCGAAATTTTTCAGGTGATGAAAATTTATCAAGTAATTTTGCGATTGCATTAAAGCATTGTGACATGCTTAGAAACGCCACAGGCGCAACTATTATGCTGGTTCACCATAGTGGTCACAAATCAGCTGATCGTGGCAGAGGCAGCAGCTCAATGACGGGGGCGATGGATGCTGAGTTCAAGGTCAGTAAAGCTAAAAATGCAGTCACATTAAATTGTACAAAAATGAAAGATGATGAAGAGCCGAAAGATAAAGCGTTTAGTCTGGAATCGTTTGAAATTGGAACTGATGAAAACGGTGAGGCAATCACTGCACCCATTCTGAAAAAGCTAACAATTAGCAAAATGTTTAAATCAGTTACTCCGTTAACCAAAACAGATAAGCTTGTTTTTGATTTATTATCTCAACTTTCGACTACCGCTAACAACCCAGTTTCAAAAGAGGGTTGGAAATCAGCATGTGTTGAGAAGATTACTGTAAAAGAAGATTCGGTTGATCCTCAAGGCACTAAGTCAAAACAGTTTAGCCGAAGTGTAACGAAGCTTTTAAAAATGGATAAAATTTTAGAAGAGGATGGCTATTTTATAATCGCCGAACCCCAAACTTCAATTGAAACGGAGGACGATAATTAATTCATTTCTAGCCCGGACATTGGACACCCCTATAGGGGTGTGTCCTTGTCTGTCCCGTCATTAGAAATATGCATCATACAAATGTCCTTAAAGGTCCGGACAATGTCCAATTCTAATTGCTTGGATTTATTTAAAGTTTGATGAATAGCATCTAAGAACAAGCTTTTGAGTCTGGGTCTAGTTCGTTCTTCAGTACAGCCTATCTTCCTCCCTCTGTGGATGAGTAAGTGAGATGTTAACAATGCATACAGTCGAAAATTTGTAAGGTATTGGCCAATTGTTAACAATGTCGACAGCAGCCATGCATAAAACGAATATTTTTTGATAACAGTGCTGACAGTTTAATTTTTGTTACTAAATCTGAGCATTACATTAGTTAATATTAGCGTTAACTAACAGACAGCTAACGGCCAATAGCCGACATTCGTCCTTCCAAGCTTTCTTACTATTAATCAATGTTTTAGAGGCACATGATCGGGAGTATCAGTAAGCGAAATTATTTGAAAAGGCTGAGATTAGTTGTATAGTGATTTGAATATTAAAGAATACCCATTGTGAGCCTTGTGCTTTCACGCAGTTGTTAATGGGATTGAGATCACGAGGAATCAATATGCATTTGCTCAGTCTGAATTCAACAAAACTATTGCTGATTATTAGCGTTTCTTTTTGGTTTGCTGCTTGTAGTAGTGGCGGCGGAGATGGCGATGGCGGCGGTAGTTCTAACGTAGTCTTAAAGGGTTTTATTGCTTCCTCATTGCTGATAGACGTCGACAATGACAGTGATTTGGATTTGCTTGCTCTACCATGTTGCACAGACGGTAGGACCGATATTCCTTTGTTTTTAAACGATGGAGTCGGTAACTTCACCATTAAAGCGGGAGCGATGCCAAATCGTTTTCTAGGCCCAAATGGAGTCACTGCCCAAATGAAGTCGGAAGACTTTAACAACGACGGCTTCCTCGATGTGCTCGCTATAACCACTGATCTTGATTACACCTATAGTGAGATTCAGTTATTTCTCGGAAACGGCGATGGTACATTTACAGATGCTTCAGCTAAAATTGCTGATCGTGCATTTGATGATGCATTAGGGGTTCCCTGGATCGCGGATTTCGATAAAGATGGTCGTCTGGACTTCTTAATTACAGCCTTTAACCCCGACCCTTCGATACCCGGAATATATCTACAGGACAGCAATGGTGATTTTGCCCGCGCGATAGACCTTAATGTCATTAACCTTACAGTCTCCAATAGTCATGTATGGGTCGGTGATCTTGATAATGATGGTGATGCGGACATTATACCTGGGGTAAATACCAGAGGGTCAGGGGTCGCACCTGAATTCTACGATCGATGGTTAAGTTACCGTAACGATAGCACCCCGGGAAATTTAAGTTTCAGCCCGATTGATAACGGAGAAACTGAGAACGACCAACGCGATCTAACAACTTTTTTACCTTCACGTGAAAAATTTGCAGGTGCATTAGTGGATCTTAACGGTGATGGCTACCTCGATTTTTACACGTTTTTTGGCATTAAGGCGTTTGGTCCAAATAACACCTCAATCTACATAAACGACCAGACAGGCAAGCTGGTGTATGACATCAGTATGTTAAACGGGTTGACTCCTCAATATGAGCACGCGGTATTCGATCCACTTATTGCTGATTTTGATCTAAATGGCCGAGATGATATTTTTATTCCAGATCATGGATTTGATGCACCACCCTTCCCGGGCTTTAGAAACTGGTTGCTTTTGAATACCGTCACAAGGCTTGAAGATCGTACCGCAGCTAGCCTCAGTTTAACTGAATCTTTTACCCACGGCTCCAGTGTAGGAGATGTAAATGGTGATGGTTACCCTGATTTATTTTTAAATGACTCTAATGGGCACTCTGGATTTGAAGGTAGGCTTTGGATTAATAATGGAGATGGTACTTTCCATGAGAGTGGTTCAGGAATTTAAATTAATTTTTTTAGCTCATACTTAATGAGATAAGTGCTCGACTATAAATAGCTAACGTTATTTGCAAAACTTAACTTAAATTAAATTTGTTTTTAAACGTCTCTTAAGCTTAAGGGTCGTTTGCTGACACTGACTACTCGTAAAAACTGTAAGAATGTCCAGACTGTGCCCGTCAGTCTGCAAACGGCCAAAAGCGGAAGTTCACAGGAATAAAAAAGGCGACTAAAAGCCGCCTTTTAAGCTACAACAAATATTATTAAGTTTTATGCTTTCTTACGTCTAGCAAATCCAACTAAACCGATAAGACCAGAGCCGAACAACCAAACTGCTGCTGGGACTGGTACTGCAGATACATAATCAGGGTTTGTTCTAACTAGGTAGGTGCCATAAAAAGGGCTAGATCCTGTAGTAAAACCTGCGGCAGTGTAGTCATGGGTCCAATCTGATCCATAAACAACGCCGCGTCCATTATTTATAAACTTCCAGGCGCCCATCATCTGCAAAATACTGGAGTCGCCATTATACAACCCATATGTAATGTGATGTACGCCGTCATTATGGGTGCCAAATAGATTAGTGAAATTAGTAATCTCTGCTAGTTGGCCAGAATATGGTCCATATTGAGAGTCTGCAGAACCGTTTCCAACATTATCGATAAAGTTTGGAAATAATTGGGTAAATAACATATCAACCTGTTCATTGTTTGCGTAAGACCAACCTCCACCCTCATAGCCTGAAGACGCTGACAATGCACTGTTATACGAGTAGCCAAAGGTTGCTGATAAATCCAACCAATCTAGTCCAGTTTCTGTATCAGTAGTATAACCACCATTATCTATGAGTGCTGCATTAACACTGGTTGATAACACTAAAGCTATAACTGCTGATACTAATTTCCAGAATTTCATTTGTTGCTTTCCTTTACACATTTAATCATTTTTATTAGTTTAAAATATATAAAGGCAAAATTTATACCAGATTGATAACCTGTTGTTTTATTGTGTATTAATAATAAATCAGATTATTGATGTTTGAATACTGTAAAAGACTACGACATATTATTCTTTTAATGCTGGACGTCTGCTTTGGGTCGGTAGCTGCCTCCCAGCTTAAAAAATCACACCTATAAATCTGAGGGGCGACTAACGGCCAATAACAGGTGTACGAGCATTAAGACATGCACGACAGCTTTCAATCATTAGCGGATATTCAATAATTAATTGGCTCATTGCATACACCGCCGAATTGAGCAAACTTCCCACCATATTGTTGATCACACGTAGTTCTACAATTTGAAGGGCTAGAGAATGTTCCTTGCCCAGATGCGAATAAACTGTACCCTGAAGAGTTACAAAGGCTTTCAATGTTAGTGCTACAGGTAGTACCACTTTTATCTGAGCAAGATTTATTTCCTACTTTGTAAACAGCCAAACAACCGGCCTCGAAAGCCATATCATTCACACGTTTTTTACAGATTGCATAGGTATGTATACTTGCTTTTTTAGTCACACCTGCTTTTTTATGTTGAGTGAAAGATGCTGCTGATGTATTTTCAGACTGGTATCTTTGTGTAGCGTTTTTTAATGCACCAGTTGTATTAGACACACCTGACACACCAGCTTGGCTATCTCTTACAATACCAATAACAGCTTCCAATTGATCTGATACATTCAATTTACCACCACCACCAGCAAGAAAGCCAGCGGACATAGTTAATGCCTTACCCCAATTAAAGCCATTTTTTTCTCTTTCAGCTTCAACAACTTGCTTGAGATATGTTTCATCATTTTTTTTCTTATTATATGCATATGATTCATACGCGGTTGAGTTTGCTATATTCTTCTTATCCCATGATGCTCCATAAGATAATAACAATTGAACGATATTATTATTGACCCTAGAATGCTCTCCACCAGCATAAGAAAGTAAAGTATTCCCAATCCCATCTTGTACATTTGGGTCTGCACCTAGCGATAATAATAAATCAACCATTACAAAATAATTATCATAATCATTATTATATTTAGCAGAATGGTATGCATATTGAGTAGAAAGGCCAGCACCGACCATAATCAATGGAGGATATCTCATCCCGCCACCTTGTCCGAGATTCAGATCAGCTTTGTATTTAGATAATAAAATAACTGCTTTATGGTCATTATTTAAAATAGCTCTACCAATCGACGTAAATTTATCAGGCGTTTCTACATTTGGGTCTGCACCTGCATTTAATAAATAAACTGCTGATTTCAAGTCTTTATGGGAAATCACGAATGGCAAACTAGGCCAACCATTTTTTGGTAAAATAGTATTTGGGTTAGCTCCTGCGTTTAATAATATTTTTAAAATACTATGATTTCTATTTTCTATGGCCAAACTAATTAAATTGCTACCATCACTCATTCTTGTATCTGGATCAGCACCATGCTTCAAAAGCAATTTCACTGCTTCAAAGCGCTTAGTTCCTAAAGCTTGGTATATTATTGGATACAAGTGATCATTTTGACCTAATGACTTAGCATTTACATCTGCACCAAATTTAATAAGTGTTTTTACTGTATTTAAATTAATACTAGGTAAATTAATTGAATTATATAGCGGCTTTATTACAGTTTTAGAGATAGGGTTAGGCTTAGCGCCATGTTCTAATAAAACTTTCATTGTTTTTGGATAGTTGAATGTTATCGTTTGAACGAGCGCATTAATTCTTCCATTCAATGCTGTGGTTTCAATATCTGCCCCAGCTTTAATTAAATCAATAACAATTAGATCACGCCCAGTTTGCGCGGCAGCAATTAAAGCTGTACCGCCATTTTTTTTCCTTTTGTTAATATCTATACCCATTTTAATAAGCTTTTTTACTGCTGAGCCATCACCTAATGTTGCAGCATGTACTAACGCTGTAGCTCCAGCTTCATCTTGCTTGTTAATGGGGATTTGTCCAGCCAGTGCCTGTTTAATCAGTAACTTATTAGCAGATGCTACTGCATTAATAGTTACTGGATGTTTAGGTAACTCATCAGCCTGACTGCTATAACTCGCAGTCAATATGGTTACAGTAATGATAGTTTGTAATATCCTAATGAAATACTGCTGATCAGAAGTGACCAATGACATATGTGTTTTCCTTTGGAGTAATTTTTGTAGCAGTGTATCAAGAAGAGGCTGATCTGACAGATATAATAAATCTATATTAGCAATTCCGAAATGTCCGCTTTGTGGTTTTAGCTGCCTCTCAGCCCGAACCCTGCCAGCGGCTGCAATGGGTCGGTAACTGCCCCTCACCCTAAAAACTCACACTGAATAGACTCAGGTTAATTACCGGCTAATAGCGGACGCTTAACAATATCAAACTCAATGACTGCTGTTAGCTGACATTAGAACTTGAGTCATATAAAGTCAGATTACGACCAAGGCCAGCTGCTCGGAAACCTACAATGTCTAAGCGTGTAACTACAACAGAATTCATCGAGAGAGCGAAAGCAGTTCATGGTGATCGTTACGATTATTCACATGCTGTGTATCAGGGTATTCATCAATATGTGACTATCGTCTGCCCCGAGCATGGACCGTTCAAGCAAACTCCTGGCAATCATTATTATGGAAAGGGTTGTTCGGACTGCGGAGGAAGTAAGCCACATACTACTGAGTCATTTATTGAAGCAGCAAGGGAGGTTCATGGAGAGACCTATGATTACTCTCTAGTGGAGTACAGTTCGAATAAGGCTCACATCACGATCATTTGTTCAGATCACGGACCGTTTTCTCAAATCGCTGCGGTGCACTTAAGAGGAAATGGTTGTCCAAAATGCGGCGGCAATTTGAAGCACAGCAAAAAGTCATTTATCGAGAAAGCGCAATCTGTCCACGGTGATAGGTTCGATTACTCGCAAGTGGAGTACAAGAATGCACACGCAAAGGTGACAATCAATTGCCCTGATCATGGGCCATTTGAGCAGTCCCCCTCTAATCATTTTGCTGGCAAAGCTTGTGATGAATGCGCGGTGATCGCTACTAGTAACGCTAAGAGAAGTAATACAGAAGATTTCATTTCCAAAGCAAGAATGACTCATGCTGAGCGTTACGACTATTCACAGGTTGAGTATGTGAGTAGCTCCGAAAAAGTTACGATCATTTGTTCAGATCACGGGCTTTTTGAACAAACGCCAAATGAGCATTTGATGGGGTCTGGTTGCGACAAGTGCGGAATACTTTCTCGTGCCGAAGCCCGACGTAAGACTACAGAACAATTTATAGCTGATGCTCATGATGTACATGGTGATAGATATGATTATTTATTGGTTGAGTATCAAAGCGCTAAAGAGAAAGTAACGATCATTTGCCCTGAGCATGGAGCTTTCGAGCAAACTCCAAGTGGACATCTCGGAGGAAAAGGTTGCTTTGATTGTGCCGAAACGGGTTTCAATCCCGATAAACCTGCACTGTTGTATTACCTCGCTGTCACAACAGATGAAGGGGGAACGCGTTACAAGATCGGTATAACTAATCGCTCGGTAGATGAGCGTTTCCGATCAGCAGATCTTGCTCGTATACGTATCGTTAAGATTTGGTATTTTGAAGTAGGACGTGACGCAGCGGAAAGAGAATCAGAAGTTCTCCACCAATATGTAAGAGATCGCTACTACGGACCTGATTTATTGGTAAGCGCTGGGAATACTGAATTATTCACGCACGATATCTTAGGGTTGGATAGTGGAGATTATGCGCCTGATCAATCTGCAGTAGACGAGGATGCTGTTTTGATTTCACGGCTGCGGCAGACCAGATTAGATTTCTGACTGATATTACTTTCCTTGATTCGGCGAAAGTAATACCTAATTTTTCAAATTACTTCTTTAGTGTGTTAGCGGCTACCAAACAAAAAGCATAAAAGGTCTACTTACCTGATTAAGCATGTTCAGTATCGAGAGTCCGCTTTTGTCCGGTTAACGCATGTTTTGCCTTGACTAGTTGATGTCACCATCCTATCTACCGATTAAGTTCTTTGCTCATGGCTTTCAACTCGCTATTCTCATCAAGCTTCATGAGGTTCTTTTGCCATCTATGACTTCTTTCAACGCCTATATCATCTTCGTATTGACCAACCATCTGGAAAAATGAATCAGGGACTACGAATAATGAACCACACTTATCACATGAGATATTTTGCTCTTGGCTTATGAGTAGCCCTGATTTCGAATTATCCCTAACAAAGGCTCTAGGCTCTCTATTCTCACTTAGTGCCAACAGCCGCTCTTCTTCAAGCTCATGAAATACTGTTGAATCAATTAAAGCTTTCTTAGCTTCATCAGTTAAATTTGTTAGGTCACCACAATATTCGCATTTAGTGCAATCTACTGGGACGGTCTTGAAATTTAGTATTCCTCTAGATGGTGCTGCTATCGTCATTGATTACTGCCTCCTGTTAACTACGCAAAAACTTATTACGGCTCATTCTAACTCGAAATTTTACAGTGTTTAAAAGTTATTTTATGAAGTGTTAGTTAAATAAACTTTATTAAAAAGCTAAGCACATGTGAATATTCGGTAACAAATAAGTTACCAAACTTCCGTATAGAAAAATTAAATAATTTTGTATCGATTCAGTATATAGCATTCGAGCTATACACAACGGGATACCCCCCTACAGTCGGTAGATGGGACCCATTACAATCGGAGTAAATACTATGAGTAATAACATTCGTAATATAAAGAAAGCGGTAGGCAACACAGTATCAGCAATCACTGGCACAGTAGCTGTGAGCACTGAAGTAGTAGCAGACACCAGTGGTCTACTGGCCAACAGCATAGCCTCAACACCAGCAGTGTTTAAGTCATTGCTATCAGCACCATTCAGTGCAGCGAAGGGCTACTTGATGGAAGCAGATAACATGTCATCTCAAGAGGCTGAAGAGGCAGCGTTCAAGTACCTTAAACAAGACATGGCTACTACGATAGACCAAGCAGGTGAAGGTGCAGGAAAGCTAGTAGCTATGATGTTCGAAGACGATGAAGACGAAAAACCGATTACAACATCTGAAAAGCAGAAGGGGGTGATTAATGAATAAATGATGATATGAAATGAACGGACATTCACAGTCTAGGATGGCGTAATTAGTCAAAGATTCGAAGGGATGATCCGACCGGAATTTTGTCAATAGCTGTAAGAGCTTTGGCTTCGTTCACCACCACTATTTTCTGTTCGTTATCACTTCGCACATGACACAGTTTTACACAGTGGAATAAATCGGTGAGTAACGAAGTCGAACTCCGTGATGGATAAGCCGTGAATATTTGCGATGCAAAACGTGGGGACAAAACTCGCATGCTCGTTATTGACCACACTTATTCACCGCTTACCCACACTACGCCGTGACAGGTAAGTGCTAGATTAATGTGCCTGCGGCGCAACAACAAGATTTTTTATATAAATTCTTTAAAGACAAGAAAGTACGCTTTATAGAATGAACTAAACTGCCCAATGATTGTAGTCCACTTCTGCTACCTCAACTGTTAACGTTTTAGTTAAGTGGCATGTTTTGCGTCCCGTTTGAATGCCTTGTTAGCTGATGGCCTTTGATTAGTTATAGATCAGATGGTCATTTAATATTTCACGTAAAAAGCTTATATATACCTACAGCTACTAATAAACAACCAATAAAGTCTAGAATAATTCCAGCAAATGAGAATTTGCGTGGATGTTCTGTAAGCATCCCACCTGGATGATATGCTGTTGCATGCAAAAGCGTAGTTTGTAATGGGTGATTTACCCATTCACCTAATCCAACAAAGAAAGCACCAAGCGATATAAGTTGAACTACATTATTACTGATGCCTACGAGGTCAACTGTAAGACTCAGCATAAGAACTGAAAATCCTGCTACTGCAATTGCTTTATACCAGTAATCAATTACTAATTTTTCAAGTGGGTTTGTGCTCATATTTATTTCATCTAATTCTTAAATAAGTGGCTGACTGTTTTGGCAGCTTCTAGTGTGAGATATTTTTACGTGCATGAATTATATTTTCTTGCTCATTTGTATTAATCATTTTTTAATGGCTTCTTCTCGAATGATATTCAATTCTTGTGCTGCTTGAATGCCAATCTTAATTTCTGTCTTTCTGAGATCGTGTACATAAATCTCTATCGGCCCATCTTTAAATAACTCAACAACCGTCATGTTTGGGTCAACCTCTTTAGAGAGTTGTATGAATAGTGATTCGTCTTTATGTCGAGTTACTGAAAGCATATGTTCATCCTTGAAGTTAGTTGTTTATTTTTGTTTACGTCTACCTAATCCTATTAAACCTATTAAGCCTGAGCCAAAGAGCCAGATTGCTGCGGGTACTGGTACAGTTGTTACTGACATAGTGAAATTTGTAGTGTTATACCTGATGGTGTCATCATTGCTTCCTATGATCCCCCAATAGGCTGTTGCATTATTAAAAAAAAATTGACTTGGTAAAGAAGCTACACCGTTTTCCAAATAAAAGTCTGGTGGGCCACTGAAGCCGAACATAGAAATAAACAATTCTGAAAAATCAGCATTTAAATATGAAGCATGTATTTCAAATGCATCCGTACTTATACCGCTTGCTGAATAATTGGCAGTCTGGATTAATGGTGGTGTGCTTGTAACTGTAATGTCTGTATTAGTGTTGACTCGGTTGGTAAAACTAATAATGGAGTTTGTTGATTGGTAGCTAGAAATTGTACCTAGATCAAAGCCGTCTAAACCAGATCTATATGCTGTTCTTATATCTACTGGTGAAGACTCTGTATCTGCTGATATAGTCCATTGAAAATGAGCGCCGTCTAGAAAATATAGATCGCTACCTTTAGCAAGCTGAAGATCTCCTTCTACTAAATAGTTCACACTGACTGCAAATGACTGGCTAAGATGACAGGAAAATATTAATAGAAATGTAAGTGACTTAAGCATTAAATTTCCTTCTTAAAAATCCAATTAGTGCAAGTAAGCCTGAGCCAAATAAGAAAACAGATGGAGGAATAGGTACTGCTGATACTGTAGCTACATCACCTGAGTGAACGGCCCATGTATTAAATTGACTTGAATTTGTCAGCACTCCCTGAAGGCCATCTTTCATAGAAAAGCCCCATGTATTACTAGAATTAAGTTCATAAGTCGTGCCTGACCAATAATTACCAAGCTGAATATTGCTAAATGGCCCTGTATTGAGTAAACAATAATATTCTGGGCAACCTGTCTTAACTCCATTAACTTGATAATAGGCATCATTTCCTAGTGCATTATAATAAAGATTAGATAGTTCGCTGTGTGCTGTAATGTTGTACCCATAATCCACTCCCTGATAATAGTTAGTGTAGGTTATTCCATCATTACCAACGTCAATTGTATTAGGCAAACGCCAGTCAGAAACTCCAGAAACATTTAAATTTGTTACCCAATTATTAGCATCGAACCATATTAAATCTTGCCCAGCACCATTAGCATCAGCTAGCCAAGTTAGATTCGCCTCAGTATCATAGTAAGCCTGATAGTCAGTACCACCTTCAGTAGCCGCTAAACGACCTACTAATGCTGAGTTAGCTATTGTTGGAATAGTGAGAGCAGCAACTAGAGCTGTTGCTGTTAAAAACTTACATTTATCCATAGTCCTGCTTCCCTGAGTATCTTAATCATTTATTTTTATAAGGTTTTTAAGCACTCTATAACATGAGTGGCGAATAGAATAATAAGAAAAGACTAATGTACTCTGATATGTATCTGTAGCATTTAAATACGAACTTATTAATGGGTTATGACCTGATATTGTCCGCGGGCTATAACGTCATTTTATTGAATATATACGTATGTGTAATCTACAAGAGTGTCTCTATGTGAGTGGTTTTCTAAAGTGAATATCGCTGAGCTTGATGAGTTATTTAAACTAAAATTGTTCGG
>Ga0316208_1002492_pt1 | contig 14897 bp, 13 predicted proteins | sample 3monopyrite_MG_FD_204944 | JGI IMG/M metagenome (GOLD analysis project Ga0316208, IMG submission 204944) | Microbial mat bacterial communities from mineral coupon in-situ incubated in ocean water Damariscotta River, Maine, United States -... | ecosystem: Environmental > Aquatic > Marine >... | reverse complement strand
ATGCCTGCCAATCTGATCCACTGTCAGTTTTGTCGAGCATTACTGAACCCGGACCTGCATCGTAGCGACGTAGAGGTTCCGGCGTTCTTCGAGCTCAAGGAGATCGGTACTGTGACGGATGTCGAAATTGCAGGATATTACCTGGTCTGCCCGCACTGCACGGAAGAGCTGCGCATCAACCGCAAATACGCTGGAGTCGGAGTCGCCTGCAAACACTGCAGCGGCCAGTTCAAGATCGACCTCGCCAGCCCGCGCATCAAGACGAACGCGTTCTACGCCGCCTGCGGCCACTGCGACAAAGAACTGCGAGTCGCTGCAAAATACCTCGGCGTCAAAGTCGCCTGCAAATTTTGCGAAGGCCACGTCTGCGTCCAGACGAACTCCGAAACCCTGCATTGAGATCCGACGTGTGCCACTGGCTCTGCCAGTGCTGCTGAATTCCGATACGACAAACACTGGCAGAGCCAGTGGCACACAATGGTGCTGATTGCCCGTCAAATCAGACGCCGGAACCGGATTGAGTAAACATCGCCGTTCTGAATCACAAAACGAATTCGGATCGTCTTGCCGGACAGCTTCGCCACGCTGTCGGACGTCTTCCACGAGACAGTCTGCTCGATCGAGTCACCCGTCAACGGCTGGCAGTTCGATGCTGCGAAACCGGGGATAGCTTTTCCGTTCTCGTCCTGAAGTTCGACTTTGACGCTGCCGCCGGATTTCGTCGCGAAGTTAAGGACGAGCTGCTCGCCCTGGAAAGTCAGCGGCTTTGAAATCAACTCGCCGCCTTTGACTCCAGCCTGGACCGAAACGAAGCCGTCGACGCGGTAGGTAAAGCGACGCAATCGGCTGTCGGGGCCTTCGTAGTAGGCTTCGCTGCCGTACACGGCGAGTTCTCTGTCGTTGCCAGCCAGCGAGACCAGCGCGTTGGCCATGTAATTACTGCGGTTGCCGTCTCGTTCTTTCGGAGCGTCCGGCGGAATTACCGCTTTGTTCCACCGCTTAAAGTTCAGTCCGTCGCGGCTGGACATGAAGATCGGTTCGACCTGACTGTCGCTCGGGCGGTACCGGGTGGGGAACCCGACTTTGATATGCGGAGCCCGTTCGTAAGGCCGGATGGCGTTTGTGTAGAGATGCTGATCCGGAGTCCCCGCCGGATACTTCAGCAGCACAGGCTTCGTCCAGGTCAGGAAGTCGGACGAGGTGCACGTCATGATTGTTCGAACCTTGTTGGTGAACGTCCGGTGGTAACCCGCGTACTGTTTCTCGACCGGATCCCAGAACGCCAGATTCTGCGAGTCGAAATAGCCGTCGGTGATGACCGGCTCGTTCTTCGTCAGCGACCAGCGAATTCCGTCGGCCGAATGAAACACGTACAGCCCTTTCTTGCCGACAGGCCGTCCGCGCGAGATGCCTTTGTATCGAGCCTCCGGTTTGCAGTTTGGATTCTCATCGCGAAACGCGACGAAGCAGTGAGTCCCCAGGCCTTCCAGAATGATGTTGTTCTCTTTCGAACCCTCCCACTCAACAAGTCCCAGCTTGGGCTTCGTAAAATGAATCCCGTCGCGACTTTCAGCGTAACACGTGAATTCGGGATGCTGAGCCTTCCTGGTTTTTACATCAAAGTGCGACGCTCGGTAGTACATCCGATAAACGTCGCCGTCACGGAAGATCGAGTAGTACGCACTCGTATTGCCTTCCCACGGCTCACCCGTCACCAGCACGACTTCCCGCGGCTTCGGCTGATGCACAAACTGCTGAGCATCCCCGTGCAGCTCATCGATGAGAAAGTCATCCACAAACAGCTCAAGCCGCGACCCAATATCGACCGGCTCTTCCGCCGCCAGCTTCGAGGAGGACAGACCCAAAACAATCGCAACTGCGACAGCAGGAAACACAAACCGCATATCAAACTCCTGATCTAGACCGATGAATCAATTCCCGATCGTAAACGCAGCGGGGTCTTTCAAACAAAGCAAGCCGGCAAAGTCGCAGTCGCGGCTCGTTACGAAAGCTGCTGCTGAATGTCGTCGATCAGTTGCTGGCATCTGGTTTCCTCATCGGCGGCGCGGCCTTCGTAGTGCTGGAAGTCGCGAAGGGCGGCGGCGGCGTAGGTCTGGGCGCGGCGTAACAGCGTCTCTTTGCCGGACGACGTGGACTCGCGCAACGTGGAGGAAAGATACGTCAGAGCCATGTTGAACCGCGTTTGGCCGGCGTGAAAGCGATTGCCGGACTGTTCGAAATACTGGGCGGCTTTCTCGAAACGTCCATCCACGCCTGCTGATCGAGACGACGCATCGCAGCAACGTCGTCCGAAGGCTCTGAAGATTTCATGCGTAAACTCCAACAGGTCGGAAACATAAATTCCAGGGAGTCTTTGCACGAGCCCCGAAAATCCTTCGCAGATTCTGGCGAGAATCTAAAGTTTCAGCAGTCAGCATTCATGGATGAGCTACAGATACCTGCGAAAACTGGAATCTTGCGACGGGCTGTGGCCATGGACGTTTTTGTATTGGTTGGAGAATTGGTAGACAGTCTCGAACTGCAGCAGGTCGGCGACTTCGCCTACGCGCAGTCCTTCGCTTTGCAGGATTCTGCGAGCGTAATTCATCCGCTCCTGCAGGAGGTATTCTTTGGGTCCGATAGACATGACTTTGCGGAAGACTCGGCGAAATTGTGGTTCGGAAAGGCCAGCTTCCCGGGCAAGTTCAGCGACTCTTAGCGGGTGGTTAAGATGACGGTCGATGTAATCGAGCACGTGCTGAATTCTGGTGTCGAACTCCGATGCCGAATCGGAGCGCGAGGGATGTGACCGGGCCAACTCGATCGCCGCAGAAATGAGCAGGCTCGCACCAGCTCCCTTGTTAGTCACGATCGAGCGGAGCAGACCGGCGAGAGTGTGAAAATGTGGCGACGATTCGGGATAGCTCACAAACGAGGTATCGATCAGTCTGAAGCGGGATTCGAATTCGACGTACGTGTAGGAAACCGGTCTGGTGTCGCGGTAACGGATTTCGCGTGGGCCGGGCGCAAGCATCAGCAGGATGCGGCCATCAATCGGCAGCGTTTCGTCGGCGAACAGGAATTCCCCGCCGCCCGATTCAACGAAGAGAAACCGGTAATTCTCAATCTGACGAGGGCGGAAATGGAGCGACTGATGGAAGCGGACCTGGTCTCCTCCCACAAAAACGATGGAGTCCGGACTGATCGGTTTTGTTAACGCCATGAGCGATTCCAGCATTGAGAACCAGCAGGTCGCCATCTAAAACGATGTAATGAACGTGACCGCCCGGCCGCTCGACATTGCCATCATCATACTCTACCTGCTGGGGACGGCTGGGGTGGGAGTGTGGTTTGCCAGACGCAACAAAACCACAGAGGAGTACTTCCTGGGAGGCAGGTCGTTTCCCGGTTGGGTGATCGGTTTGTCCATGCTGGGCACGTCGATCAGCTCGGTCACGTTTCTGGCTTTTCCCGCGGCTGCGTACACACTGGATTGGCGGCAACTGATTTCAAACCTCACGCTGCCTCTGGTGGCCGTGCTGGCGATCGTCGTGTTCATCCCGTTCTTCCGACGCGGCAAGACAACGTCGGCCTTCGAGTATCTTGGCGATCGCTTCGGCCCCGGCGTGCGGCTTTACGGCGCATTGAGCTTCATTCTGCTGCAGCTCATTCGACTGGCGAAGGTCCTGTTTCTTGTCTCGATCCCCATCACGCTGCTGACCGGTGTGGATATTCGACTGGTCATCGTTTTCGTTGGGATCTTCATTTCGCTTTACACGATTGCCGGCGGGATTGAAGCGGTCATCTGGACGGACGTTGTTCAGACGTTTGTGTTGTGGGGTGGCGGGATCATCTGCTTCGTGACAGTGGCCTGGCAACTGCCCGGTGGCGTCGGGCAAATCTTTGAGGTCGGCGTGCAGCACGGCAAGTTCGATGTCGGCTCGATGGGGTTCAACTTGAACGAGCGGACGTTCTGGACGGTCGCCCTGCTGGGAATCGTGAGCTGGCTGACGATGTACTCCAGCGATCAGAACGTGGTGCAGCGATACCTCGCGGCGAAAAGTCTGAAGGAAGCACGCAAGGCAACGACGATCTACTCCATCATCGCCGTGCCGACCTGGGCGTTCTTCTTCTTCCTGGGAACGGCCGTGTTTGTCTTTTACTCGGTGCATCCGGACGAGGCCGTGACCGGGTTAGAGGCGGACGCGATCTTTCCGTATTTCATTCTGACCCAGGTTCCTGTTGGCATCACCGGGCTGGTCATCGCCGGGGTATTGGCGGCGGCCATGTCGAGTCTGGATTCCTCGATCAACGCCATTTCCACCATCGTGACAGTGGACTTGATGAAGCCGTATCTGGCAAAGGGACGGGACGACCGATTCTATCTGCGCGGAGCCAGACTCGTAGCCGTTGTGGCTTCTGTTCTCATGATTCTCGGAGCCATCGTGTTCAGCTCCATCGAAAAAGAAAGCATGAACGATTTGAGTTGGATCGTGGCGTCGGTTTTCGGCGGCTGCCTGCTCGGGTTGTTCATGGCAGGCTTCTTCACCACACGAATCGACAACCGCTCGGCGGCGATCGGGCTGGCAGTCGCGATCGGCTTGAACTTCTACCTCGGCGTGAGTGCGGCCGGCTGGTTACCGGAAAACATGACGGTCCCGATTCATTCTTACTGGACCGGAATTCTGGTGAATCTTGCGTTCCTGATTCTCGCTGGCGTGGTCGCGATGTTTCGAGGTCGAAACCAGAAGGACTTGAGCGGCCTGACTGTCTGGACGCTGGACAGGGAGACGAGATGAGCCACGCCGAGCGTCAATTCGATGTCGTTGTGGTTGGTGGCACGCCGGGCGGTGTCGCTGCGGCGTTGTCCGCGGGGCGAGCTGACCGGAAGGTGCTGTTGATCGAATCAAACAGGCACATCGGAGGCATGTCCGCGAGCGGGCTCGGCAAAAGCGACGTGGAGAATCGGCATTTAATTGGCGGCTTGTTTCGAGAATTCACCGACCGTGTAAGGCGGCACTACCTCGATCGTTATGGCGAAGATTCACGCGACTTCGAGCTATGCCGCGATGGCTACTGTTTCGAACCTTCGGTGGCTGAAGCTGTCTTCAGCCAGATGCTGGAGGAATGCCCGCAGGTCACCGTCCTGACTCAGCATCGACTCGTTCAAGCGGAGGTGTCCGGGAACGTCTTGACGCGAATTGAGATCGCGGACTGCTCCGAGCATGAGCCGACGGCGCTAGCCGCGGGCCTTGGTTTGCGAAACGTTCCTGTCACACGCCCGAGGCTAGCGCCTTCGGCTCAACGCGATGATGCGGGACCGCAAGCTGGAAGCGTACGCCACTTCTGGTGTTCGGCCGGAGTCTTCATCGACGCCACGTATGAAGGCGATTTGCTGGCGGCTGCGGGCGCGGAATATCGACTGGGACGCGAGTCGCGCGACGAGTTCGACGAACCACACGCGGGAGTCGTTTACTTCGATTACCAGACCGGCGAATTCCTGCCGGGAACGACGGGCGAGCGAGACAGTCGGTTGCCGGCCTACACCTATCGCCTGTGTTTGACGACCGATCCCGGAAACGCCCACGTTCTGACCGAGCCACCATCGAACTACCGTCGCGAAAACTACACCGGCTACTTCGACGATCTCGCGAGTGGGCGGCTCAGCGGACCGAAACACGTTAAACTCGGGCGGGGATACCACTCGGCGCATTTCGACACGATGGTTCGCGCCTTGTCCGTCACGGAAATCCCGAACCAGAAGACCGACGTAAATATCAATCCGCGTCCGCTGGGTTTCCCGTTTCCGGAAGAGAACGCCGGCTATGTCGAGGGCGACGACGCAACACGGCAACGCATTTGCGAGCGGCATCGTAACCTCACGCTGGGGCTTCTCTGGTTTCTCCAGAACGACGACGAAATTCCTGAAGCCCACCGCGTCATCGCGCAGCAGTATCATCTGCCACGCGACGAATTCACCGACAACGACCACTTCCCATTCCAGCTCTATGTCCGTGAATCGCGCCGCCTGGTCGGCGAATACACGCTGACCGAACACGACATGACATCGCGAGCAGGCGAGCCGTCTGATCACGCCGACACGATTGCCGTCGGCGAGTTTCCCATCGACAGCTTTCCCTGCCGAAAGCGTCAACCCGGCAACACGGTGGTTCTGGAAGGCTATCTTGGGATGCTCGATTCCATCACGCGGCCTTACGGGATTCCGTACCGGATCTTGATTCCGAAATCGATCGATGGATTGATCGTCCCGGTGGCGGCCTCAACCACGCACGTCGCGTATTCATCGATCCGAATGGAACCCACCTGGATGGCACTCGGGCAGGCGGCGGGGACTGCGGCGCATCTGGCGCTGCAACTCGATGCCGAGCCGCGTGCAGTCCCCGTGCGGCAACTACAATCCATGCTGAAAGATCAAGGGCAGGTGCTGGAGCATGCGGTCTGCTCCTCCACGATAGAACTATCTGTCACAGAGAACTCATTATGAATAAAGTCCATCGCAATGTGAGCGGGTTTATGCCAGGGCTCGCCCTCGCCGGGATGGCTTGTTTCGCGGTGGTGTCCATCGCTTCTGACGCGACGCCGGGATATCCCCACCCCGTGACCAACCCCCGGGCGAGCCTGATGCTTACCGGCGACTGGGCACCCTCGGATCATCACAAGATTGATTTCGACAAACTCCCGCGACTCCCGGTGCAGCACATCGTTGTCAGCGACGTTCGCGCGCGGAAAGGCGTGAATCAACACAACTATCTGATTCACTACGACGGACGATTCTGGGCCATGTGGAGTGATGGGCCAGAGATTGAAGATCGGGCGGGTCAGGTCGTGAAATACTCCACGAGTCCTGACGGGGTGAAGTGGGATGCCCCTCGTCTGATGACCCCGTACCCGCCTCAATCGGGACCGGACTCGCCGCATTACAACACTCGAAGTAAAGAGGGGTTTCGCTACATCTCCCGCGGGTTCTGGCTCCGCGACGGTCAGTTGCTGGCTCTCGCTTCCCTGGACGAAGCAGCCGGCTTTTTCGGGCCGAGTCTCGCGCTGCACGTCTTTCGATGGAATCCCGCTACGAAGCACTGGGACGCTGCCGGTGTCGTTCAGGATGATGCCATCAACAATTTCCCGCCGAAGAAATTGCCCACTGGTGAGTGGGCGATGTCACGACGTAAGTATGACTATCGACAGTCCGGGGTGGAGTTTCTGATCGGTGGAAAGACCGACCTGAATGAGTGGAAGTCTTTTCCCGTGATGGCAGACAAAGACAGTGCTTTGAAAGCCGAAGAACCGCTCTGGTGGACGCTTCCCGATGGAAACCTGATGTCGCTTTTTCGCGACAATGGCGGCGGTCACTACCTCTACCGTGCGTTCTCGACCGACCATGGTCGCACTTGGAGTAACCCGGCCAGAACCGATTTTCCGGACGCCACTTCGAAGCTGCACGGCCTGCGTCTGAGCGACGGGCGCTACGTGCTCGTCTCGAATCCTCATCCCAAACGTCGCGATCCGCTGACACTGGCCGTCAGTGATGACGGCCTCGTTTTTAATAAACTGTTCTATCTCGTCGGCGGGCGACACGTCGACTATCCGCACGTCATGGAGCACGACGGCAGTCTTTACATCGCTCATACCGGCGGCAAACGCTCCATAGAAATCGAACGCGTGCGGCTGGCGGATCTGAACGCCGCCAGAATGCCGGTGTCTCCGAAGCCGGAGGCGACGCCAACAACGAAATCGACACTGTTGAAGGAAGAGGACTGGCGTCGGACCTCCCTGAAGCCGATCGCGGCAGGGGAAATCGATGCCCTGATTTCCCGAGAACGAACAGCCCGCAACATTGAACCGGCGGCGTTGACCACGGACGAGCAGTTCATCCGCCGCGTCACCCTCGATCTCACCGGACAGTTGCCCGAGGCGGCGGACATTACCGTGTTCGTCGCCAGCACAGACTCCGGCAAGCGTCCGAGTCTGATTGATCATCTGCTCGATACTGACGCTTACGCCCGGCATTGGGCGCGTTACTGGTGCGATGTTGTGTCCTGTCGAATTACGAATCGCCGCAGCATGCGGGCTGACTCGCAGCTTTGAAGAGTGGCTGTACGAGCAGTTTCGCGATGATCGCAGTTGGGGAGAAATTACCCGAGACATTCTGACAGCCGAAGGTGAGCTGCGATTCTCTCAAAGCGTCTCGGCCGAGAGCGCTCTGGTGAAACAGCCCGGCTGGCAGGCTCGCCCGATTGAGAATCCCGGTTTCGGACATCACTGGATTACGGTCAAACTTGTGGGCAGCCAATCCAATAAGTCCGCCATCGGGGCACGGATTCATGTCACCATTATCGAGCAGGGAAAGCGTCGATCAATCTACCGCAGCGTCAACAGCGGAGGCAGTTTTGGCTGCAATCCACTTCGACAGAACATCGGTCTTGGCAACGCCGGGAAGATCGAGTCAATTGAAATCTACTGGCCCACGAGTGATCTCACACAGACGTCCCAGGATGTGCCGATGGACCGGGCGATTCAGCTGGTGGAAGGCGACGAGGCCTACACAACGTTGCCACTTAAATCGTTTACACTCGGCGGTCGCAGTCTGGCGGTCACACCGCTGCAACACTGACTCGGCCGCAGCGGACCGGCGTTGCGCCACACGTCTTTGATCGAGATGGTCGCCGTCGATGTTTGAATCCCGACGCCCTGCGAGCACGTCATCTTTCTGTCGTCGGAATTAGAACAGCAAGTCCAGGATGGGAGGCTGATTCGCAGGCCGCGCTTTCAAATCACTGTGTCTGCCGGTCTGCTTTCAGGAATTCCACGAAGTCACGAGCGGCGTCGCTCAAGGCCTCGTTGCGTCGCAGCAGGATGCCGGAATCGATCGGACGGATCTGACGACCGAGGCTGCGGATCGCAACACGTCGGCCTCGCGTCACGGCGCCGGACGGCAGCAGGGGCACGATCGCGACACCAAGTCCGGCTTCCACCATGCGGACGATGAGGTCCGTGTTGGTCGTTTCCACTTCGATCTGCGGTGTCAGACTTCGGCGGTTAAAAGACTCCAGTACGTGCTCACGACCGGTCGATCCTCGTTCGAAAGTGATCAGGGGAAACTCCGAGATATCCGCCAGACGAATCCGACTGCTCTTCTTCAACAAGGGATGACGGAGAGGTGTGATCAAACTCCAGTCCATTGAAAACAGGTGCTGGTATTCCAACTCGGTAGAGGCCTCGTACGGAGCGGCGGCCCCGAGGCTGATCTCCGGAGACTCCAGCAGCTCTCGTTCGATCTCACGTTCCGAACACGCGGTTAAGCGGACTCGTGTATCGGGGTGCGTCGCGTGAAATCGTTTGACGACGTCGATCAGGACGTAGGCGATCAAGTACTGGCTCGCCGCAATGCGGACTTCCTGAGGAGCCGAATCGGACGCAAACAGCTCGGACAGACGATCCGCCTGTTGCAGAAACGCCACGGCATGAGGCAGAAACCGGAGTCCGTCCGATGTCAGCGGTTTCGATTTCCGCACGCCGCGTTGCTTGCGATACAGTGACGCGCCAAGTTGACATTCCAGCGCGATGAGTCGGTTGCGGACGCCCTGCTCGGTAATGTGCAGTTCCTTCGCTGCGGCGCGAATGCTTCCCTGATGCGCAAGCAGTACGAATGCGGCGACTTGATCCGTTGTCAGCGAGATCGAAGGATTCATTGTGGCAGCTCCGGTATACAACTATTTGCGTCATGGAAGGAACGATAACCAATTTTCTGTTCTTTCTTGGTGAGTGTACCATACGCGGGAACGAACAAGAGCTGCAGCGAACTTTCTCAGTATCTCGTCTCGCTTTTCGGAGGCCGAACGATGCAACGAATCACAATCCTGGCTGTGGCGATTGTCTTTTGGGGATTCGCAGACCGAGTCTCTGGCAGCGACCACACGGGAATCTACTCAGTCATCGAAGACGTGAAGCACACTTCAGCCGGCACGCCCGGCGAAACCGTTCGGGTGCGCGGCATCTTCTCACTGGCCACAGGCCGCAACGAATACAAACCGCCGGTTTACGGATACATGCTCTTCGGCTTGAAGAAGGGCGAGGAAGTTCTGTGCCGCAAGGAGTGGGCCGACCTCAAGCGAGTGGTCGGCACTGGTCAAGTCATCGCATTCTCAGGGCGCTATCGCAAAGGGACTCGCGAATACGCGGAACTGGGTCGTGTCTACAAGCTGAATGAAACTCCGGCCAAACCCGATGACCATTCCACTGAGTATTCATCCAACATCGGCGTACAGAGGGTTCGCAGGTCGATGGACTACCTGCCGCACAGGCGAGTGGCCTGTTTTCCCACGCCGTCTTCACCGGTCGACGGCGCCGAGACCAAAGCAGGGCAGATCAAACTCGTAGCCCGCAACGCAGTGGTGAAGGAAAAACAGATCGAGTACTTCTTCGAGATCGAGACATCGGACAAACGGATCGAGTCCAGTGGTGCCGTCAAATCTGGCAAGAAGGAAACGAGCTGGGTTCCGAAGATGAGCATCGCGTCGGGCCAGAAATACACATGGCGTGCATGGACCGTCATACAATGGACGGACAGCCGAACCGGAAAGACAGCGCCATGGAAGAGTCCCGTCGCGACTGTCAAGTTTCAGGGGAAGAAGTAGATGGAGACGGTTGCCCGAGACACGCCCGCAGGCGCAGTGCCGCTGCGCGTCTTTCAGTATTCGGCGTGGGATGCCGTCCTGGTTCTGCTGGCGGCAGCGCACGGGGCGCTGCTGCTGACAATGCCCGGTGTGTTGATCATCGCCATCGGGCTGTGGTGGAATTCGAATACGATCTCTCACAACTTCATTCACAATCCGTTTTTCCGATCCCGGACTCTGAATCAGATCTTTGCGGCCTACCTGAGCGTGCTGCTGGGATTTCCGCACGCCCTGTGGCGAACGCGCCACCTCGCTCATCACGCCGAAGCTCATCACGCCGAAACAGCCCGGCGAATCGAATGGTCCGGCGTCCTGATCGCTCAAGCGGTGCTGGTCCTGCTGCTGTGGGTGCTTCTGGGCACGTACAACTCGATGTTCTTCCTGACGGTGTATCTGCCTGCATGGGCACTGGGTCTGGGACTGTGCGCGGTGCAGGGCCACTATGAACACGCACGCGGAGTCACCAGTTGCTACGGGTCCGTGTACAACCTGCTGTTTTTCAATGATGGATTTCACGCAGAGCACCACGCCGGGCCGGGACAGCACTGGGCGCGATTGACCCGCGCGGCGTCGAGTTCTCGTGCCAGCCGATGGCCGCCCGTGCTGCGCTGGCTGGATGCGTTGTCGCTCGAAGGGCTGGAGCGGCTCGTCCTGCGGTCAGAGCGGTTGCAACGCTTCGTCATCGGCACTCACGAGCCAGCGTTCCGATCCCTGCTTTCCGAAGCGCACGTGGCTGCGCGGGATATCCGCCGGGTCGGTATCGTCGGCGGCGGCCTCTTTCCCCGGACGGCCATCATCCTGCAGGAACTGCTGCCGGATGCCGAGCTGGTCGTCATCGATCTGAGCCGCGTGAACCTCGATGCCGCGGGACGTCTTCTGCCCGACAACGTCCAACAGGAGCACGCAGCGTATGATCGGAAGACGCACTCTGATTTCGACCTGCTGGTGTTTCCACTCGCATTCAAAGGTGCTCGCGACGCGTTGTACGATCAGCCGCCCGCTCGATACGTACTCATCCACGACTGGCTTTGGCACCGCTCGCCCAGGAGTGCTCTGGTCTCCTGGTTGCTGCTGAAACGATTGAATCTGGTGCTCCGATGAAAGTTGCTGAATCGGTCGAACTCGATGAAACAGCATCGGAAGTAAAGGAAATCGATGCAGCGGGAAGAGCGGCTTCGCTGTTCGGTGTGCTGATTCTGGCGAAGGTTCTGACACTGGCGGGACGCGAAATCCCGGTTTCTCTCTGGATGCCGCTGGCGTATCTCTGGCAGGACTTACTGTTCGTGCTGGTGTTCGCTGCACTCGATACCGTCGTCAGGCGTCCGCGGTTCGTCTGGACGCTCTACGCTGTGGCGGTTGCGTACGTTGCGTTCAACGTGCCGTTGATTCGAGCCGTGTCCTCACCGTTCACCTGGCCGATGATACGTGCCGCGCGGGGCGCGCTTTCCGATTCGATCGCTCACTACGTCACCTGGACGAATCTTCTGATGATTGGCGCCGTGCTCTTTGCGGCTGTGGCCCTGCCGGGGCTTTCCCGCCGACTGCCTCGTCTGCGGCTGCCTCGTCTGCGGCTGCCTCTTCTTCAGCTAAGACGGGCGGCGGTCGTATCGCTGCCGCTGCTTTGTCTGGGCTCGTGGGCAGTCACTCAGATCGACACTTTCGGTCAGCATCGGAATTACGTGTTTGCGCTGCTGACATCCGCAGTTCCTCGAATCGACGCCCAGCCGGGCAGTGAGGACTGGTTTCGAAGTCCGTTTCCACAAGACTCCCCCCCGTCGTTGTCCGATCTGCCGCTGTCCGATTTTCACGGCACCGCACGCGACCACAATGTCGTGCTGATCATTCTGGAATCAGCCGGAGCTCAGTATCTGCAGCCTTACGGCGCGGCGGAAGATCCCATGCCGCATCTGACTGAGCTGACACAAAACGCGATCCTGTTTGAGCAGGCTTACACAATTTACCCGGAGAGCATCAAGGGGCTCGTGTCGGTCCTGTCCTCGGTCAGCCCGGCACTCGATACAGAGGCCGAACAGTACCGCACCATCGGAACCCGGTCGCTCTCCGCAGAACTCCGCGATGCCGGCTATCGGACCGGACTGTTTCATTCGGGACGGTTCATGTACCTCGGCATGGAATCGGTGATTCATAACCGCGGCTTCGACACTCTTGAGGATGCGGGCGACATCAGCGGAGTTCATTTTTCGAGTTTCGGTGTCGACGAACCCTCAACCGTCGAGCGAATGCTGGGCTGGATCGATGAGAAACCGGTCGACGAACGCTTCTTTCTGACGTACATGCCGGTCGCCGGCCACCATCCGTACGACTCACCAGAACCCGGCCCGTTTCCCGAATTTGACGACATCGGCCGCTACCGCAACGCGCTGCACTATGCGGACACGGCCATTGCACAACTGACGAGAGGGCTCGCACAGCGGGGCCTCGATGAGAACACGATGATCGTGATCGTGGGAGACCACGGTCAGGCATTCGGCCAGCACGAAGGCAACTACGGACACACGTTTTTTCTCTACGAGGAGAACGTTCGCGTACCGCTGATGTTTGTGGTCCCGAATCTCGCACGGCCCGTGCAGGTCGGTCGAGTCGTCAGCACGCTGGACGTCGCGCCAACCGTGCTGGATCTGCTGGGAAGAGAGTCCCCGAATGCTTTTCAAGGACGCTCGTTGCTTTCCTCCGAGCACCGCATGGCCCTGTTCTTCACAGACTATTCACAGGCTCTCCTGGGTCTCCGCGACGGTCGCTGGAAATTCCTGCACGAAGTGGAGTCGGGACGTCTCCACCTGTTCGATCTCGAAGTTGACCCTGGTGAGCGATACAACCTGGCGGAAGAACATGCGGACCGAGTCCAGATTTACCGTCACAGGTTGACCCGCTGGAGTTCCGCATCGCGCGCGTTCGTGCTTGGCGATCGCTGAGCCCGGCAGTCACCAGTAACGGACCGATCCGATGAGCAACTCAGGTTGAATGAAACTGCCCTGGCAAAATTACCTGACTGTCAGTCCAGTGTGCCACACACTGCTGCTGCGAACGGCCGATTGGCGAGTCAAAATGAGATGGGGTCCAGACTCGAAACAGGCGAAAACCCTACGAAAAAAGGCTCATTCTCAATGTTTGAGAACGAGCCTTTGAAGCGACCCCGAGGGGACTTGAACCCCCAACCTCCGGATCGACAGTCCGGCGACGTAGAGTTTCAACCCGTTACGCTGCAACTGGTTACGGAAGCCGACGATTCCGTTTCCCCCTGTGTTTCCCCTATCGACAGGGTATCAGAGACCACACCGGGCAATTCTTACGGACAGCCGCCGGACGATTTCGGGGCCGCTCTGGCAATGATTGCCACGCTGCCGCTGAGTGATGACGAGAAGGCCGAAGCTGTGCGGCGGCTGCTTTCTCAGCGAGCCCCATGAGCCCCGCGCCAGTGGCAAGGACGGGCCGACGACGGCAATTCGGGCGGGTCCTTCTGCGGAATCCCAATGCTGCGCAGAGGACGACTGCGCTTTATTTGCACCTCTGAGGATTTGAAGGTGCTTCATCATCATGTTTGAACGGAGTGTAGATACATGGCTCTTGAGGAATTCCGAGACTTCGCGCTGCAGGCCAGGCGGCATCCAATGTTCATTGCGGCACTTTGTGGCGCGGGTGTGCCGGGCACCGATCCGAGCATCATCGGTCCGCATGTTGGAAGTCTTGCGGAGGTAGGCCGTCACTTCGGAGTCAGCGAGCGCACCGCTGCCTCATGGATTGCAGCCGGGGCAACTGAAAAAACGGAACGAGGCTATTCGATTCCGCACCTGGAATACTGGCGAAAAGACCAACAGGGCGAACAGTCTCAGAATGTCCATGAGTTGATCGTGACCGGTCTGTTGCGAGCGGTCACGTATGAAATGTCGCTGGCCTTTGCTGGATTCGCTCAGCAGGTCGACGACCCGAACGTCGTCGAAAAACTGTTGGCCTTCATCGGCAACGAACTGAACGGACTGTTGATGCTGGATGAAGAGTTCGTCCTGGGCGTTGCGTCAGAGCTCAGCGGTGGCAGTTTCCTCGACCGAATTCTGGGAGACTGAATTCGATGGGGAAAGCCTGTAGAACCAGCCGCGATGTCGCATGATTCTGCTAATTGGGTGGGCCTTTTGTACTGGATCATGCCCTGTCTGGTTGCTCATTCGCCTTCACCGAAATTGCCAG
>Ga0316208_1002491_pt1 | contig 14907 bp, 12 predicted proteins | sample 3monopyrite_MG_FD_204944 | JGI IMG/M metagenome (GOLD analysis project Ga0316208, IMG submission 204944) | Microbial mat bacterial communities from mineral coupon in-situ incubated in ocean water Damariscotta River, Maine, United States -... | ecosystem: Environmental > Aquatic > Marine >... | reverse complement strand
ATTCCAAAACTTTTCGAATGAGCCGCACGGTTTTTCAAGCAAAGACTCAAAAACCCTTGCGGCTGAAGAGTTCTTAATCGTGGCTTGATACATGAATAGCAGTACGATAGACTAAATCAGCAAGCCCAAAGTAGTTCACGTCTTACTCAATTGAGCCATATCAACATGTCTGCTGAACCGGGTAAGTAAACTGTGGTCGTGCGTGACCATCACCAGTGTTGCACCACTTTGTTCAACAGCCTGGAAAAGTATCTCAATCGATTTGGCTGCTGTTGCAGGATCGAGATTTCCTGTTGGTTCATCTGCCAGAATCAATTTCGGTTGCTGAAAGATTGCCCGGCCAATGGCTACTCTTTGCCGTTCTCCCTGAGAGAGCTGATCGGGATAGCGATGAAGCAAAGATTTCAGTTGTAATTGCTCCGCGATGGAATTAATACGCTCGCGAAGATTCACTTGAGAAGTTGATTGAGAAAGAAAATTTGCCAACGCGATATTTTCCCGCACGGTTAAATAGTCGATCAATCTGAAGTCCTGAAAAATGATTCCCATTTCTTGAATGCGACGTGTTTCTCGCTCTTTTTCGCTGCTTGTTCGCTGATCGCAGCCAAGCACTTTAATTGTTCCTGAAATGGCGGTTTTGTAGCCGGAAATTAAGGAAAGTAAGGTTGTTTTTCCAGAACCACTTGGGCCAGTAATGGCAACTTTCTCCCCTTGAAACAGCTCAAAAGAATTGATTTTCAATTGAAATTGGTTGTCAGAAGTCTGGTAAGTCACCTCTTCTAAATGGACCTGACGGGAGGACGTTTCACTTTTTTTTAATTGTGTTGCAGCCATTTTTTTATGCTGATTCAATGCCCAATCGCGATCACGGTTGCGGTCGCGTAAAGTTTGCAATGAGAAATTGAAAGCAGGACCTGGGAGACCCCCAGCCTTTCCGCAAAGCGTGCAGTCGGTCCGGAAAGTTCGATCACCGGCTTGCCGCTCGGTTGTGAGACAACTTCAATTTCGACCCAGTGAATCCCTTTGACAAACCCGGTGCCAAAACTTTTCATCACCGCTTCTTTTGCCGCCCATCGCCCCGCGTAATGTTGAGCGGAATTCTTTTTCGAACTGCAATATTCAATTTCAGCTTGCGTGTAAATACGATTCAAAAACGCATCGCCATGGCGTTGAACCATGCTGGCGATGCGTTCTGTTTCTGTAATATCGGTCCCTAAGCCAATAACTTGCATGCTGGCTTAATCCTCGTCCTCATTCTTTTTTTCTTTTTTGTTGCCGTGGTCATCGTGGTCATGTTCTTTTTCGACTTCGGACTCATCTTCATCCTCAAGTTCATCTGCACCGCACCAGGTTTTGAGGATATTAAGATCTTTTTCAGTCAAAACTGCCTCCGGATGGGGAGGCAAGTAGAACCACAAAGGCATCTCGCCTGAATCAATCGATTCCCAACATTCATCAAGGAACATTTCGGGGGTATCTTCTTCATCGTAGTCATCCCCCCATTCAGAGAAGTTCAATCTCTCTCGCCCTAATCTGACGTCTCTTTCAATCAGAATGGAAACGGGAGCAATATAACTGTACCAAAGCCATTTTGTTTCGTTGGAATGACAATCGTAACAAGCACGTCTGAGAATAGATTTCACCTCATCGGGAGCAATAATATCTGCAACGACTTCAGGATTGTTGCGATCAACCGGATAAAATTGAAGTGCAAGAAACAGAATCACCAGCACAATAAAGACGTTACGAACCCATTTCGATTTTTTCTTTTCGGCTTGCGGGGTGTTTTCAGGTGATGTTTTTTCCATGCTGAAACTCCTGTCAGAAAGATAAGGCGGGATACAAGTTGTTCGAGTGATTTTTCAGGCGTTAAAACGGGGCAAATATTGAAACACCTTCTCTGCACATAGGTGTAAAAGCTTATACGGTGGGAAAGCCAGTTATTCTACTCTACTTCTTCTACGCAGGCCAATTGGATTGAGTAGCATTTATCAGTGCCGACCATGAACCTGCCTTTCATTTCAAAATATAGCAGATAAACCGACATAAATACAGGATATTTTCATCGAAATTAACGCATCGCCACCACATTTACACCGACACACAAAAAAACGAGACAGTTTTACCTGCCTCGTAAAGCTAACTTTACCTGTTTTTTATGCTACAGATTGCGGTTAGAATCGCAAATTGTAATCGAGTGTCAGTCGGTTATCCATCAAATCGTTTCGGCTGGAAACAGGAATTTCGTATGCCAAACCCATCTCGGAAAGACCGGAAACTCGCATCTTCGCCCCAAAGGCAGCCGTTACAATATTGTTACCAGCCACATCGTTCGAGCCAAGATTGATTAAATCGCCCCCTTCAATATTAGGAAGTGCAGTGCTGTTTCCTCCCTGGAACCAATTGAACCAGTTGACTTCACCCAGCAGATAGAACTTTTTACTTACCTGGTAATCGATATGATTCGACCAGTAGAACATCTTACTTCCCAGTGCGGCATTGGCAGGCAGGCGGAAACCGGTACTGGTCAGGTAATGGGCTTTGCGGCCAATTCGTTTCCCTGCAGAAAGGTAAAGATGAAAATCGCCATCTCCTTGTGCCTGTAATGTTCGTGTTGAACCGACAGGCATGATGTAGGCAAATCCTGCAGAGAGCAATTTCCCTTCCTGGGCATCCTGAATAATATTGTATTTTAATCCTGCTGATACATCTGCCCAACCATCCAAGACAAGCGGATTCGATGAAGTGACAAACCCGTCGTTAGAAGCGACAATCGAAAGGCGATCAGTCAGGGAAGCTCGAATTTGAGCAGCAAACACATTCAATGTTCCTGCAAAGGCGCCACGAGGTATCCGTTGATTCAAATAGATAAAATGAATTTCTGATAGGTTACGAGGATCTTCGAAAAATAAAGGGTTGGACATTGGGCTAACAAAATCGCTGAATGCATCGCTTGTTGGTCGGATAAAACCGAGCAGTTTTTTATCTGCACCGTAGTCTACGCAACCATCATCCAGGCAACTGTCGTCAACACAGCACTCTTCATCATTCGAAAAATTACATATCCGACTCAACCAGCTTGATGCACCCCGGCAGTCATCGTCAACACAGGTGTTGTCGGTGCATGTCTCATCAGCACAACTATCCTGACAAATGCGTTTCAACGAAAATGGTCCATTCCCAGCATTAACGCTGTGAACCGATGTAATCGCCAGCACACAGAATGCCAGTGATGAAATTCTAAAAGTTTTCATTTCTTTCTTCCTGGAATTGATACCTACGAACACGAGAACAGATGAACCGATACTGCTGGCTCCATGCAATTGGAAATCTCAGCACAGTTGGAAATCTCAGCACAGTTGGAAATCTCAGCACAGTTGACCTGTTTTACTATTACTTATCAATATTTTTAGTTACTATTCAGCTTTGGTGTAGCGGGCCCTACGGAGAACCTAGCATGGCTGGTCTGTTCTGATCGCCGTAACCAAAAACTATTTTTCCACAATTTGCGAGCCGTTCACAAAATTTTACCGTTAGTAATCTAAATTCCTGCAAAATCATCCATCACTGAATAGTTACTATTTTTATAACCTGGTAAATTCGCACTGGTTATATTATCAATTTTTCGGGAAGTATCGTCTTAATCGGTATAATCATCTGTTGATTCATGCCGCCTAATCTTTTTCAAGTACTCGATAGTTACCGTCAGGGGGAATAGGGGCCATGGGGTATTTAGCAGGCAGTATTATGCATTATTTCCTGTTTTAATTGTCGGGTCAAAAAAGAAACGCTTTTCAAACCTGATCCCACGACAGTGCAACAAGTTACAACGCTCCCTTGTTTCTTAAAAGACGTTGACCAATCTTTGAAATCTCCCCTATACTCCGCCCCTTCAAACTGCGGTTATTCTGCACTTCTTTCCTGGATTCCACGATTATTCCCCCTTCATTTTGAATTGTTCCTTCTGAATGTCGATTGAAACATTTTCCCTGCGGAGATTGTTATCATGGCTGGACTCTGTTCCGGTTCTGATCGCTGCCTGCGCCTGGTTATGTTTTCTTTCCGGAATAGCTCGCGCTCAGCAAACAAATTTGAATGAACCAAATCGACTTGAATTGCAATCAGAAGCGGCAGCCGTTGCGAAGGTGACATCACTCGATCCTGTTTTTATTTCCTGCGACTCTCTTTACGAACAGACACCTGAAACGATAGATGTTTCCGGGCGATTAAGTGGAAACGATTTGCAGTCAACGCAGGCTCGCCGCTCTTCAGATTCAGAAAGAGCTTTTATTCTGTTGGGGCATTGCCTTGTTCGGCAGGGTAAAAAACAAATGACTGCCGAGAAAATTGTACTCTGGAAAACCATTGAACGCCGACCGGCAGGTAATATCGAACGATTAATTGTCTATGCGAAAGGCAATGTTCAACTGACAGGGCAAGCTCGACAAACAAAGCCTCTTCTTGTTGAACTGATCACTTCTCGCGAAGTGGAAATGCTTTCCCGATCTACTCCCCCCCAGCAGGCAGGCAGTCCTGATCATGTCACTGCCTTACTAAGAGAAGGCAGGCAGGCACGTCAAAAGTCGGCCGGTGAACTTATTGCACAACTCGACCATCATTCGCCACCGGCACAGCAGCCGATGCTGGGACCAATGATCGATTTTGATTCTCTTTATACGACTCCCAAATCGGTAACCGGTCGCCACGTGACGGTCTCACCCCGCAGTTTTGGTATCGGGATTAATGTGGAAAGTTTCCCTTCCGAAAATCGCACACCGGCTGAACAGGTTACGATTATATCTCAGGGCGTTAACATTGTTATCGAAGGAGTCAGCGAAGCTCAGGGAATCCCTGTGGGTACACTCGATATTTCTGCAGATCAAGCCGTTATCTGGACAGAGGCAAATGCAGATGGATCATTCAAGCTGGAAATGTTTCAAGACAGTAACGCCCCCTTACGAATTTATCTTGAAGGAAATATTGAAGTTCGCCAGGGAAATATTGTCACCAAAGCTTCTCGCGCTTACTACGATATTCGCGAAGATCGTGGCATTTTACTTGACAGCGAACTGCGTATGCACATGCCGGAAATGGATGGAGATATTCGCCTGAGAGCGGGGCGTATCAGACAACTTTCTCATGAAAGTTTCCATGCAGAAAATGCGTGGGTCAGTGCGAGTGAATTTGGAGTCCCGACCTACCGAATTGAATCGGATGATATCTTCCTGGAAAACCGTTACGACCGTGGCTGGCTTGGTAAAGGAGATGCAAAAATCGATCCACAAACCGGGTTGCGAACATCCAAACCCAGGCCGTGGATTACGAGCTTGAACAACCGCTTGCGTTTGGGAGAAGTACCTGTGTTCGCTTCTCCGTTTCTTAGTGGGCCAGCCGAAGCACCTCATATTCCACTGCAAAGTATTACTTTCGGACAAGATCGCATTTTGGGTACTCAACTAAAAACAAAGTGGGACATGCCCAGCTTACTGGGACTGGAAACATCCTCGGGACTCGATTGGAAAATGAACGCCAACGTTTATACCGACCGTGGTTTCTGGCTCGGCAACAGCGTCAATTACATGGGGATTGAACCGATTGGCAGTCCGGGCAGTTTTTTTGGGGAATCTGAAGCGGTCTGGATTAACGATTTCGGTCAGGATAATCTGGGGCGGGATCGCAGGAATCTTGACGTTGCTTCTAATACGCGCGGGCGTGTGTTGTGGCGACATCGCCAGCAATTATCAAACTCCTTTTCAGTGACGGGAGAAGTCGGTTTTTTGAGTGATCGTAACTTCCTCGAACAGTATTATGAGAACGAGTGGGATCGTGGGAAAGATAACGAAACGCTACTCAATCTGAATTATCAAAACGATAATGTCGCCGCTTCGCTGATGACGCGGGCACAAGTGAATGATTTTGAATACGACACTCAATGGCTCCCCAAAGGAAAGTTCACAATTTTGGGAGAGCCATTGCTTTGGGATCGGCTGGTATACAGTTCAAGTTCTTCGGCCGGTTATGGACAACTTAAACCAGGGGTTGCCCCGACCGATCCGAATGATCTTTTCGTGCCTCTCTGGTATGCCCCCTCAGCAGAAGGGGCTGTCCTGACGACCCGGCATCAACTGGCTGCCCCGTTTAATTTAGGAGCGATTAAAGTTAATCCTTATGTTCTGGGGGAAGCAGCCTACTGGCAGGATGATGGATTCACCAACAATTCACTTCAGCGTTATTACGGCAGTGCAGGGGTCAGCGCCAGTTTGATGCTTTCCAAATATTTCCCGGATATCCAAAGCAGAATTTTCAATTTGAATGGACTGGCTCACAAACAGGTGATTGGTGTTGATTACTACTACGCAGATTCCTCACAGGATTTGGCGAATGTGCCGCAGTACAATGAATTCGATGAAAATTCACAGGAACGTTTTCGGACCCGTTTACTTTTCAATTCGTTCGGACTGCTCAATTCGACATTACTACCTGGTCAATTCGATCCCAGAAGATATGCTGTGCGTACCGGTGCGGCTCGCAATGTCAGTTCGCCTTACTTCGAACTTGTCGATGATCAACAGGTGATGCGCATGACCTGGAACCATCGCCTGCAAACGAAAGTTGGTCCTCCAGATCGCCAACGTATTAAAGACTGGATGAGGCTCGATCTGGGAATGTCTTATTTTCCGAATGCAAACGATGATAACTTTGGCGAATCTCTAGGCTTGCTGACCGCCAACTATGTTTGGGATATTGGCAATCGAACAAAAATTCTTGCGAATAGTCAATTCGATTTCTTCGATAATTCCCCTCAAGTTTGGGATGTTGGTTTTCTCACTCAACGAAGCACGCGGGGCAGCATATACTTGGGATACCGTCAGCTTCAGGCGGGACCAATCGACAGCCAACTGTTAACCGCCAGTACCAGTTATGCGATGAGTCCGAAATGGATCGCCACGTTTGGGACAGCGTACGACATCGCAGAGCGTCAAGATCGTGGGCAATCGCTGACGATCACTGGAATTCGCTCCGATTTCATGATCAGCCTTGGCTTCTCTGTTGATAGCAGTAAAGGGAACGTGGGCATCGGCTTTATGATCGAACCATTTTTGGGGAAACGCGATGCTTCGTCCAATCAACTCAGTTCTCTATTAAGACCACGGACACAATGAGTACCAATCAGAAATTATTAGAACAGATCGAAACACCTTCCTGGAATTCATCCGATACTTCCAGCGGGCGATCTTCCTGGAGAAAGCGACTGGCAGAAACGGAAAGAGGCTTCACCGCCTGCTTTCGTGCCAACTCTTCGATGTTCTTTTACTTTTTCACAACCTGCATTCTCATCAGCGTTGCGTTCGTTCTGGGGCTGAGCGGCCTGGAATGGGCGGTGCTGATTCTTGCCATCACCGCTGCTCTTTGCAGCGAAGTTCTCCACTTCAGTATTCATCAAATACTGGAAGAAGCAGGGGAACATTTTCCGCAAAATATCAGTCAGTTACTTAAAATGACAAGAGCCGCGTTCATGTTGCTGCTCGCAGGATCGACATTAACAATCGTGATCCTGCTTGGCTCAAAATGTGTTGAGTTCTATATGCTCAACTTTTAAGGCGTCACGACTTTGGAAGTGACATCGGTTCCTGTTTGAACTGCTTCCATTTGAATCGTCATTTCTGCATGCTTCTTAAATTGATCCCGCTTGTCGATCACATTTTTCACTTCGCGATCAATCCGAACAGACCACTTGACTGGCCCGAACGGCGATTTTTCATCTACCCAAAGTTGAGTCCGATTGCTTGTTCTTGACGAACGGTCTTCAATGGTAGATGAACTGTCGATGCGATCTGCCTGAAACGTTCCCGCAGGAACGGTGACCTCTTCCTGAGCCGCAATTTTTGCATCGTCAGCAATGAGTACTTGTGAAATCATCGGGAAAACCTGCAACACTTGAGACTTCATCGCTTCAACTTTGCCGCCACCAATCTGGCGGTATCCCTTGACAATGGGAATGAAAGCCAGAGGGACATCTGCTTCAAGCGATTTTTCACCGGTAATGACAGATTCAGGAACAAGCACCTTGTACTGCCTTTTCGATCCTGGTCCCGCTTCCAACTGACCATCGACCTGCTGCCCGGTCACCACTTCGAATTCCACCCAGACGCAAGTTTGTTCTTTTCCCTGAAACTCCGCCTGTTCGCGTTCCAAACATCGAACTTCAAGCATTCGCTGCCATTGCAAACTTAAATCTCCCTGCTCGCTTTGCGGGCGAAGCGTCACTTGCCGATACTGCCCGGAATAACGAACCCAGGTGCCACTTTCCGGTAAATTCCACAACAAACCCTGCGCCTGCACCGATGGAGCAACGCTCAGGCAGCCAGCGATTATCGCCAAGTAAAAAACGCGATTGCTGAAAACAGAGATCATACTCTTCCTGATATTCAATTGAGATTCTCCAGATTATTATCAGTCAATTATTTCGTGTTGTGCAAATTTTCAACGTAGGTGTTCCCCTTATAATGTCGTCTCCACAGGGCCAAAATGCAATCCTTTAGCAATCAACAACAACAAATCCACGAGAATTCCTCCGGCGCAAGCGTTCAACTCGAAGGCGAACATATAGCTAATCTGCTACAACCCGAATAATAATTATAATCTAACGAGCATTTTGCGATGGAATTGTTTCCTGTGAATAAACGACACCTCGAACAGACAAGAGTAATTGTTCGAATACTGCTCACTGCAAGCAGTAGTACATCTAAAGAAAGTAGCAAGCGATGGATTCTCCTGAATGGCAGCAGCAGCGAAAACATGCCGAGCAAATCTGGCGTGCTGGGGTGAATGCTGTTGATTCCAAAAAACTGGTTCAGGATGCCATTTCTTTCACAGAAACAGAGCTGACTATTTCCGGTCAGAAATTCCCGCGTTCAGAACTTGGGCGTATTCTCGTCGTGGGAGCAGGCAAGGCCGGGGCAGGAATGGCTGCCGGTTTTGAGGCGGCGTTCCCCGAAACCTTCCTGGAAGAAAGCGTGACCGGCTGGATCAACATCCCGGCTGACTGCATTCGCCCCTTGAAAAAAATTCACCTGCATCCTGCACGACCGGCAGGCGTTAACGAACCGACCAAACAAGGAGTTCAGGGAACGAAAGAAATCCTCAACCAGGTTTCTTCACTTGCACCGAACGATTTATGTGTGGTTCTCATCTCCGGTGGAGGCAGCGCCCTGCTTCCTGCCCCGGTGTCAGAGATAACCCTTGAAGATAAAATCAGTATCACGCGGAATCTTTCTCAAGCGGGCGCATCGATAGAAGAATTAAACACCGTGCGCAGTTCTCTTTCATCGGTCAAAGCTGGTGGTTTACTTCGTGCCTGCGCGTCGAAAAGAATGATCACCTTGATCATTTCCGATGTGATTGGCGACCCCCTCGAAATAATCGCATCAGGACCAACCGTGCGATCCGGTCATAGAAATGATCAGGCCATAAAGATTCTGGAACAATACATCCCCAGCCAAATTCCCGAAAATGTATCTGAATATTTTGCGAAACAAAAATTGAGTCGGACTGAATCAACTTTCGAAAACAATTCTGACGACCTCACGACCGTCGATAACATGATTCTCGGAAATAATGCCACCGCGGTGCAAGCGGCTTCCACGCAGGCGGTCCAACTTGGGTATGAGGTCATCAACCTTGGTTCTGAAAAGACCGGCATTGCCAAAGAGGTTGGTGTTGAACTGATCAAGAAAACTCGTGAATTCAAAAAAAATAACGCAGGAGAAAAACCTGTGTGCCTCATCTGTGGCGGAGAAAGTGTTGTTCCAATCGCACCGCATACCAAGCCGGGTAAAGGAGGAAGAAACCAGGAAATTGCCTTGGCTGCACTGACAGAAATCGATCAAGATGATCAACCTCACATCTTATTACTGGCCGGGGGAACCGATGGCGAAGATGGTCCGACCGATGCCGCCGGTGCGTTTGCAGATGAAGAAACTATTCGCAGAGCCAACCGGTTGAACCTCGATATTTCAGAATATCTTCAGCATCACGATTCCTACCACTTTTTTCAGCAATGCGATTCACTCCTCATCACCGGCCCCACAGATACAAACGTCATGGATTTATGCGTTGTTCTTGGGAATAGGCGTTAGGTAGTAGGCGTTAGTATTTTATCAATGAAATGCTGCGCAAAAGTGGCAGAACATTTTGATGAATCGCAGGTTAGGCTTTCCAGCCTGACACGAATTGCACTGATCTTTCAATTAACAAGACAGCTAACAAGACAGCGTTAACTGGTCAACCAGAGGGTAAATCTCATGGATACCACATTGGTCAGGCTGGAAAGCCTAACCTACTTTGACACTGAGGCAAAACAAAAAGAAGCGAAAATATAGAAAAAGAGCTTCACGCAATGACGCGGCGACGCAAAAAAAAGGAAAAAGAACAGACACAGTGACTGAAAAATAATTCGCGAGAATTCATGTTTATTCGCGGTTCGCCACCTTCAAAATAAAACAAACCTGTTGACGCAGTCGCCTTCGGCTTGCCGTTAAACGAATTGTTGTCTCTTCTTTCGTGTTTTTCGTTTCTTTCGTGGTTCTCTGTGGTAAAACTTATGGCCCATACCAAAAGTCATGAAGGATAAAAACAGGAGTCAGCACATTGTCAGCATTCCAACCGACATTGGCCCACATCAGCTAACAGCCCCTGGCACCAATATGCAAAACAACCACACACAGGGCGATGCCTCAGGCTATGGTGAAAGAAAAAAATGAAGCTGAACAGTAATCGCTTGCTCGATGCGAAGCGATTTTTAATCACTCTAACCGGCTTCACATAGAATCCGGTAGAGTCAGAAAAGTTACAATAACCAGATGAAAATCAAGGTTATTCTTTCAGATCAGCAGCACTCACTTTGATGACGCCCAGATCAAGTGTCTGACCGGCTTTAAGATCCACTTTGATATCTCTTTCGCCATCTTTCTTAACGTAGCCGGGGATTTCGTGCCAGATGCGAAATTTATGATTTCCTTCCGGGACCAGCTTGATGGTGAATTTTCCTTCTTTGTCAGTCACAACTGCATAAGGGTGTTCCACAACAAACCACTTGGCGGTCATCCAGGGATGGATGTCGCAAGTCACCTGCATCGGGAGTGGTTCCCCTTTTTTGAAATCGATATCGATTCCTTTTTTATCATTCGCAGCAACCAACTGGTTCAAACCGCCGTTGCGCAGGGGAAAGGTATGCACGTTGTGACCGCAGGCATCGCTGTTAATGACGTTCACTTTTTGATCGGTTCTAACAACCATCACATGCGGAACGAAAATACATCCCTTGTTATCAAATTGAATCGTTGCCTGAGCAGGTTTTTTCAAATCGGGATGGATATCAACTTTTCCACGGCGTTTGTAGAGGTAAACGAAGCAATTCGCCAGGCCACTTTTTTTGCCCACAACGAGTTTTTCATTGGGAATATCATTGACGGCACAAACGCTTGCATCTTTGACGGTAGCATCTCCCTTGGTCACCAAGACTGGCAATTGTGGCGGGGCGCCATCAACAACAATTTTCCCGGTGATGGTTCCCCACCCCTGAGCAAAAAGCGATTGCCCACTCAGTAGCAAAGCGACAGTTAAAATTCCAGTCAGTTTTTTCATCAAATTGTTCCTCTCAAGTAGATATGATTTTTCAAGTCTCAACAGTTTCCCGTAATGAAGTACACTGGCCTTTCCCGTAAGAAATACACAGTGATGTACTGAATAACTAACGAAAGTTGAGACGACGATCCAAGCCGGCAGTAACACTCAGGATACCGTCTTGGAATCACCGAAGGTAGGTTAAGCGAAACGGGGACTTCACCACGAAACGCTTTCAATTGGCAGGATGGACAAAACGCCCGCCTCATCGTAACAAACAACAAATGGATCGGCGAGTCTTTATTTACCTATTTTGTCAAAAAAGAACATCCTTTTTTAAGCAAATCGGTATATATTCACATGTTTTGGGTGTTGTCTTTCTTGGCAGAAACTAAACTCCCATCTTGTATTCTCACTAAGTTTTGTATAATAATCCGCTACGGGATGTTTTGTTCAACTTAGTTGTATTATTAGCGAAAACGCCCCCTGCCTCTTTTTCACCCCTGCGTTACTTTTGTTAAAGGAACTTTTTATGAAGACCTCCTCTTTCAGTCCTTATCGAAGAAGGACATCTGGCTTTACGCTGATTGAGCTTCTCGTCGTCATTGCGATCATCGCAATCCTCGTGGCATTGTTACTCCCAGCGGTTCAGCAAGCCCGAGAAGCGGCGCGGCGTTCAAGCTGCAAAAACAACTTGAAACAACTTGGATTGGCGTTACACAACTACCACGATGTGCATTCTGTTTTTCCGCAAGGTGCACGGGGGATGACTGTTTGGGCGACAAAAAACAGCACAAACTGGCGAGCGATGATTTTGCCGATGCTGGAACAGGCACCTCTTTACGATCAGTTGAATTTCGAAACGGGGAATTTCGCAGGAAACTCTTTTGCAGGTAACGAGATCCTCAAAGGGTACTCGATCAATACATTCCTGTGTCCGTCCAGTCCCAATGATCCGTTCGATAATTCAGAAAATACGTGGTCGAATACGCAGCAGGGCTTGAATCATCAATATGTAGGTATTCAGGGAGCCGCTCGCCCCATTCCCGGTCCCAATCCTAATAAAGGAGTTGTCGATTGTGGTCACGGTTGGTCCTGCAATAACGGGATGCTGGTACCAAACGAGTCGAAAAAAATGCGAGACTGTACCGATGGGACAAGTAGCACGATTTTAGTCGCTGAGCAATCCGGCTTGACGAATAGGCGCAACTTAACCGCCAATTATTATAGCGGCTGGCATGGTGCCAGGCATTTGAATACGGTTACCGGCGGAAGCTGTGCTGACCTCTGGCAGGCTGGGACAACCTGTGTGCGATTCGCCTTGAATTCAGATATTATTCAGGTCGGTGCCACGGACACCAAATACCGAAATAACACCGTTCTCAACTCCTTTCATACAGGCGGCGTTCAAGTGTTGCTGACCGATGGCAGTACGCATTTTCTATCAGAGAATATCGACTTCACAACACTGAAAAAACTTTGTGTTCGCTACGACGGTCAGGTTATGGGCGAGTTTTAACCCTTTCGTCTCAGTTTTGACCTTAATCTTAAATCTTATTGCCGGGTGGCCCAGCTACTTAATGTGCATGAGCTGCCCGGCTTCGTTTAGAGTGATATCCTGATGGCAAGTTTTTCAATATCAAGAGATACAACCATGATGAAATTTTCGAGCAGTCTTAGTGCAGTTCTGCTGGCAGTTACCTTTCTTTGTGGATGCGGTCCTGCTGCTCCCCCGGAAGGGACACTTTCCGGATCAATTACGATCAACGAAAAAGTCTATGAAGGCCCGTTGGAATTGATTGTCATGAGCATGAAATCCGGAAAGGGAGGATCAACAGCCATTCAGAAAGACGGGACATTTTCTTTTGATCAGCCTCTTATCACGGGGGAATACACTGTCTATCTCGCTCCCAGTTCGCCTCCTGAAGCAAAAGAGAGGGCGGTCTCAGTCAAAATCGATAACAGCATTCCCGCTGAGTACTGGAATGAATCTTCCCCGATGAAAATTAACATCAAAGAGGGAAAAAACGAGATCAAACTCAAAATCCCTCAATAAACAGTATCACGATATCAATTTTTAGAAATGCGATAGAAAATCTCTCTGTTGGCTGACGTTTCATTTGTTGAATGTTATGCTGATCGTTTCACAAATGAGAGACACGGTCCGTTAATTTCTCTCAAACAAATTATTCAAGGAAGGAAACAATTGAAAATGAGAATCACTATTTCAGCTTTGGTTTTGACTGCAGTCGCTTGTCTAGTCAATGTCACCTCTCCCATTGCAAACGCAGCAGATAAAAAAGCTCCTGAAAAGTTTCAAGTAAAATTTGAGACGACTAAAGGAGACATTATTTTTGAATGCGTGCGGGTCTGGGCACCGATTGGGACCGATCATTTTTATACCGCGGTCACGGAAGGGTTTTACGATGAATGCCGATTCTTTCGCATTGTCCCCGGCTTCATCGCACAGGTCGGCATCAATGGAGATCCCAAAGTCCAAGCCAAGTGGAGAGCCAATCCTATTCAGGATGACCCTGTTTTCGTTTCCAACACAAAAGGAACACTCACCTACGCAACGGCTGGTCCCAATACGCGGACAACGCAGTTATTCATCAACTTTGGCAATAACGCGGGGTTGGATCGACAGGGGTTTTCTCCGTTTGCTAAAGTCATCAAAGGGATGGATGTTGTCGAAAAACTGAATACCGAATATGGTGAAAAACCAAATCAAGGGTACATTCAGCAATTGGGCAATCGCTACCTGAAAGAATCTTTCCCCCGGCTCGACTACATTAAAAAAGCGACCATCGTCAAGGCGAACAAATAGATTTCTTGAGAGAAAATTCAATTTTACAATGTTTTCTTTTTGGCGAGATTGCTCTTGCAAAATATTGCGATTTCTGGGATTTTGCTCAGCCTGTTGACCGTGAATGGTCGATGAGTAAAATTGAATACTGATTCAGGAAAATACCATGTTGCTCCAACATTCCGTCGGGGGTTCCTAAACTATCGCGTGGGCCGTGATCTAAAGTACGGTGAGTGCTTGCACTACCGGGTCATCGCTCTTCTCGCAGCGACTCCGCCGTCGCAATCGGAGGACATGGTTTTTTCGCCTCGTCTCACTTCGGTGATCGAGGCTTTTTTTACGCGTTCAGCATGCTTTGCTACTCAATTTGCAACATTTAATTCATTGCAACTTGCCTCACCCGACGTAGCCGGAACCAAACAAGTTTTACGCAGGGAACCACGAAAGAAACGAAAAACACGAAAGAAGAGTCAATC
>Ga0316208_1002489_pt1 | contig 14923 bp, 1 predicted proteins | sample 3monopyrite_MG_FD_204944 | JGI IMG/M metagenome (GOLD analysis project Ga0316208, IMG submission 204944) | Microbial mat bacterial communities from mineral coupon in-situ incubated in ocean water Damariscotta River, Maine, United States -... | ecosystem: Environmental > Aquatic > Marine > Coastal... | reverse complement strand
TTAATCGCAAAACTTGGAGTTGCTGTTGTATCAACATTTGCTATTATACTTGCTCCATTGTCATCGTAAATTGAAAGTGTTGAAACTGCTGTATTAGTATTAAATCCAATACCTGAATTATCATTCACTGATAATTGAGCAGGATTTATAATATCAAATCTAAGCATACCAACAAAACTTCCTCTGCTTCCAGTTTCATCTTCTATACTAAACCCACCAGTCCATGGAAATCCACCAGAGACGCCTATTTGTAACTGATTTATGAATACTGTACCGTTATCGGCAGCTTGACCAGTTAATGATGTGTATTGATTTAGATTATCAAATGAAGAAGTAATAGTTCTATATGGTAAAGTTCCGGTAGATTGTGCAACATTTGCATCTACCGAGTCGGTGCTTCCTAAATTATACCCACTTGTTGTTGCAGGTTGAAGAAAGCTAGTGTTGTAAGTAACAGGCACAGTCATTGTACTAACTGTAGCAGCACTTGCACTATTTTTTAATATCCACACTTCAACACCAATTTGGTCGCCAAGTCTTCTCTGGCGTAATGATAGTGTATAGTCTTGTGCGAATAAATCAGTTGCGAACATCGCGAACACCGCAACTAGCATCAAGATTAGGCCTTTTCCCTGGCTTACTTGGGTTGCTATCGATACTCTTTTTAAGTTCATGGTTTATTCCTTTAAAATTTTATAAAAATTATTTCCATGTAAATAATGTAGCAGGTTATTATTGACCTGCTACACATCTAAATTTAATTTGTAACAGACATTACTTCGTTTGCACTCGTTGATATCCTTAATGTGTAAGTCGCAGTACTAAATCCATCACGGTCTGCAGCATAAACTCTAAGCATATATGGACCGTTTGACAAGCCATTGAGTATTAATACTTCATCTGTGGTACCTGTAACAGCCGATGATCTTAGTAATGACATCGTCGATGGGTCATTGCCTGAATTATCATACAGTTCTACCGTACAATCTGCTGTCAAATCAGATATTCTGATTAATATATTACTTTTTGAACTTGGCACTCTGAATTTAAAGAAGTCCACATCTGTTGAGTCAGATATTGTGCTTGTTACGTCAACGTCTGTTGGGATGTTCGCAGCAGTAGTTGAATCGCTTATACTACTGAAACTACCTGTTGTTGTTTTTGTAGAAGTTGGGTTTTTACTTGTTTCACTTGTAAAAGCCGAACTAGTTATATAACTTGTTGTACTTCCTGTTCCATTATATTCGAATATTTTGAAGAAGTATCTTGTATCTGGCACCAAACCGAGTATTGTCAATGAAATTGCTCCATTTGAAGTACCGTCATAGATTACATATGAACCAGCTTCTGTTTGTCCAGTACCAACATCGCCAGCAGCACTTATATCAACATTCGCTGTATAATCAATGCCATTTACTGGATCAGCAGGTGTGAAGCCTTGTCTTAATACTACTATTCTTCTTGAACCTGGAGTTGATGCAGCACTTATATTTGTAATTGGAATTGATACTGATGTTTCAGTTCCAAATGTTATAGTACCGTCGTTAGTAGTTGGCGCTGCATCATATATCGTAATTGAACTTGAGTTGTCAGACGATGTCAATGGCGAGCCAGCACCATCAACTATATTCATTAACAAATCAGTTGTAGCTACAGTGAATGTAGGCGCTATTGCTACTGCATTTTCACCATTTGCTATTGTACCAGTTGCTGTTCCGCCGATTGTACCAGTTCCACTAACTTTTGTTAAAGTTAAATTAGTAGCAGAGGAAACAATAGTTGGATAACCATTAGCATCTATTGCTCTACAAACAAAAGAAAGTGTAGAACCTGAAACTACTGTTGAATCATATCCTGGTAAAAATGCTAACTTTGTCGCAGTACCATTATTTCTGATTGTATGCTTAACTGAAGTTGCAGGGAAAGGACCACCAGCATTAATAGCCGAAGGACTATTTACAAATATATAGTTTTCATCAGGAATATATACTCCAATCGTTCCACCTACTGTCGCTATTGACTTCGGTTTCACTGATATTATATAGTTTGTAGCTGAGCTAATCGTTTCTGTTGCTAACAATGTAAATGTTAAATTACCTTTAGTTGCAGTCGAGTCGAGAACCCCTATTGAGATTCTTTCACTTGTAACTCCAAAGCCATCTAAATTTGCATCATTAAATAATTCCCAGTTTGAGAAATCAACGAAGTTCTCACTTGATAACTCAACGTGTACAATAACCTTGGTAAATTCTATTGACTGACCATCATCTGGAGTCAAAGTGAAATTAAATATAGGTTGTTTAGCAAAGTTTCTTCCTAAATCTGAAGCAGAAGGGTTTTCGTCTGTATCTACTGTAATTCTTGAATTAAAGAAGTCATAAGTAAATCCAGATATAGAATCCAAAGCGTTTCCAGAAATATCAGTACCTCTAATACCAGCATTTGTACTCGTAATATCATTAAATACCATTCTTGGTGTAATATCGCTTACACTTTGATTAATATTTGGTCTTACATCAGCTGTAATAAAGTAGTATTTCGGAGTAGCAGTACCATTAAGTTTTTGCTCGGTAAATCCAAAATCGATACTTGAAGTTCCAATTGTCTCAGTTGTTAATGTAATTTCAGTATTGTCTCCTGAAGTTTCATAATCAGCGTCAGTAGAAACAAATAATCTTACATTATCAAAAACTGCAGATGGGTCATTATCAAACTTTAATGTAAATCCTGTAAAGCCAGGAAGTCCAGTAGTTGATGTTAAAACCGCTTTAAATCCAAATATTGCATTATCATCTTCCCCAATAACCAATGGACCTTGTGATACACCTATGTAACTCTCTGATACTTGAATTGATGGTAAGAATGAATAATTTGTTCCAGTAATTGAAAATGGGTCGATTATACCATTTGTAACTGTAAGTTGACCCTCTCCTATAGAAGGAGTGATTGTCGATGTAGAAGCAGTCAATGAAACAACAGGATCCACTCTTAAGAAGTAGTTTACAGGAGAACCCTGACTAACTGTTGTATAAGCACTTGAAACTGATGCTCCATCTAAGTCAAACTCTACATAAGAATCGCCAGTAGTTCCACCAGATATTCCAGTTGTTGCATTTGTTCCACTTAATAATGAAGTGTTATCTCCAGTTGTCGAAGCGTCGTTATCAGCAGAATAGAAGATTTCAAAATCACTAAAATCTACTGTTGCGCCTAATGCTCTTCCTAAGTTAAACCTCACGTCAGTTATTTCCATTGACCCATTCGAAGTAAATTGAACTCCAAATATTGTATTTTCTGAACTACCTGAAGCCAATGGATTATCTGCTAAATTACTTGTGATTTCAGTTGCTGTAAGAACTGTTGGCGTACCAATTGTCCAAAATTCGTATTCGCCAGTAAACTGTGTAATTGTATTAGATTCAGTTGTCAATCTATTTAAAGTTGCATCTAACGTAGCTACTTGTTTATACCAAGGACCGTTAGTTTCATCAGTTGTTCTCATCAAAATCAAATCATTTTCAACCGTAGCACCTAATTCCGAATCATCATATCCAACAACTAACTTACCATCTAAAGAACCATTAGCAGATGTAATACCATAGTATCTTGATACTTGAACATCACCGCCGATAGTTCTTTCAGTATTATAACGTTTTATAGTTACTAATCCTGGGTTAACCAAGGCAGTTATTCTTGCACCAAAGCCCGCTAAATTGTCATTAGATGCTGTACCTACATAGGTCCTTTTGGCTACTAAGTGTCCAGTACTTGTGCTTAATCCAGAATTTATAACAGTGTTGCCTGATGTCTCATTTAAATTGGTTGCAGTGTAGGTATCATAATCAAAAGTTATAATATTATTCCCATTAAGGTCTAAGTCACCTGATTGTAATCTTAAAATACCTTCTACATCAAAATCATCTTCTGCAATATTAGTATTTGTACTTAAAAGTCTAAGACCATTTGAGTTATTAAGTGTCATATTGACTGGTGAAAATGCAGGAGAACCTGATCCAATTGAAATTGTTTGTTCAGCTGAACCACCGAACCACAATTTTGAAGTATTACCAGGCAAGAATGTACCTGTACCAGCAATTGTCAAATCACCGTTGATATATAGTTCTTTAGTTGCACTTGTGGTTGCTGCTGTACCAGTTGGGATAGTTAAATTAAACATTGTTAAGTCTGCGGCAGTACCAGTTGCATTATCAAAATCACTTAGTGCACCACCTGTAATCGTTCCTGCGGTAGCAGTAAATGACTCACCACTATTTGTTGTACCACCAACTATCAAATCACCAATAAGAGTAAAGTCTGAAGTTGTTGTAACAACATTATCCGTATCATCACCGATTACTAAATCACCAAAAGTTAAAGTACCAGCATTGCTTATAGTTTTGTTTCCTGTTGAATCCATTTGGAATACACTTGTGGCATCGGCTCCAGCCAATGTTCCGCCAGAAGAAACAGCTATATTACCCTTAATTTGCACCTGATCTCCAGAGACTAAAGTATAAGCTCCTGAAACACTTATGCTATAAAAACTAAGTTCGTCATTTAAACCACTTGATGTAATTGTTTCTGTAGTTCCAGTAAATGTAACAATATTACCTTCGTTCATTAATGTACCGGCTGTATTAAGCACTAAACCACTTACACTATAATCATCGCTTACTTTAACTGTATCTGCATTTGATGCTTGTGAAATTACTAAGTCAGCAATTTGCAAAGATCCTGAGTTACTTATCGTTTGATTATCCGTACCAGTTTCGTCAAAGTCAATTCCACCATCAGTCATTGTAAATGCACCAATACTTGTTACATAAAAATCACCTGTTACTAAAAGCAAATCAGTTGCGGTTGTGTGATCAACATTTACACTACCTGAAATTACTACATCGTGGAAACTAAAATCACCAACGGCATTTAAAGTCCCAATTGCTAATGTAGTTCCAGTTCCACTAAAAGTAATAGTTCCAGAAGTACCTGAAGTCATTGTAGCATTTGTGTTTGTAGTAAAATCATTTGCTACTGTAATACCACTGTTATACGATATTCCAGTTGCAGTTGCTAATAAATCTAAATCGTAAAAGGTTAGACCAGTCCCATCAGTATTTGAATTGACAATTTCGTAACCAGTAGTGGCTCCATCATCATCATCAAATTGTACTGTACCTGCAGATGCAGTAAATGAATCTCCACTTGTTACATTGAAGTTTGCAACAGCAGCATTTAATATAATTAAAGTAGAAGCATCGCAAGTAGCAGCTGCAGTTCCAGAAGCCGCATTTACAGTTAATGTTCCTACAGCAATTGCTGATGTACCAGTAATTGCAGGTGTAGCCCCAGCTAATGTTATTAGAGAACCATCATCAGAACTATTTGTCATTGCAGTTCCTTCATTTTCAACTGAACCGTATATTGTTAAATCTGTTCCAGCTTCCATAAGTATTTCAGCACTAGAAGATAAAATCAAATTATTCAATGTAAATGCAGCACTTGTTACTGTTGCTTGAGTACCGTCTAAAATTGCATTTGCTGAAGAACCTCCTGTAACTGTACCTGCAGCATCTGCCAAATCAGTAAGGTTTGTTCCACTTAAATGCAATTCACCATTTGAAAAGTCTAAAGTGCCAGCTCCAAATTTCGCAGCTGTTGCACCTAATTCTAATCTACCATTTACTGTGATTGTACCTGCACCAGCTATAATAAGAGATCTTTGAAGCTCACAATTGCTATCAACTACTAAAGTACCTGTAACAGTTAAAGTAGTTGTTGCCGCTGTTGCTATCTGCTTAGAGTCTCCAGTAGAAGTGCCGATTAATGGAACATTTGAATCTAAATCAGCAGGATCACCCAAAAAAGTCAATGTATTAGCTGATACTGTCAGTGCTGTACCAGTCAAATCATTAATTATACTCCAGTTTCCTGTTGATGTTAAAGCAGTACCAGCAGCTACATTAAAAAATGTAGATGAATTACCACTATTTGTCATAGTAGCAGTAGTAGCACCAAATGTGACTGTTCCTGCAGATGCAACGAATTGTCCTGATACAATTACAGCTCCTGCTGCACTTGACCAAGTCATGTTATCATTGGCAGTAACTCCTGCTGAATTTGAAATAGTTATCAAATCTAATGACAAAGTTCCACCCGTTGTTTCAATAACCTGAGCAGCAGAACCACTAAAGGCAACTTGAGACAAGGTTGCTCCTGTAAAAGAACCACCTGCATTATCTAATGTTAAATTACCTGTAATATTAAAATTAGCAGTGAAAGTAGCATCTAATGTAACTGCAACGGCACCTACAACAGTTAAATGATAAAAATTAGCTGTTCCAGATGTAACAGTATTATCAATATTACCTGCTCCTGATATGTAAATATGAGAAGAATTGGTAGTTGCATCTAATGTACCAGCACCAGTAGCAAAATCAAGAACATTAGTATTAGCTGCAAGATAAAAATCACCACTTGTTGTAGCTGTAAATGCGCCATTAATAACCAAGCCTCTAAATGTTAAGTTTGTTGCTGTTCCAGTACTATTAGTAATTGCACAATTTTGAGTAGTTGCCATAGTAATAATTTCAGTTGTACTTGTAAGTATCATTGAACCAGTAGTAACTGTTATATCACCATTGACTTGGAGTGCTAAAGGAGTACCTAAATCCAAATTAACAATAGCTGCACCATTTATTACTAAATCATCTATTACAGTTATACTAGTTGTCTGTCCATCAAAATCTTCGAAACCGCATTGAACTGCTCCAGAATTAAACTCATAAGATGTGCCAGCATTTATTACAGATGCAACAGCAGTAGTTATATTCCCAGAAATTCCAGCAGCATGTGCAGATTTTAACGTAGCACCTGAAGCCGTAGTTACAACTGCATTATTAGTACCAGTAAATGTAAAGCCAGCAAAATCTAAGGTACCAGCAGCTGCTACAGAAAGTCCTTCTGTACCTCCACTAGTTGCCCCATCAGCGGCAAGGTTAGAAGCCAATGTCAAAGAACCAGTAATATAAAAGTTATTATCATTATTAAAGTCAATTGAACTACCAGTTACGTCATAGACAGTAGCTGTACCATCAAATGTAATAGTATTATTATCTGCAGTTGAATTAGTCAATAATAAAGTACCAGAACCACTTGTGCTAAGCCAATTATTAACAATAAAACTCTCATCTGCAACAGTAGTTACACCGACACCCGTAACAGTTAAACCATAAAAGTCAACAGATTCAGAATTCGTCGTTATTATTGCTCCAGCACCTGACATGGTTATAGTGCCAGAATTAGATACGAAGGAATTGCCATCCGAAGCATCATCAATCATAGTGAAATTTCCAGACATAGTAAATGTCTCGGTAGCTGTAACAGTTTGATCAGTAGTACTTGTACTTCCAATTTCTAAATCAGAAATAGTTGATATGCTTAATCCACTAAAACCAAGAGAACCATTAATAATTTGATAATCTGTATCCACATCAATTGAATTTGAACCAGAAAGAGCAAATACTCCAGCGACTCCATCGCCATCTTCTATTATCAACTTAGAGGCTGCACCTGTAGTTATTAGACCAGTACCAGTAATATCTTTAGTAGCAGTAACTGTTAATTCTTCGGATGCATCAACTTGCAATGTTCCTGCAAAACCTGTCATTGATTGTGTAATATTAATATTACCTCTTATTCTCAATGTGGTTCCTGTGCCAAATGTAGTAGTTCCAGTTGGATTAAAAGTTTCACCATCAGTATCCATCAAAATTATAGACGGTGTTGAAAGTGCTAAACTAGCACCAGTTGCCACTGTGAAACTTCCAAGGACATTTAGTTCAGCATTTGATGTAACAACTGTACTAGAACCTGTTATAGTAAAATCATCAAATGTTACTGTATTAGGATTAGTAATAGCTTGTGCGTCTCCACTTGCGTTGGCAGTCATAAAAATAACACCATCGCCAGCAGCAGCTGTAAAATTACCCCCTGTAGTTATAAAGTCACCATATACATAAAATGAACCTAAACCAGCAGCAGTAGCAATATTACCAGCAATTGTTAAATCACCAAATTGTAAACTTGTAGAAGCTGCAGCATTATTGGTTATAGTGTTAGTTCCACCAGCCCCATTGAATACCCATGCAAGTCTTCCTGTACCTGTACCAGAGTTGTTATTATAATATATTCTAGACGTGCCATTAATAGCTAAGTCTAACTCAATTGTCATAACTCTACTACTAGAAGCATCTGGCTCAAGAACTGCTGAGCCATTTAGCGTAAGTGAGTTTATAGTTGGGCTAACATCCACACTCACAGTTAAAGCCGTTGGGATAATCACATCATCTGTTGAGATAGGTACGCGATCAAGATCCCAGTTAGCAGCAGTATTCCACTTTGTGTCGGTACTACCGTCGAAAGTTATTGTTGCTGCAAAAATGTTCGTATTTGAGAGTGTCATCAATATGATGATAAATATCCCAAACAGCGTCATTCTGTTTTTTGCTTTCATAATTAATTCCTTTTAATAATTAAGACAAATTTTGAATCCATTCTTAAATCATTTATTTATATTTATTTATTGTTTTGTTTATCAACCTTTAACGCAGAGTTTCAATCATGTTATCATTATTTTAAGATAAACCGCCGATTCCCTCTTTTCTTGACTAAGTGTTCTATATTCATCGAACACTGCATTTATGCCAGGGGATCGGATATCCGGAATTCTATAATCTCTCATAAATCCTCCATAATCTGTGTGTAAATCCACATCCTGTGATTGAATACTTTATTTTTGAATTTTAATTTCATTTCATTCTAATTGATTATCAATGCTTTATTATTTAATTCTAATCAATATCTTGCATTTTATATACTGATTTCATCGACTACTAAGTCCTGAATTCATTAACATTATCGACATCTATTTAAACAACTTTAGCTTAGCCTAAAAAAAACATGAAACTATTTGTTTAAATGTTAATACTAAATCTTAGCTATCGAAGAATTATACAATTAATGGCTTATAATATCCAGAATATCCCTTAAGTTATATCCTATTTAAAGCAAACTTTCTCTTCGGTCAATATAAATGCCATTTTTTATAATTAGCAGTTAATACCTATAACTACCTTATTATCATATATTTAACTTGCAGTATAAAACAAATTTTGGAAAAGGTTTATTGTTGATAAGTATTCAATTAATTTATCAACATCACTCTTTAACCACTTTTAATTTATATTTATCTGAATCTATATCAATTTCTAATATATATATCCCGCTAACGAGCTTATCCATTATGAGTATTTTTTGGTTCATACCCTTATGAATCATTATATTTTCAGATATTACTATTTTCCCATTTATATCGTATAAATTGTACCGACCTATACCAGTATAATTGGAATTGTATTTAAGACTACCATTTTCTATTATCGGCAGTGGATATATTTTCTTAAATATTAATTTCTCATTTAATTTTTTATTTCCTATTTCATTCCCATTTTCATCTACTCCCAAAGCAGGTATTATAGTAAATGTGGGTGTTCTACCATACTCCATATCATCTTTCCTATTCCAAACAGCTCGGATTACAGCCTCATCTGATACTATATTATCCACAGACCATTCTTTTAATTTCCTTTTCGCAAATACATTATTATATAATGATTGCCAGGAATCTCCGCCGTCCAAACTTAATTGCAAGTCGAATTTATTTACGTCCTCATATTCCCATCTAATTCGGGTTACCTTATTATTTTTTACAGTATCTCCCTTTATTGGTAAAAAATAAGTAACAGATCCTGTTAATATTCTGAAATTCTCAGATTTTGCTAATACTCTATCCTCTATTGGGTCATATAGCCTAATTCTTGCAATATCCGAGGTAACTTTAGGTACATCCCATTCTACTATTTCCATATCACCAGGTACACTTTTTCTTACCTTTGTCCAGTTTATCCCATTGTCAGTAGATAATTCAATATCAACTTTCGTATATCCATTGAGCAACATATATACAGTGTCTTTTACGCCACCTCTGACTAATTCGTTCAACTCATCTGGATATATCATTGATGCAGACCTAGGCTCTATAGTAAAGTATCCACTTATGCCTAATTCTTCGCCATTGATTACCATTCTTAAGCGAATAAGGCATTGACTCGATAAAGTATTTGGAACTAACCACTCAAAAGACGAAATATCTCTTCCCAGTGGGTCATTATTTACTTTTTCCCATTCTATACCAGCATTTGAGCTGAACTCTATATTTATATCGGGACCATTGTTTGCCCATTGAATATTAACCAAATCATCTGGTGAATAAAAATCTCCACCTTTTGGACTAAGCAATTCTATTTCAAACAATTTCAAATCTTCAATTTCTTCTACTTCACCTTTTAATGTAATATTTCCACCAGTAATTGAATTTACTGAATTTAAAAACTTATCCCATTCGAACTGCAAAAAAGCATTCTCAGCTATCTTTTTGAATACTAATTTCCCAAGACTTGTATTTTCAGATGGCAAATTTATGCCTGCGTTATCATCGTAAATTTTCTTTTCATCAAATACTATTTCTATAGTGCGGATTGCTTTATTTACATCTTCTGCACCCTTTATAGGACCAGAAAATGAGTTCAAATATCCTTTTGGCTCATTATTACTAAAAATTACTCCTGAATTATCATAATAATTATATTCCAATGCACTGGTATCATATTTAATTGCAAATGTGGAATTGGTCATCTTAAATGTACTTGATACATTCCTTATGAACAACTCTAATTCAATATTACTGCCTACTTCTTGAGCTATTGCAGTTAGGTTGAACCTTTCATCATTGACCATCAATCTGAAATTTTGCTTAACTTCCTTCTCAGTTTCAATTGGTTTTATCCTCGGTATTTTCAATTGCGTTTTTAACTCCAACAAAGGAGATACACGCCCAATATTTCTCAACACAAATTTCCTATCCAAAGCATTTACTACACCATCGCCGTTTATATCGGCATTGGCATTCCTTGTGCCAGATTGGTTTTTAACAATTTTAATATCTAAGGAATCAATTTTCAAATCAGAATTTATATCACCAGCAATCATCGCTGGAAATTCCGATCCTTTCCTGTCTAATATTCCGTTGTTAAAACTTAATGCAGTATTATTATAATTATTCTGTTCTCGTTGACTCGATGCAGGTCCAAATGCTGTAAAATAACCATCTCCCCACGGATCAATCTCATCATCAAGCAAGTAATTATCTTTCACTCCATTCCAGCTGAGAAAATCCCAGCCTGACTCTAAATTCCAAGTTGAAATATTATCTCCCTCGTATTTAAAAGTTGCTGGATACCTCGACATTATAGATAAATGATTTTGATGTTCCAATAACGCCCAGTATTTTCCATCTCTCAAATCTGGGAAAAGGAAACCAACATTTGCAAATGTATTCTCTCCATCATTTAGATTGAAGATATCTAAACTCCTATATGCCCTTTTTGATTCTGCTTCACCTACTAAATTTCCAATATTTCCATTGTCATCTTCATATAATTTTAACCGAAGTCCACCTTCTTTATAAGATTTTCCAATATCTAATAAATTACCCCCCGAAAAACCTTTATGATGAGACTCCAATAAAACACGTATCGTCATATTTGTACTTGGAGTAACAGTAAATAATCTACTTTCTGTTCTAATTTGATTTACAGTTGACTGTATCGTGTATTTTGCAGTAAGTCGCAACCTAGCATTTAAAATTGCAATTGGCATCGTTCCTTGTATATTTGTTCCGTTATTCCGAGAGTCTGGGTCTGTAATTGCTAAATTCAAATTCCCTGCAAAAAACACTTTTTTTTCAGCTCCTTTGAAAGTATATCTCTTATCTATATCTGGAAAAGTAAATGCCCATTCCGTATTATTTGTCCAATATCTCGAACCAACATACTGATATGGCTCTTTATCAACTCCGCCTCCACCTTTTGATGAAAACTCCAATGCTGGTGCTGCTCCAAAACCCGAACCAGATGAGAACCCAGTTAAATCATAATTAAAGCCTACCCATCTTACTCTGAGACTATCAAAATCCTCAGTATATCTATCGGCAAACTGTGGCTCTACTAATTTGATATAAGGTTTCTCTGCTTTAAATCTAATTCCATCATTTTGATACTTTAAACTCACACTCTCATCGTCTGACATAACAAGACGTTGAACACCATTATTTGTAAAAAAACCACCATTAAACCCAAAAGAAGTAAGTAAATTAGTTTTGGATGTATCTTTTAATTCTACTGCTTTTACACATTGAGAAGCTTGAATAAAGTCAATTAACTCCTTACCTGAATAATTATTAGGATAAGAATCCCAAAATCTATACTCCCTAATTTCACCATTTAACCCATAAGATTTCTCATCAATAATATTGCTTGGTAAATATGCAAAGTATGTATTATAATTATTTGAATAAGACTTTTCTATTGGAAAAATTGAATCTTTTATAGCTCCAACATCGAACCCATCTATATAAAAATTAATTTTATTATTGCTTGGATTAAAATAAAATGCCACATGTGTCCAATTTGTATCTTTTGATACCGAATTCGGTTTTAACAATACATAAGTTGTATCAGAAATCGCACTTGATCTTAGTCCGGATGTATCCTTTACAATGAGCTCCAGTCTGCCACTATAATTCAAACCAAATAAATAATTAACATCACCAGTTATACTATCTAATTGAGATATAATTGGTATTAGTTCATCTTGCTCAGGAAATTTATATGGTCGTATCCATGATTCAAAAAATAGCCCATTTTCGTCAATACCATATTTATTGTTTTCGTTATTTATATCATTATCATATAATATTAAATTTTCATCTCGCTTCAAAGAAAAGTATGGAGCCACTGAAACTGAATCGCTAATATCAAAAAAACTATGATAATTAACCCCATTTGTAGCTGTTCCTCTCGCCCTAATAAATATTTTTCGTTCGAATAATAAACCAGTTCTCAGATCAAGTTGGACACCTGCATTCTCAAATGGTTCCCATCTAACCGACCCACTTTCAATATTGGCAGAATTTGTTTTGTCTATATCCCTACCACTCTTATCCTTCAGAGCGTACCACGCTACTTTATCAAATCCATATTCTAAAGCTACATCATCGGTTAGTCTAAATGGATCACCTATTCCGTAACCAACCCATTTTATCTCATAATCCTTATTAAATTTATTAGTGAACCCGGATCCTTTTCTAATATTACTTATTTTTATATGTGGCAAATCAGGCACAAAAGAAATTATATCTGTCTTTTTACTCACTCCATTAAAAAATTCAATTTCATCTTCGTAATTTTGCTGAATATGTGACGCCCCATCAATTAAATCACCTTGCAAAGGGAAATACATCTCCAATGAATTTCGAATATCACTACTACCAGTAATACTCGATGGATTATTTATACCATAAACAAATTTCCTTATTTGCTCTTGAGATAAAGTGGTTCTCCATATTTTAACCTCTTTAATCCCACCAGAAAAAGAGTTTTTACTTTCTATTTTATTATTAGGATTTACTCCTATCCATAATGGGTGTGATGTAGTCCATAATCTCATATCATCATATAAATCATTTTTTTGATATGCTACTAATTCTCCATTTACATATAGCCATGATTCATTATTTTTTAATATTGCGGCTATATGAGTCCAGTTTCTTGGAAATTCATCAGAATTATCTGAATATGTCACTTCATTAAGAGCATCTTCGGAAACTATATCAACTAGCATTCCATTTTTTCCTCTACCTTGCAGTTCTCTTGCTCTAAACGCAGGAAATTTGCCATCTTTAAGATATAATAACCAAGCACCTTCTTTTGAACCTTTAAATTCTTCTGTATCTGGTCCTCCGCTCGATGCAACTATCCCAACTTCACTTCCAGCTATTTTGGTAGGATTAATCCATGCCTCCACAGTAAAATTAGTCGGATTACTATAATTTTCAGAACTTTTGAAATATTGATTTGAACCATTAAGCAAAGAAGTAAACCTTATACCCATAGGAAATGAATTCTGGCTTTCGGTTTTTACTTTCGATATCCCCCTGTCTCTTATATCAGAATATTTACCCGTATCAAGTATTGAAATTCGTAATTTCGTTTTTGTTCCTCTTTCAGTAATGATGCTACCTTGACCCCACATAAATCTTAAAGGGTCTCTTTTGGTTAGAGAGGTTATCTTACCACCCTTATAATTTGTGAGCAAATAAGTTTGGTCAACTCCAATTGTTCCTATGTTACCCCAATTAAGCTTAGAGTTAGCACCTTGGCTCAAAACATCTGTTTCTGCTACTCTTGCAGTTTCCTCCCACGAAGAGCCATTATCAGATGAAAACTCAAGTAAATAGCCTAAATTTGGGTCAATCGGAAAACCTAAGCCATCTGGATTGACAGAGCGTTCAAAATAGATTGGATATCCTGTTCCTTTAAAGTTGCCATTCAAAAACTCATAAGTTTTTCCTCTATTAATTACCTGGTCCAATGTCTTCGGTGCTAATATGGTAATACCAACTATATTAATATTTGAGGGGTTTGAAAATCCAATTTTGTCCATTATCTCTAAACCAGAAGCATCTCTTACTGTCAATACTCCCTTGTTAGTTCCATTGCTCCATTTTATACCAGTTTTTGCTCCATCAGAAGGTCCATTTACTATTCTAAATACCAGTTTGCCAACAAAAGTACCCATTCCCTTTGAAGATGGTTGAATTCCTCCTTGCCCCCACTGCAATAATCCAACATTTAAACCAAAATATTGCCCATCTTCATACTTCTCAGATAGTGGTCTATAAGTGCCAACATTAAATGGCGAAGAAACAGTTTTGACAATTATATTTTGGTTATAATCATTTGATATG
>Ga0316208_1002486_pt1 | contig 14938 bp, 10 predicted proteins | sample 3monopyrite_MG_FD_204944 | JGI IMG/M metagenome (GOLD analysis project Ga0316208, IMG submission 204944) | Microbial mat bacterial communities from mineral coupon in-situ incubated in ocean water Damariscotta River, Maine, United States -... | ecosystem: Environmental > Aquatic > Marine >... | reverse complement strand
GTGAGCGATCTCGCGGCCGGTCTGGTTGGTGGGCTGGGGTTTGCGCCGTCGGCGAATATTGGCGATCAGATTTCTATCTTTGAAGCGGTGCACGGGACGGCCCCTGATATCGCGGGCAAGGGCGTCGCTAATCCGACAAGCCTGCTGCTCAGCGGGCTGATGATGCTCCGGCACATCGGGCTGCACCGGGACGCGGCCATCATCGAAAACGCGCTGCTCGCGACGCTCGAAGCGGGCGTTCACACGGGCGATGTCCGGAGTGAAAATGACCCGGTTGGCACCACGGCGTTCGCGCAGGCGATCATTGATCACCTTGGGACAGAGCCGACGGGGATCCACGTGAAACAAGTCCCCGAGACCAACAACCTGTCTCACACGTTGCCTGTGAAGCCCATGGTGAACCGGAAGATCCGGACGTTCGAGACGACGCCGAGCCAGATCGCGGGGTGCGATATCTATCTCGATACGCTGATCCCGGTTTTGGATCTTGCGAGCCGGCTCGAACGGATCGTTGCGGGGACGCCGTTTAAACTCACGCTGATGTCTAACCGTGGGACGCAGGTTTGGCCATCTGGTTCGCTGTACACAGAGAACGTGGACTATTACCGTGTCCGGTTCGAGCTGCGTGATCCCGAGGTGATGCTCGGGCAGATCGGGCAGATGCCGGCGATCCATCTTCTGCGGAAGGTTGCCGAGAAGTTCGAGGTCGCGGATTTTCAGCCTTTGAAGACCTACGACGGGCTGCGGGGATATAGCCTCGCTCAGGGGCAATAAACCTGCCGCTCTATAGAGAGCAAGATTCACATTGAAACTGAAACACTGACCAGCATGCGGGTCAGTGGCAAGCAGTATCGCTACGGGTTCGGTGAGAATGTTCTGACAGTCTGAGGTTGCATTCCCGTCCGAGTGCCTCTCGTTCTTTGCAAAAGAACAGACCCGCGGTTTCCCGCGGGCCTGCAGTTTGTTTGAGATTTCCGAACCCTGCGAGGCTTACTCGTAGAGGTTGGTCGACTCGGTCTCACGAATCGGGCGTGTGAACGAATCGCTGGTCATCTCGACCGCGAAGCGGACGTCGGCCTCGCCGATGGCGCGGATGGTCAGATCCCAGGAAGCCTGGGCACCGGCCGCGAGCGAACCAACAGGACTGAACGTGACGGTCTTGCCGTTGATTGAAGCGTTGGTGGCGCCGGTGGTCCCGACGTACTCCTGCTCGTCAGCAAGGACACAGACGATGCGGATATTTTTATCCGCGGCCGAGCCCTGGTTGGTGACCGTGATGCGGTAGGTGGTCTGCGTACCGACTTCGACGGGGTCGACAAGGTCGACGACCTCGAGGAGGATGGCGGGGATGCCGCGGTAGAGGGTCTCGCACTGGGTGCTGACCGGATCGGCACACGCGCCGGTGGCGGTGGCCGAGACTGCGAATTTACCGGCGCTGCGAGCCCGGAGCGAGACGGTCATTGTCTGTGACTGCCCGGCGGCGAGGTTGCCGGCCTGGAAAGCGATGTTGTTGCCCGTGGGCATGGCACCCGACGAGGCGCTGACGAACTCAGCACCGGCGGGCAAGGTGACGTTGACCACGGTGTTGTTGGAAACGCCGTTGCCGTTGTTGGTGACGGTGAACTCGTACTCAGACACGCGGTTGATGTACTGACGGTCGCGGGCGTTGCACGCGATCTCGAGCTCGGGGGCGACCACGACGGTGCAGGGCTCGCCGGAGCTGGCCGTCAGGCCCTCGCCCGACTTGGCGCTTGCGGGCGAGCAGTACTCACCGGTGCCGTTGGCGATCGCGGTGGCGGTCATGGTGCGGCACTCCCCGGCGGCGAGATCGCCGACGGGGATCTCGACGTTGCGGCTGCCGTTGACGGTCAGGCCGGTGGGCAAGCTGTCACGGATGACGACGCCGGAAGCGACGCCTGTGCCCGGGTTGCAGACCTCGTAGGTGAGCGTGATCGGGTCACACTTGAGGACGCGCGGGGTCGCGGTCTTGGTGATTGTCAGCTCCGGATCGACGACGTTGGTGACGGCGCAGAGGGAGTTGTTGTAGGAAACGCTGACGCAGTTAGCCGAGGATCCGGTGTCGTTGGCGCTGGCCGTGACATCGATGATTCGGGTCTCGCAGGGGCCCAGATCGCCCAGCGACCAGGTGGTGCCGCCGGAGCCGGTCATGGGAGTCGGGTTGGCATCGAGAACTTCGAGATTGCTCTTGCTTTCGAGCACGACGGCGACGTTCTGGAGCGTGCCGCCCGTGGTGTTGGTGATGTGGTACTGGTAACCGAACTCGGCGCCGCGGCGGACCTGGGCGGGCATGACCTGATGAAGAATCAGTGCGCTGGTCGCGGCATCACCCGTGGGGAACGGGAGGCTGGCGACCGACATGCCTGGGCCCGCGTTGGGCGAATAGTTGCAATCGTTGGTCGGGGTAGGGGCCGCGACACGATGAACGGCCGGGGCTTCGTTAGCCCGATGTGGTGCCGGCGCGTGGCGGGCTGTTTGGGAGGGTGTGCTCAGGAAAGTGGGCGAACCCGAGCCGGCGCCGCGGGGAGCGGTGCTGGTGGTATCAGCCGTTTCGCAAGCACCCATGAGGCCGGTCATCCCGGCAAGCAGAGCGGCAATAGCCGTGGTTTTGAAATTCATGCGAGATCGCATCAGGGGACTCCTTCATTTCTGAATATTTTGATCCAACGCCCCACGAGGGGAGAGACTTCTTCAGGATGCGCTCACAATGAACACCATCCCCTTCACAATACAGTTTAGCAAACACTAGTAATCAGAGCGGGCTTTGAGGTTTTTTTGACTCAAACTACTCCAATTTTTAGTCCCGCGTTTTCAATAAGATAACGCCCGGTTCGGGTGGAACGGCAGGATCTAGTTCGCCTCACGCAAATCCGCGAGAACCGCCGGATAAAATTTCGATCGTGCCGTCCCGCTGCTCGATCAGGATCGAGTCTGCTTCGCTCAAGAACAGCCCGTGCTCGACGATGCCCGGGATCCGGTGGAGCGCGCCCGCGATTTCTTCGAGATTTAGACTCTCAGGGATCGAGACTTCCAGGATCAGATTGGCATTATCCGTCACGGTGAGTTCGCCCGCGAGCCCCCGGCGCATGACCCCGTTGAGCCCGAGCCGGCGCACAGAGGCGCGGGTCGAGGCGAGGCCGAACGGCATCACGGCGATGCTGAGTGTTGAGTTCTGTCCCAGACGGGTGCTGACTTTTTCGACCCCGACCATATATACCCGTCGCCGGCTGGCCCACGCGATTGTGCGCTCACGCGCGACCGCGCCGCGGGTGCCCTTGAGCATGCGCATGCCGCGGTCGATCTCGTCGGCCCCGTCGATGAGCAAGTCGAGTTCTTCGACGGTCGCGAAATCGACAACCTCTAGCCCGACTTCCCGGCACAGGGCTTCGCTCGCCTGGCTGGCGGCGACGACGCGGACGGGAAAGTCGTCTTCCTGGACCCGGTAGCCGAGAGCCTGGATTACGCGCGACGCGGTGCGACCGGCCCCGAAGCCGACGAGCATGCCCGCCTCGATTTGATCGAGCGCGGTGTTTGCGAGCTGGTCATCGGCGAAATAGTTACTCAAATCGGATGCCTTGTGCAAGAGCAAAGCTATCTCCAAAGTGCATGGTGCAGGTCTGGCGGCGCATGTAGGCCTTCCACGAATCCGAGCCGCTTTCGCGTCCGCCGCCCGTGTCTTTTTCGCCGCCGAAGGCCCCGCCGATCTCGGCCCCGCTGGTGCCCAGGTTGACATAGGCAAGGCCGCAATCGCTGCCGGCACCTGACGGATCAAGGAACCGGCCCATGCCTGCGATTGACCCGGTGAAGATCGCGCTGCTGAGGCCCTGCACGACACAGTTCTGGAGCCCGATCGCCTCGTCGAGCGTCTTGTAGGTGGTCACATAAAGGATGGGCGCGAAGGTCTCATCCAGAGCGATGTCCAGGTGCTTGCCCGCGGGCATGCGTATCAGCGTGGGCTCGACATAGTGCCCGCCCGCCAGCGATTGGCTGTGCAGGTTCCCGGCATCCAGCCGTCTGCCGCCCGCGAGGATTTCGCCCCCCTGCTTCTTGGCCTCTGCGATTGCGTTCTCGAAATCATTGACCGAGTTCTCATGGATCAACGGGCCCATCAGGGTGGATTCATCGAGCGGGTCGCCGATGCGTTTGTTGTCGACGACGGACTTGTATGCCGTTGCGATTTTCGCGATAAAGTCGTCGGCGATGGATTCGTGGATGATCGCGCGGCGGGTGGATGTGCAGCGCTGGCCGCAGGTGCCGACCGAGCCGAATACGATGCTTTTGAGCGCGAGATCGAGGTTGGCATCGGCTTCGACGATGATGGCGTTGTTGCCGCCGAGTTCGAGGAGGGTCTTGCCCAATCGGCCGGCGACGACCGAGCCGATACGCCGGCCCATCCGGCACGAGCCGGTGGCGCTGATCAGCGGGAATCGCCGGTCGGCGATCATGGGCTCACCGATTTCCTGATCGGACCCGATGATGAGCGCGAACAGATCGGGGTGCCCAGCCTCGGCCGCGACCTGCTGGGCGAGTCGGTTGGTGGCGATCGCGGTGAGCGGCGCGAGCAGGCTGGGCTTCCAGAGCAATGAATCGCCGCAGACTGCCGCGAGCATCGCGTTCCAGCCCCAAACGGCGCACGGGAAATTGAAGGCGGTGATGACACCGACTGGGCCCATGGGGAGCCACTGTTCTTTCATGATGTGCTCGGCCCGCTCGCTGGGCATGGTGATGCCGGCGAGTTGCCTTGAAAGCCCGACGGCGAAGTCGGCGATGTCGATGACTTCCTGCACTTCACCGATGCCCTCGGCCCGGATCTTGCCCATTTCCAGAGCGATCAGTTCGCCGAGAGGGTTGAGGTATTCGCGGTATTTTTCGCCGATCTTGCGGACGAGTTGGCCTCGTTCCGGGCCTGGGACTTTGCGCCAGGCTTTGAAGGCTTCGACCGAGGCGGCGGTGGCTTGTTCGAGTTCTTTGGCGGACTGGAGGCGGATCGCGGCGATGGGCTCGCCGGTTGCCGGGTTTTCGACGAGAACATCGTCGGGCCCCGCATCTGCCGGGGTGAGAACCCTCGGGTCGTCCCAGATGCCGAGCGTGTCGAGAATCGATGTGGTGGTTGCGGTTGTCATGGGCGAGTTTAGACGCGCCGCGACAGAAAAGCCCGAGATTCATCGGTGTTTAGCCGACCTCATCGGGAATCTGGCCGAGGGCATCGATGAGCGGCGCGAGCTGGGTTTCGTAGCGTCTCCATCGGCCCTTTGAAGATGCATACACGCCCTTGCCCGCCTGGTCGGGCTCGAGCGTGGGAAGGAGCCGGGCAGCCTTGGCCGGCGCGGCGCACGCATCGTTCCAAGGCAACCCGATCGCCTCGATGACCGGTCGGCTGGCCTCACCGGGCGTGGCAACAACACGCTCGTAGTCGGTCTGGACAAACCCGATGCCGGGTACTGCCGCGGGCAAGGCGACCCGCCAGTGATCCATCAGCCGTTGGTACGCGCGGATATACACCGCGATCGACCCGAGATCGGTGCTCCATTCGTTGCCAGCCTGGAAGTTGCGAAAGAAGCATGACAGAGCCGTATCGCTCGAATGGCGCCGGCTGTGGACGATCGCCGCGCCGGGCAGAATTGCGGGCACGAGCCCGAGCCTGAGGAAATTGAACGGGAGTTTGTCGGTCACGCGGAGCGCCTCGGCCGAGACTGCATCGATCGCTTTGAGATACGCCTTGCGTGCTTTTTTGAGAGCCCCGCCGCGGACTCTGCTCGGCGGCGGGAACAGATCTCCCTGGGCGGTCCCCGGGATCGAGTTGATCGCGAGCGGTAGATCTCGGAGTTCGCCTCCGGACACCGCATCAGGATGGGCCGAGATCATCTGCTCGATCAGTGTGGTGCCTGAGCGTGGCATGCCTACAACTAGAACGACCCGCTGGCCTTCGTTTCCGGTCTGATCCGCGGCTAGCCTTGCGATGGTTTCTGGCGTAAAAATCTCGATGACTCGATCGATCTTCGCGTTGTGCGCTTCGGCATCAAAGGGCTTGGATACGAGCCGATTGCCCTGGGCATATGCATTCCAGGCCGCCGAAAAATCGCCCAGATCATCGAGCAGTTTCCCGAGACGAAAGTAAAGATCCCCCCGGATGTGCGCCGCGATTTCAGGGTCGGCCGTGAGCTGTCGCACACGATCGACCGCGTCGCTGGTTCTGCCGTGCGCCGTCGCGAGCATCGAATACGAATGGACAAGATCGACGCCCGTAAGCCCCCGGCCAAACGCGTCATCGAGCAACTCGATCGCACGCTCGCCCTGTCCGATATATTGCAGCACCACCGCGAGCCGCGCATAGGCCGGGGCATGGTTTCGATCGTCTTTCAGAATCGATTCAAGAACGGGGATGGCGTCGTTGTTCAGTCCCGAGAACGCGTAGACCTGGGCGAGGTGGTAGCGATGGGCCACGCTCGGATCGAGCCGGACCGCTGTTTCAAGCGGAACTATTGCTTCGTCGTGCCGCCCGATGCTCATCAGCACAGTGCCCAGCCGATCATGGACGCGTGATTCGGACGCGTGCCCGCGCATGGCCGAGACCGCCTTTTTTAGATACGGCACGGCCTGCTCGGCCTGACCTGCTGAGATGTGCGCTTCCGCGGCTTGAATCGGAGAGACCTGCTGCTTGTTTGCCATGCTGCATTGTCGGCACGAAAAACCGGCGAGTCTCGCCGACGGGCTATATTCGGCGATGGACACCATCCTCATCGCGACGGGCAACCCGCACAAACTCGACGAAATCCGGCCGGTGCTCGGCGCTCTGGGCATCGAGTGTATCGGGCTCGATTTGCTCGACGAAACCTATCCGGAACCCGTCGAAGACGGCGCGACATTCGAGGACAACGCCCGGCTCAAGGCGATCGGATACGCGAAATTGACGGGCCGGGCGTGCCTTGCCGATGATTCCGGGCTTGAGATCGATGCGCTGGGAGGCAGGCCGGGTGTGATGTCGGCGCGATATTTCAACGACGGCGCGGAAACCGATGAGCCCCGCCCCGAGCGGGATCGGCTCAACAATGAACGCGTCATGCGGGAACTCGGGGGTACGCCCCTTGAAGCACGGACAGCACGTTTCGTTTGTGCGCTCTGTCTGGCTAGGCCCGATGGCGAGATCATCGCCGAGACGCGCGGCACGTTTGAGGGACGGATCGGAATCGCCGGCGAGGTGCCAGCTGGCACGAACGGGTTTGGATACGACCCGCTGTTTTTGGTAGCGCCCAAATATGACCGGACAAGCGCACAGATGAGCCCAGCCGAAAAAAATGCCGCGAGCCACCGGGGGCGTGCGCTCGTCGCGTTTTCAGAATTACTCCGGCAACGAGAAAACTCGATTCAATGAACCCGCCATCGCAGCAAAATTGGAGATCGCAAAAACCACAACAAGGCCGCGGCTCAATAAGCCACGGCCTTGCGGAGGAGAGAGAGAACAAGACGAAGGTCCACTGGTTTCGCCAAACCTGTGTTCCATAAAACATGTACGGACGCACCCGGTCTCAAGTTCGCCAGAATCTGAAAAATCTCGACTCAGTGCATAAAAACACGCCTGACGGCTTGGAAACCGCCCGGCGTGTTATTTGAATTGGATTCGAGCCGAAACGAGCCGGATTAGGCCTTCGCGGTGTCGTCGTTCTTCACTTCGTATTCCGCGTCGATCACGTCGCCCTCGACGGGTGCTCCGTCTTCGGCGGGTGCGGCGGGCTCGCCGCCTTCCGAAGTCTTTGCGGCCTCGGCCTCGTAGACCGCTTTGCCGAGTTCCATGCTCGCCTTGCTGAGTTCTTCGACACCGGCGTCGATCGCGGCTTTATCCTCGCCCTTCAACTTATCTTCGAGATTGGATATCGCGCTTTCGATATTGGCGCGGGCCTCGGCGCTCACTTTTTCGCCGTGCTCTTCGAGGCTCTTGCGGGTCTGGCTGATGAGCCCATCGCCCTGGTTCTTGGTGTCGACGATCTCGCGGCGCTTCTTGTCTTCCTCGGCGTGGGCCTCGGCGTCCGCCTTCATCTTCTCGATCTCGTCGGACGAAAGCCCGCTCGAGTTTTCGATGCGGATGTCGGCCTTCTTACCGGTGCCCTTGTCGGCGGCCGTCACCTGAAGGATGCCGTTGGCATCGAGCGCGAACTCGACTTCGATCTGCGGCGTGCCTCGCGGGGCCGGGGCGATGCCGGTGAGTTCGAACTGCCCGAGCGTCCGGTTGTCGCGTGCGAATTCGCGCTCGCCCTGGAGCACATGGATCTGCACGCTGGCCTGGCTATCGGAGGCGGTGGAGAAGACTTCTTTCTTGCTAGTCGGGATGGTCGTGTTCTTCTCGATGAGTTTGGTCATCACGCCGCCCATGGTTTCGACTCCGAGGCTGAGCGGGGTGACATCGAGCAGGAGCACGTCTTTGACATCGCCCGCGAGAACGCCGCCCTGGATAGCCGCGCCCACGGCGACGACTTCGTCGGGGTTGACGCTTTTGTTGGGCTCTTTTCCAAAGATCTCTTTGCACATCTCCTGAACCTTGGGGATGCGGGTCGAGCCGCCCACGAGGATTACCTCGTCGATCTTGCTCGCGTCGATGCCCGCGTCCTTGATGGCTGTAAGGCAGGGATCGCGGAGCCGCTCGAACAGCGAGCCGCAGATCGACTCGAACTTGCTGCGTGTGATCTCGATTTGCAGGTGCTTGGGACCGTTCTGGTCGGCCGTGATGAACGGCAGATTCACCGTTGTCTGCTGGCCTTGGCTGAGTTCTTTCTTGGCGTTCTCGGCGGCTTCTTTGAGCCGCTGCATCGCCATCGCATCGCCCGAAAGATCGATGCCTTCTTTATTCTTGAACTCGGAAGCGAGGAAGTTGATGAGGGTCTGGTCCCAATCATCGCCGCCCAGATGGGTGTCGCCGTGGGTGCTGAGCACCTCGAACACGCCGTCGCCGACATCGAGGATCGACACATCAAAGGTGCCGCCGCCGAGGTCGAAGACCGCGATCTTCTCGTTCTTGCCCTTGTCCATGCCGTAGGCAAGTGCCGCGGCCGTGGGCTCGTTGATGATGCGTTCGACCTTGAGGCCCGCGATCTCGCCGGCGTCCTTGGTGGCCTGACGCTGGGCGTCGTTGAAATAAGCCGGCACCGTGATAACAGCCCGGTCAACGGTCTCACCGAGATACTCCTCGGCGGTCTTCTTGAGTTCTCCCAGGATGAACGCGGAGATCTGCTGGGGCGTGAAGTTTTTATCACGGACAGTCACGCTGACGAACTCATCGGCGCCGCCGGTGATCTCGTAAGGGACATTCTTTTCTTCGCTGCCGACTTCGCTGTGACGCCGGCCCATGAACCGCTTGATCGAAAAGATCGTGTTCTGGGGGTTTGTGACTTGCTGGTGGCGGGCGGGCTGGCCGACAAGCCGCTCGCCCTTATCTGTAAACCCGACGACCGAGGGGGTCGTCCGGTTGCCCGATGCGTTGATGAGAACCTTGGCCTCATCGCCTTCCATCACGGCGACGCAGGAGTTGGTGGTCCCGAGGTCGATACCGATTATCTTTGACATAGTTGAGATTCCTTTCCTAAAACCGCGACCGAGCGAACCCAAGCCGAGGCGTAATAAAATAGATTGCAACAGCCGTGCCAACGCCAACTCTGTCCCGATTGCGCCGTTGGCAGCCTCAGAGGCGCACAACGTGTGACACGATGACGAAAAGCCTGTCAGGATGGCAGGGTTCAAGCCAGCATTGCAATCCCGGAATCCGCATTCGCGGAGCGATTTTCACATTTCTTTGAAAATTGACCACGCCCGCCCTAGCGTTATGGATGACTGCCGCACCTCCGACACGACCCACTCCCCGGCCGCTTCCGACCGACGACCCAAGGCTTGGATCGATCCGAGCGAAGGTCACCGCGGGCGAACGGTTGAGCATCGATGAAGGCATGGTGCTCTACGAAACGTCGGACCTCTGGGACGTGTTCGAGATGGCGAATCTCGTCCGCGAACGCCTCCACCCCGGCGTCGGTTATTACAACATCAACCGGCACCTCAACTACTCGAATATATGTGCCCTCTCGTGCAAATTTTGCGAGTTCTACCGCAAGAAGGGCGACGAGGGCGCGTACACGCACGACATGGAATCGATCGCTGCCGAGGCGAAAAAGGCCTGCGAGAGCGGCGCGACCGAGATGCACATCGTGGGCGGGCTCCAGCCGTACCTGCCATGGGAGTATTACCCCGAGATGATCCGCACAATCAAGCGGATCGCCGCCGAGCACGACACAGACCTGCACGTCAAAGCGTTCACGGCCGTGGAGATCGTCCATCTCGCAAAGATCTCAAAGAAGTACAAACGAACTGACCGCAAGGAATCCATCCGGCTCATCCTGCAAGAACTCAAAGACGCCGGGCTCGGCTCGCTGCCCGGCGGCGGGGCCGAGGTCTTCGATGATCGTGTCCACGACGAAACGCACAAAGGCAAGATCCGCAGCGACGAATGGCTCGACGTCCATCTCGTCGCCCACGAACTCGGGATCAACACAAACGCGACCATCCTCTATGGGCATATCGACGCCCGCCGAGAACGGCTTGTGCATATGGAAATCCTCCGGCGTGCGCAGGACCAAGCGCTCTCCAAGCTCGGCTACGAAGACGATCAATCCGCGTTCATCGAGCCGGGCCTCGCCGCGACACAGGGCATCGATATCGGCGCGATCTGCCTCACCAAGCCGGGCGCGGAATTACCCACGCCCGACATGACAACGCACGCAGAAGCCGGCGATAACGGGGGCGGGTATTTCCAGACCATCACCCCACTCCCGTTCATCCCCGATGGCTCCGAGATGGAACGGCTCCCGGGCCCATCCGGGCTCGAAAATATCCGCACCGTCGCCATCGCCCGGCTGATGCTCGATAACTTCCCGCATGTCAAAGCGTTCTGGATCATGCAGACCCTGGCGATGGCTCAAACAATGCTGCAAGCCGGCGCCGACGATATCGACGGCACCGTGATCTGGTACGACATCACCAAAGTGGGCGGCGCGAGCACGCACCAAGAGGTCACCACAGCCGACCTTCAGCGGGCAATCCGCGAAGCGGGCTACGAGCCGGTGGAACGCGACACGCTGTACCGGCGGGTATCAAGAAACGGCAACAAATGGAGCGTGGAAGGCTGAAATGCCCGGCCGGGCCGCGAATCCGCGCGAGAATTGCTCGAAAAAGAAAGAAGAAAAGGACGCGGTGGGATTCGAACCCACGACGGCTTCCGCCAGCGGATTTGCAATCCGCCCCCTTAGACCACTCGGGCACACGTCCATCGCAAGGCACCGGCTGGGGCACCTCGCGCGGTTACGCTACAACCCCGATCCGCCGGGGTCAACTACAAGGTACCATTCCGGTGCGGTTCGATGCAAAGCCAGGCCGAATAATCCGCTCGCCCCGGAGCCGCCGCGAGACCGATATACGAGGCAAGGACCCACACGCATGGATGCAAAGTTCCCAATATTCCGCCTCACAACGCTCGCGGTTTTGCTCGCCTCGGCCTGCACAACATTCGCACAAACCCCTGCAGCCGAGCCCGACGCGACCCAGCTGGCCGAACGGCTTGTCCCGCGCGTGCCGGGGGCTGTCAAGGAATTTACCCCCAAGCCGAAGGCGAGAACATCGCCGGTCCGCCCGGGCCTGACCGAAGGCGTGGACTGGGAATCGATGGTCGCCGACCCTAATGCCCCGTACCGAAAATCGCGACTGCTCCCCGAACGGACATTCATCAACGGCGTCCGCGGCGAGATGATCGAGGGCCCGCAAGGGACACGGATCTTCGTTCCCCAGCCCGATCAAGAAGGCGGGATGCGACGGGCCGTGCTCGTTTTGCCTTGCGGCGTGCTCGATCGCTTCGATGAGTTTGTGATGAAAAAAAGCGTGCGCGCGCCCGTGCTCGTCTCGGGCAGGCTCTTTGTCTACGGAAACCGCAACTACCTGATGCCCAGTTCGATCCGGGCCGCGACCCATGCAGACACTACCCCGACGCCAACAGCACCCGAAGCAACTAACGAAACTGCTGAGAACCCCGAAACCGAGCCCGGGAGCGAGGCCGAGATCGATTCCTTGATCGGCGAACTCGAACGCCGCCCTGTCTATTCACGTCGCCGGTCCGGCCGAGGCACATCCGCTGAGAACGCCAGCCCGGGAACCGAGGCTGAGAGCGCCGGTCAACCAATCGCTCTATCAAACGACGAGCAGTATGTGTCGTCCATGCGGGGGCGGGTCATCCGATCGGCCCAGGGCGCGTGGGTCTTTGTGCCCGATAGTGACACCGACGGCCCGCGGTCATCGCCCATGACGATGCTGCCCTGCCGGATGCTCCAATCGCTCGAAGGCCACGCGCTCCGCGAAGGCGATGCGTCGGCCGTGCTTTTGAGCGGGCGCGTCTACAACTACCACGGCGACCGCTACATCCTTCCCACCCTCTACCAGCGTGAACGCCGGATCGGGGTCGAGCCGCTCCAGTAGTCAATCGGCCAAGAATCGCACACCGCCGATCACGCCTTGACAAGCCGGCCCTTGATCGAATCGGCATGGGGCGCCATCGCGTTGCGTGAATCGATGATGAGCCCCGCGTGCTGCGCGACCAAGCCGTAGTCGAACGCCTTGTGATCCGTCACGATCACGACCGCGTCGTACCCCGCGAGCGATTCAGGAGTTAGATCAACCGACGACATCCCGATATCACCGCGCCGGATCGGCTTAGATTCGGGCACGTGCGGATCGCTGTACTCGACGATCGCCCCGAACTCCTGGAGCAACTCGATGATCTCAAACGCGGGCGATTCACGAGTATCGTCAACATCCGGCTTGTACGCGAGACCCATGACAAGCACGCTGGCGCCCTTGACAGACTTGCTGTCATCATTTAGCGCGTGCGCGGCCCGATCGACAACGTACCGAGGCATCAGCGTGTTCACCTCACCCGCGAGCTCGATGAACCGCGTGCGGTTGCCCACTTCCTTGGCTTTCCAAGTCAGATAAAACGGATCGATCGGGATGCAGTGCCCCCCCAGCCCGGGCCCCGGATAAAACGGCATAAACCCGAACGGCTTGGTCGAAGCGGCTTTCACCACATCCCACACGTCGATGCCCATCTCGGTCAGCACGACCTTCATCTCGTTGACCAGCGCGATGTTCACCGCACGAAAAATATTTTCGAGCAGTTTCGCGGCCTCGGCGATTTCCGCAGACGCGACAGGCTCAACCGAATTGATCCCCTTGCGATATACCTGCACCGCGAGATCAGTAGCGGTCTGATCGAGCCCGCCCACGAGTTTGGGAATGCTCGCTGTCGAGTGTGACGCTCGCCCCGGGTCTTCGCGTTCGGGCGAATACGCAACAAAATAATCTTCGCCGCAGACGAGAGCCTGATCGCACGTCGATCGGATCGCGTCGTGGAACTCATCACGGGTCGTGCCCGGGTAGGTGGTCGATTCGAGTATGACGAGCTGCCCGGCCCGGAGCGTCGCACCGATCTGCTCGCCCGCCTTGATGACGTAACTGAGATCGGGCTCTTGATGTTCACCCAGCGGCGTGGGAAGACAGACGAAGATGCAATCCGCGTCCTTGAGCCGATCGAATTTGATCGTCGCCTCGAAGCGGTCGCCCGCGAGATCCGCCACCAGCGAATCGCCCAAGTGCTTGAGATAATTCCGCCCGGCAGCCAGATCGTCGATCTTGGATTGATCGACATCAAACCCGATCACGGGCAATCCCCCCGCGTGCAGCGCGTGCGCAAGGGGGAGCCCGACATACCCGAGCCCGATGACACCGCAGACGGCCGAGCCTTCTTCAATGCGTGCTTTAAGGCGAGAGCCTGCGGATGTGGTCTGAGTTGCTGAAGACATGTCTGAAACTCTCCGGAGGCGACCCGCTAGGAGGCCGCGTGTGATTGCGAAGGCCGAGGTCAGCCCGCGTGTATAAACGTATGAATCGTTTTGATGAGCCGCTCCGACGCGTCGGACCCGACCCGTTCGGGATTGCCGATCGCCGAGATGGTATCCAGTTTTTCTGCGATCACCGATTCATCCATCGCGACTTCGATGCCCGCTTTCGAGCCGAACCGTTCGGCCGTTGCTATCTGATGATCGTTGCGGGTTTCCTGTAATTCGCCCTTCCTGGGCATAATGAGCACCGGCTTGCCGTGCTGAAGGGCCGTGATAATCGTGCCCATCCCGGCGTGCCCCACAATGGCGGTCGCCGATTCGATCCGTTCACGGAACTCTGCGGGCTCGAGAAAACGGGTCCATTCGATGTGCTGGGGGACATACTCGCCGGGCCCGATCTGAGCGAACACCGCTGCATCTGGGTGCGCCTCGGACCATTCATCCACCGCCCGGATCAGGCGGTCGAACCCCATCTGTGCGCCGACCGTTACGAAGATCAAACCACGCTCCCTCCGAATGTCGGGCCATCGGGCCCACCCAAGTGTTCCCACTGCGTCAGCCATAGGTCGGCAAAGGGCTCGACCATCTTGCCAGTCATCGACAATGTCTCGGCGTTGGCGATGCTATCGAGCCAGATCGTGCGCGCGCCCAGCATCCGCCCCACCCGGAACGCAAAGTACCCGGGCGCGGCCCCGGTCGAAATAATCACATCCGGCCGTTCCCTCGCTATGATCAACGCGATCTTGATGCCCATCCGTGCAAGTTTGAACTTGTTCCAACGCGACGCGTCCACGATGGTCCGAAAACGCTGCCCGGGAACATCCGAAGCGTAAGAATCTCGAACCGTCACATAGCAGACATCGGAACCCGCAAACGCCGGCGACACCCGGAGCAACTGCACCCAGTGCCCCCCGCCCGACGAGATCGCCAGGACACGGGGCTGCTTGGTTTGTTTTTCTTCGCTTCCCATCAGCCCGCTTCTTTCTTCGCGACGTGCG
>Ga0316208_1002484_pt1 | contig 14939 bp, 14 predicted proteins | sample 3monopyrite_MG_FD_204944 | JGI IMG/M metagenome (GOLD analysis project Ga0316208, IMG submission 204944) | Microbial mat bacterial communities from mineral coupon in-situ incubated in ocean water Damariscotta River, Maine, United States -... | ecosystem: Environmental > Aquatic > Marine >... | reverse complement strand
GATATCACAGGGCAGAAGTTGCGGCTGCTTACCGTCACCACCGACCAAGGAGGAAATGAGAACATAGAAATGGTGGCAACCAAGGCGCAGGCGGGTTATGCCAATGGTTATGGCGACCCGGAATTCGTGGAGAAACTTCCCAAGTTCCAATTGCCGTTCCTGCCCAAGAACAGAACCTATCGCTGTTTTCAGATAAAAGGAGACAGCATGCTGCCGATACCCGAAAATGCGTGGGTAACGGGCTCATTTATTCAAGATTGGAACGACATCAAAAATGGAACGCCATGCATTGTGGTGACCAAAGACGATGGTGTGGTTTTCAAACTCGTTTACCCGAATTTGGAAACGGACAGAACCTTTCAATTGGTCTCTTCCAATCGCATTTATCAGCCGTATTTCATTTCAGCGGACGAAGTGCTGGAGATATGGAAGTTTGAGACGTGGAACAGCTTTGAAGTGAACTAAGTCACTCAAAGAAACTTAGTTGCTAATCGTGTTCAAGTACTTGAATTAGAACTCCCGTGGAGTCATATTTTCTCCAAGAACCAACTTTCCGGTCGTTGTAAAACGAGCCTTCCTCTAATAGAATGTTTCGAGAATAAAACTTCCACAGACCTTCTTTCTTATCCCTGTAAAAAGAACCTTCAGATTCCAGTATGCCAAGGCTATCGTAGTTTTTCCACCAGTCCGATCTTAGCCCGGCATTAAAATGTCCCTCACTTTTCATTTTTCCGTTCGGGTGGTACGTTTTCCAATAGCCATCTTTTTGTCCATTGACGTAATTCCCAATGGAACTGAGCTTGCCGTTCTCATAGTAGTGTCTCCAGGGCCCGGTTTTGGTCTTATCAAAGTGGCCTTCACTTTTTAGCGTTTCATCGGGGTAGTAATACTTCCAGTACTTTACTTTTTGGCCGTTCAGCATCCATCCCCCAGCTACAATTACTTGGTCTTTTCCTTTTATCCAGACAAATGTTTCCTGTGCGCTGACATCAGGTGAGAGCAGACAGATGCATGCTGTGAGAAAATACGAAGTGGGAATTCTGATTGCGATGGAAGCCGAAAACATGGCTGCAATATCGGACAGGAAATTGAGGCGAAATGTCTGACGTGCCACTGCCATCGAAGTATTTTATGATGTACTTGCGGCAGAAAGTTGTATCAGCTTAACAACAAAATTTAAATGATAGTCCGTCTGTAGGCACATCCAACATGAAATGGCCACAGAGACACAGAATGCACAACTTGTCCCGCAGGGCGGGAGAACTGACACAGAAATATTTCTTTTTCTCTGTGAAAACCTCTGTGCATTCTGTGTCTCTGTGGCTAAAAATATTTTTCTCCATAAGGCTGTGCACACAAGCGGATCGGCATAAAATTTAATTCTATGAAACAAATATTGGCCTTTGCCGCCTCATTATTGTTTGTTCAATTCATCTCGGTAGGAGTTGTTTCGGGCCAAGAAGATGCGAGTTCTGATAACCAGACGGAAACCGATGCGCAGATTTATAATGCAGGTTCGCTTTTATCGAAAGGACAATTCGATATTACCATGTTCAACTCGCTTTACACAGAGACGAGAACCAATTGGCTGGGCGCTGATATTACAGGTTTCAGAACCTCGTTTGTCACGTCCCTGTGGCAGTTCACCTATGGTGTTTCTAAAAATGCGAGAGTGAATGTTGGCCTGGATATCAGCTTCAGGGCTTCGGCCACGGGTTCCAGCAATAAGGTTTCTGAATTGGCCAGACCATTTGAATTTCGGAATAATGACAGTACGCGTTACGGTATAGCGTATATCGCGCCCAGGGTGAAAGTGTCGCCCTTCAGGGGAATTGACGACTTCTCTATTCAAAGTACGTTCATCGTGTCCTTTGCTAAAAACCCCGAAGGGTTCACGAATCCTGATGGAACGGGCAATGGAAACCTGTACTGGCTGGAGTGGAACAGATATATCTGGTGGAATCAGTTCTTTTACACCTATCTGTTCGGAAAAGACAGATTCCAATTGTTTGCGGAAGCCGATCTGCTATTCCGTTTTGCCAGGTTCAAGACCCAATCCTCCATGGTGGATCTGCCGGTAAGCGCATTCCTGAGCTGGTTTCCGCACAAGAAATGGACGGTGTATGCAATGACGCAATTCGTGCCGAGGTTTGTTTACAGTACGGGTTCTCCTGAGAACACCGATTGGGTGGTTGGCGCCACTTACACGCAGTCAGGCGGTGGCATAAAATATCAGATCACCCCGCAATTCAATATGGAACTTCTTTACACCAATTTCTGGCAAGCGGTCAACAACGGGCAGGGCAGCACCTTTAACCTCGGACTGCGTTATGTTAGCAGACGCTGATGTTAGACCTGTGACGTGCGTTAAATTCAGATTACCTCAACCTTTTGGGGCTCATCCGATTGTCAAAAAGATAGACCAGATAAATACTTTGTTCTCGAATCAGATAATAAATGGAAGTCTGCTTGCTGAGAACGGCTTTTCGAAGCAACTGTTGAGTCGTTGACTTTGGGAACAGTTCAGGATTATTTTGAATCAATTCAAGCTGTCTAGAAAGTAATTCCTTGAAACGATTGATCTCTCTCAGTCCATTTTCGTTCTAAATAGTCAAGAATACGCTCAAGGTTTGAGATGGCTTCATCCGACCAGATGATCTGAAACTCAGAGCCCATATTTTGCTCTGATGGAACTGTGAGAATGAACTCGGCCTTCCTCGATGTCTTTCAGTCCACGTTCAATTCCGGCTTTTTCATTTTCAGAAACGTCATTCCACCAATCAAGATGTTGGTCAGAACTATCCTTAACGATTTTGAGATACTCAATAGTTGAGTTATCATCCAATCGGCTCAGCCATTCAATCAATTCCAGTTTAAGTGCTTCCAAGCCCATGATGCTATAAGTGTTTATCCAAAGATACGAAGTTGAATTTGCGGAGACGAAAAAAGCCGCTCAACGAGCGGCTTTTCAATATTAGTGCGGAAGACTATTCCCAGATAATCCTATCCGGAGATTCGTACCACGTTTCGTAATGCTTGTGATAGATCTTCTCAATTGGGTTACGTTTGATCTTCATGGTTGGAGTCAGTAATTCGTTCTCCACGGTCCATGCTTCCTTAACCACAATTGCCTTCTTCACTTGTTCGTGATGATCCAACAAAGGGTTCACTCGGTCCAATGTTTTAAGGATGCTGTCTGTCAGTTCTGTTCTGGATTTTTTAGCCCCTGATTCAGAAATGACCAGCAACGCTATCGGCTGCGGAATTCCATCACCGACCACACATACCTGCTCAATGTCGGAGTTCTCAGAAATGTGCATTTCAATCGGAGAAGGAGCAACATATTTTCCTTTGGTGGTTTTGAAAAGGTCCTTCACTCGGCCAGTGATCTTCAAGAAACCTTGGTCGTCAATATAGCCTTCATCGCCCGTGCGAAGCCAGCCATCAACCATTGTCTCTGCGGTCAGTTCAGGCTCTTTGTAGTAGCCGTCCATCAACGCTTCGTGCTTTACTAGGATCTCCTTGATGTCGCTCAGTTTTACTTGGCAATCAGGCAACGGCTGACCGACATATCCGACCTTGATCGCATTGTTGCGCGTAACGTGGCTGTAGCAGCAGTTCTCGGTCATGGCGTAAGCTTCCTGAATATTGATTCCGAGCTTGGCGAACCAATGAATAAGTGAATCCGGTGTCGGGGCTGCTCCCGTGAACACATTCTCCGCTTCATCAAGCCCCAGTCCTGCTTGAATCTTCTTCTTTACGATTCCGCTAAGAATGGGGATTTTCAGGAACAGGTCCAGTTTTTTCTGTGGCATTTTGCCTAGGATTCCTTGTTGGAATTTGCTCCAGATGCGTGGAACTCCCAAGAACACGGTCGGTTTCGTCTCAGCAAGATTCGCTGCAAATGTGTCCAGCGATTCAGCAAATGAAACCTGACTTCCCGTGTAGATGCTTCCCATCTCCACCAGCAGCCGTTCAGCAATGTGGCAGAGCGGGAGGTAGGAGAAGAAACGCTGCGTGTGCGGCTTCAGATTCAGTTCATCCATTGCTTTTTCCGCGGCCCATCCAAAGTTGTGGAATTTGTGCAGCACGCCTTTCGGCATTCCAGTTGTTCCAGAAGTATAAATGATTGTGGCCATATCGTTCGGGTCGCGATGAACGTTATCCTTGATGGGATTCACATCTTTCACCAGGTCGTTCCACTCATCATAGCCCTGTTCGGTATAAAAAGGGAACGCAATGCACTTTACACCATCTGGAACTCCCGGCCGCATAGATGCCCAATCATCCAACTTCCCTACGAAAAGCAGTTTCGATTCGCTGTGCTCCAATATCTGTTTGATGGTGTCCTCATTCAAATTCGGATAAAGCGGAACACCGCAGTAACCGGCCATTTGAATCGCCAGATCGGCAATGATCCAATGCGCGCAGTTTTTAGAAACCATGGCGATCTTTGTGCCCGGTTCGTAGCCCAATCCTTTCAGATAGGCAGCCATTTTTCGCACTTCTTGCCCCGTTTCCTTCCAGGTCCATTCGTGCCATTTACCATTAATTGGTTGGCGCATGTAAACTAGGTCGGGAGATTCTCTTTCCCAACGGTACATCATATCTAAAGGAAGTGGACGGCTCATAATTTAAGATTTAGGTTGAACTGTTTTGGATCGGTGTTCAAAAATAGAAGTTCAGTTGAACAAAACAACTTAAATCAGGCAGAACTTTGGCTGGCGCGCGTTTGTAACGCGTGCCTTGACTTCTGCACGCGTTACAGACACGCGCCAGCAGATACTTTCAAACGGCTTTCAGTCTCGGGTTTTACGGCCACCGACCTTGTGGTGAAGGCCGGTATGGCTTGCGAACGCGTTGCAAACGCGCCCGAGCAACTAAACGCGCTTGGCTGGGGCGCGTTTGTAACGCGTGCCTTGACTTCTGCACGCGTTACAGACACGCGCCAGCAGATATTTCCAAACGGCTTTCAGTCTCCGGTTTTACGGCCACCGACCTTGTGGTGAAGGCCAGTATGGCTTGCGAACGCGTTGCAAACGCGCCCGAGCAACTAAACGCGCACCAGCGAGGCAGCGCGCGTCAGTCATTGAAGCTTTGCGCTTCATCCAGAACAAAGACATTTATTAATGCATCTCGCTCTGCATAGTTTTTGGCCGAACTGAATATCCACTCTTCTGGATGCTCAACAAGCCCTTCTGATACTGGGTTTGAATGTATATAGCGTACTTTCTGAGCTATGAACCGATTGCTATGAAGTTCTTTGGGTTGGAATCCGTCCTGCCAGAACTTATAGCCTGAAATGCGTTTGAGCCTATCGGCCTCGGCCTTGAATATGGCAAGCATCCATTCCCTTCGGCTTTCGGGTTGTTTCATAATCTGCCCGATAATCTGTTTAGCGGTGTGTTTCTTAAGATCGCGTATAATTTCAGGAAGAGTGAAGCCTTCCTTTGCCCGCGCAATCATGTGCAGATGGTTGCTCATTAGGCACCACGCGAACAGTTCCAATCCTTTGTTCTGTTGGCAATAACGTAATGCTTCAACTACTGCCATTCGGTGGTTGTTGCGCGTGAAAACGTCAACCCAGCCCACAACGGTCAGTGTCATGAAATAGGCACTTTCGTGGTCTTTGACCTGGTATTTCTCAGACATGAGAGCAAGTTAGTGAAATAGCGGTTTCTACGTGTTGCTGTAGTGCGATTGCATCACGTAGTTGGTTTGCCGGTATAGCCTGCGGTTCTTCTCTGTGATGGCCGGTATGTCTTGCGGACGCGTTGCAAACGCGCCCGAGCAGGTGCAGACCCTCAGTATTGCTGCCGCGCGATTGCATCGCGTGGCTTGTTGGCTTACTTGTGGTTTTGGCTGTTTGCTGTTGATGCACTTGCTGTTTCAGCTTCTGGCCGGTATGTCTTGCGGACGCGTTGCAAACGCGCCCGAGCAGGTGCAGACCCTCAGTATTGCTGCCGCGCGATTGCATCGCGTGGCTTGTTGGCTTACTTGTGGTTTTGGCTGTTTGCTGTTGATGCACTTGCTGTTTCAGCTTCTGGCCGGTATGTCTTGCGGACACGTTGCAAACGCGCCCGAGCGGTGTTTTACGGCCACCGACCTTGTGGTGAAGGCCGGTATGGCTTGCGAACGCGTTGCAAACGCGCCCGAGCAACTAAACGCGCTTGGCTGGGGCGCGTTTGTAACGCGTGCCTTGACTTCTGCACGCGTTACAAACGCGCGCCAGCAGACGATTGACAGAACTTCCTATTCCGCCATCTTCTTCGCAAGAACAGAATTGTAAGTTGCTTTTGCCTCACTCACCTTTCCGAAATCTTCACCATCAACAACCATTAGGTTATTTGAAGTAACCGAACCAAGTAGTGTGTAATCGATACCTGAAGCAGACATCAGTTCCACGAAATTCTCTTGGTTGGCTGGCGAAACAGAAACAATGGCGCGGCTCTGACTTTCACCGAATAGGAACGCATCTTTTCTTATTTCTTCATCTGTTTCAATCTCAAAACCAAGTCCGTTTGGTAAAGCTGATTCGAGAACAGAAACGAACAGACCTCCGTCAGAAACATCATGCACAGAAGCAACCGCTTTTTCTTTGATAAGACCCAGAATCAGTTGCTGGAAATCGTACTCCTCGTCCAGATCCATAAATGGAGCAGGAGAACCTTTCACGCCTCGGAAGCTGTACAGATATTCCGATGAATTCACATCGTTTCTGGATGTTCCAACCAAATAAATTAAATCACCTTCGTTCTTGAAATCCAAGGCCATGCGGTCATCCTTATCGGCTAGCAATCCAACCATTCCGATAGTTGGAGTAGGGAAGACCGGTTCTGTTTTATCCTTGAAAACTGATTGATTGTAGAAGCTGACGTTGCCACCAGTAACTGGCGTGTCGAACTTGCGGCAAGCAGCACCCATTCCTTTAATTGCCCCCACGAATTGCCAGAAAACCTCTGGCTGATAGGGGTTTCCAAAGTTGAGGCAATTGGTAACGGCAGTTGGCTCAGAACCTGTGCAGACCAGATTCCTTGCCGCTTCAGCCACAGCGATCTGCGTTCCTTTTTCAGGATCGGCATTGATGTAACGCGAGTTGCAATCAACCGTCATGGTCAATGCTCTATTGCTGTCTTTGATATTTACAACGGCCGCATCAGAAGGAGAGTTTGTGCTCATATTCACCGTTCCAACCATGCTGTCGTACTGCTCAGTAACCCAATTTTTAGAAGCAATGTTCAGATGGCCGATCAGGTGCCACGCGGCATCTTTCAGGCTTTCAGGCTCAGAAAGCTGGTCGATAGTGAATTTCTGGAACTCAGAATAATAAGCTGGTTCGGTGTATTCGCGTTCGTAAACGGGTGCGCCACCACCAAGAACTAAATCCCAAGCGGGAATTTCAGCTTTCAACTCGCCATTCATCAAATAGCGAAGTGTCCCGCCTTTCTCTCCTAGGTTAGGCTCGGTTACAATGCCAATCTCCACGCAGTTCAAATCCCACTTATCAAAAACGGCAAGTACAGCCTCTTCTTTTCCTTTCTCAACAACAATCAGCATACGCTCTTGCGACTCGCTCAAAAGGATCTCCCAATCGAGCATATTGTCTTGGCGAGTTGGAACTTTATCTAACCAGATGTCCATTCCGTGACCGCCTTTTTCGCTCATTTCTGACGTGGAGCAGGTAATTCCTGCCGCACCCATGTCTTGCATTCCTACAACAGCACCTGTTCCGATCACTTCAAGTGAAGCTTCCAACAATAATTTTTCTTGGAATGGATCGCCAACCTGAACGGCTGGCAAATCTCCTGCACTTTCTTCCGTAATGTCTTTACTGGCGAAAGCAGCTCCATGAATTCCGTCTTTTCCAGTTGATGAACCAACGATGAAAACAGGATTTCCCGTTCCGTAAGAAGTGGCAGAAACCATGTCTCCAACTTTTAAGGTGCCAACAGACATGGCGTTCACTAACGGATTCTGGTTGTAGCATTCGTCAAAGAAAACCTCGCCACCAACGGTAGGAATCCCGAACGAATTGCCGTAATCGCCAATTCCTTTTACAACGCCTTTCACCAACCACTTGGTTTTCTCAAGATCTGGATTTCCAAAACGCAGCGAGTTCAGTTGCGCAATTGGTCGCGCGCCCATTGTGAATATGTCGCGATTAATTCCACCAACGCCAGTTGCGGCTCCTTGATACGGCTCTAAAGCAGATGGGTGGTTGTGTGATTCGATCTTGAACACGCAGGCCAAACCATCACCGAGGTCCACCATTCCAGCGTTCTCCTCACCTGCCTCAACCAACATTTTAGAACCTTCTCGCGGGAGCGTTTTTAACCAATTGATAGAGTTCTTGTAGCTACAATGCTCGCTCCACATGACTGAGAATATGCTCAGTTCGGTAAAGTTTGGTGTACGACCCAGAATGTCTTTTATCTTCTCAAACTCTTCTGGGAGCAGTCCGAGTTTTTCGGCAGTTTCTACGGTAGTGAGTTGGTCGGTTGTTGCGTTGTTCATAGTGACAGAATCATGGTTGATTTGTGCTGCAAAAGTAACCAACCGCTTTCGAGAATGTCTTTGAAACGGGCATTGCTTAACTCATAGTTTTCAACATGAAAGGGGCAAACCTCCATGCAATGGAAACCAATTACATTTGAAATCATGTATCACTTGACAGGAACAGTTCTCACTTTCGGCTATCTGGCGCTGTTCCTTCTCCTTATTCCGAGGATGAAATTCTTCCGCGTGGGGAGCATTCCCGTAAAATGGTTTCAAGGCGTTCTTGTGCTGAAAGTGCTGAGCGGATTTCTGCTTTATCTTATTTACACGTACTACTACACCGACCGTAGCACAGCTGATATTTGGAAGTATTATGATGATGGAATGGTGATGTTTTCGGCCTTGAGTCAGCATCCTATTGATTATTTAAAAATGCTGTTTGGTGTGATGAACGATACGCCACATTTTCAGCCGTATTACGATCAGATGAACCATTGGTACCGGCCATACGGCAGTAGCATTGCCAACGATACGCACACCATTATCCGCTTCAACGCCTTCGTTAGATTGTTTTCGCTTGGGCATTATAATGTACACAGCGTGTTTGCCAATTTCTTGGGATTGATTGGCCTGACGGGCATTCTCCATTTTCTAAAACAAATGGCACCTGCAAAAGAAAAGTGGTTTTTTGCAGGCGTTTTTCTCATGCCCGGAATGATGTTCTGGGCCTCTGGTGTACTCAAGGAGCCGTTATTGTTTTTCGGACTTGGCTTGTTTCTTTATGGGGTAATCAGGTTTGTTAATGATGGCTTTTCAATTGGAAGGTTTTGCATTTTTTCCCTGAGCTTGTTTTTCCTTTTCACGGTAAAGAGTTATGTGCTGATTGCTATAATCCCTGGGCTGCTGGCGTGGCAGCTTTCCATTCGGATGTCAAAGATTCGTCCTGCAGTTGTATTTGCTGTTGTTTATGGCTTGCTAGTAGTTGGGATAATTGCTTTAGGACAGTTTATGCCAAATAAGGATCCGTTACAGAGGTTGGTGCAAAAGCAAAATGCCTTTTACCAACTAGCAGAAGGCGGGACTTACGTTAAGACGAACACCAGCGACACACTTTACATAAGTGCTCAGGATTACGATTTACTCGAATTCTCTGATGATCGGGCAAAAGTTGTGATGAAAGAGGATGTGAAAGCTGTTTATTGGAAAGATGCTAAACAGGAAACTGCTCAAAACCAAGAGTTGGAGCAGGGCACGGAACTAAAGGTTTTATTGGATTACGGTAATACTGGAAGTACCATCAATATTCCTCGATTAGAACCTACTGCGTTGAGCGTTTTAAAAGCCACGCCAATTGCGTTTGTGAACGCTACTTTTCGTCCTTTTCCATGGGAGATTAGGTCGCCATTTATGATGCTTTCTGGAATCGAAAATATATTGATAGTTGTTTTGATAATATTGGCGGTTGTAGGGGTTTTTCGCGAGAAACTCTTACCAAATCCGGCAGTTTGGTTTGTGGCAATTTCATTCGCCCTAATCATCCTGATATTGACAGGGTTGGTAACGCCAGTTTTGGGTGCCATTGTTCGGTATAAAGTGCCAGCATTACCTTTCTTGGTGTGTGCACTTCTCGCTTTAGTGGATACTGATTGGTTGGAGAATAAACTTCAACCATTGGTGAGACGCTTCAGTTCCTTCGGCCGTGCTCAGGACAGGCAGCGAAGCAACTAGCAGACGGTTAGTTCCGAAGGAGTTGTAGCATTTGAGCCAACTTAGGCTTCAATTCTTTTCTATGAATAATCAGGTCTAAGAACCCATGCTCAAGCACAAACTCAGAAGTTTGAAACCCTTCTGGCAATTCTTTCCCAATTGTTTCTTTGATAACCCGTGGTCCAGCAAAGCCAATTAGCGCTCCGGGTTCTGCTACGTTTAAATCGCCAAGCATGGCATAGGAGGCAGTAACACCACCAGTTGTTGGGTCGGTAAGCATTGAGATGTACGGAAGCTTGGCATTTGCCAATAAAGAAAGTTTAGCTGATGTCTTGGCCAATTGCATCAGACTAAAAGCCGCCTCCATCATTCTTGCCCCACCGGATTTGGAAATGATGAGCAATGGCACTTTTTCCTCAAGGCATTTGTCAACTGCGCGTGCTATTTTTTCGCCTACAACAGAACCCATGGAACCGCCAACAAAACTAAAATCCATACAGGCGATCACAATTCTTTCTCCTTCCATCTTACCGATGGCAGTTCTCACGGCATCGTTCAGTTTGGTTTTTTCGGTGGTTTCTTTCAGTCGTTTTATGTACGGCTTGCTGTCCTCAAATTTCAGAGGGTCGGCAGATGTCAATCCCTCATTGAAAATCTCAAAGTGACCTTCGTCAAATAGAATGTGGTAGTACTCTCTTGATCCGATACGCTGATGATGCTCGCACTTAGAACAGACCCACAGGTTCTCTTCGTTTTCGGCTGTTGGAATAATGTTCCCGCATTCCTTTCCTGAACATTTAACCCATAAACCTTCTGGCGTTTCTTTCTTCTCCTTAGTAGAGGTAGTGATTCCCCCTTTTATGCGTTTAAACCAGCTCAATTTTTTAATTAAAAATTATGAATTAGAAATTAAGAATTGATGAGGTATTTATTTGTTTGAACCGTTTGCTCGTGTCCATTTCTAATTCATAATTATTCATTTGTAATTGCCTTTAGGCGATAGTAATCTTGTCTTCCAAGTATACATCTTGGATAGTGTTTAACAATTCTACACCCACGTTCATTGGCTTTTGGAATGCTTTTCTACCTGAGATTAAACCATGACCACCAGCACGCTTGTTGATTACCGCAGTTTCAACAGCTTCAGCAAGATCCGTTGCCCCAGCAGATGCACCACCAGAGTTGATAAGGCCAATCTTACCCATGTAGCAGTTTGCAGCTTGGTAACGGCAAAGGTCAATTGGATTATCAGAGCTTAGTTTGCTGTAAACATCCGGATGTGTTTTACCGAAACCGATAGCATTAAAACCACCATTGTTAGTAGGTAGCTTTTGTTTGATGATATCTGCCTGAATGGTAACGCCAATGTGGTTTGCCTGTGCAGTAAGGTCGGCTGCTGCGTGGTAATCAACACCGTCTTTCTTAAAACCAGGATTTCTCAAATAGCACCAAAGCACCGTTGCCATTCCTAATTCGTGCGCATATTCAAATGCTTCGGCAACCTCCTGAATTTGACGATTGCTTTGTTCTGAACCAAAATAGATTGTTGCACCAACGGCCTTGGCTCCCATGTTCCAGGCGCTTTTGATGTCTCCGAACATAATTTGGTCGAACGTATTCGGGTAAGTCATCAATTCATTGTGGTTAATCTTTACAATGAACGGAATTTTGTGTGCGTATTTTCTTGAGCAAGCACCAAGAACACCGAATGTAGAAGCCACCGCGTTACACCCACCTTCGATGGCCAGTTTTACAATGTTTTCTGGGTCAAAATAGATTGGATTGGGAGCGAAACTTGCCCCAGCGGAATGCTCAATTCCTTGATCGACAGGAAGAATGGAAACGTAGCCGGTTCCGCCTAAACGACCATTTCCATAAATGGATTGCATGCTGCCTAGAACTTGGTTATTGCGATTGTTAGCTGCAAATACACTTCCCACAAAATCTCCACTAGGAAGTGTGAGTGTCTCCTTTGGGATGGTTGTGCTTTTATGGTTGAGCAGAGAATCTGCGTTATTTCCAAGTAATTCTACAATCTTATCGTAAGCCATTCTTCTTTTTTTTGAGGCTGCAAAGCTAAGAATTTCTGTTACTGACTTTTATTCTGAAATTGTCTGCGCTGACAGGTAAATTACCCAGGGCAAACGCACTGAGTTTTTATCATGAACGTAAGAGTGGAGGGGGTCAATTGGGTCTATGAGTTAATGGGTTGTTGGGTTCTCGATACGATTGTCGTGCCTCCGATCACTATCATTGACGGAATTAGCTAATTGCCTCAAGGCCAGACCTACTAGGTTTTGAAAACCTAGTAGGTCTCTTCGCGCAGATCCACGTCAATACTGCCGTTTTTAACGTTTTAAATGGGGTCTTGCAATGACGAGGTCTAAAAGTCTCGGCCTTGGTCGGGGCTTTTTTTGTACTCAATAATTTTATCCTTCTTGTTTTTTGCGAGGTAACTACGAATGATTTTACGTGTGTCGGGATTATCGTTTTGTGCACGAATAAACTCGAACAATTGCTCCAACGGTTGATTGGCTTCTTCTTTTTCAACGAAACCGTATCCTACATATTTACCATCTTCAATCTGAACCAACGAATATTCTTCTTGGGTTCGACCTTTACCAATAACCAAGGTGTTGTTAATGGTCATACCCAAAGAGGTTTTGGCAAAATTGACACGCTCATTGTATTCATCGGGCGTTTCCATACCCATTTTGGTACCTTTGCAGTTCTTTATCTGGTGCTGAAAGCAGTTTCCTTTCAGGTTGTGAAGCCCCATAAGGCATTCACATAACTGATGTTTTTTGGCCTGACTGAGCAGCAAACGCTTTCCCTCGTGATAACCTCTTACTTCTACCAGCGGCTCTGCATCAATTTTTTTCTTCCGCTTAATGGCGAGGTTGATGTACCCGTTTTCGTCTTTGGATTCAAAGATTCCGTACGGAAAATAAGGCCGTTTTTGTGCTCGGTTAATGGGAGGTTGTAACTTCTTTATTTCCTGCGATTCTAGCAATAGCGCCACCAGTTCGCTTCCTGTTTCTTCGTAAGAAATGGAATGGATGTTCTTCCATAATTCTGCCCATTTCTTTTTCTCTTTCGGATGAAAATGACTGAGCACGCGCTTATGCAAATCAATGCTTTTGCCTACATACAAAATCTGGTCATCGCCATCATAGAAGTAATAGACACCGGCTGTTGAAGGAATATCTTCCAAGTTAGAAGGAGGCAAGTTGGGCGGCACTTTTACATTTGGTATGTCGGGTTGTATGCGGCTGAAAACCGTTTTACTGTCCTTCTCGAAAAGCATTTGGAAAAGCATGGCGGTGGCAGCAGTATCGTCTAAGGCACGGTGGTGGCTATCCATTACAATGCCTACCGATGCGCACAATTTTCCCAAGCTGTAAGAAGGCAACCCAGGAATAATTCTTCGGCAAATATCAATGGTGTCAAGCGTTTCGCGTTTAAACTCCATTTTCAAATTGGCAAATTCCCTCTTCAAAAAACCGTAATCGAACGATACGTTATGTGCTACAAACACGCGGTCTTTCGTCATTTTTAGAATGCGCTCGGCATGTTCTGCAAACAACGGAGCATCGGCCACCATGGTATCGGTAATACCTGTAAGTTTTACCACATACCAATCAATTTTCCGTTGCGGATTAAGCAGCGTGGTAAACCGTTCCAATTCCTTTTCGCCATCATGTATTATTATGGCTATCTCGGTAATCTTGCCATCATGAACGGTTCCTGTTGTTTCAATATCAACTATGGCAAACTGCGTGAGAGGTAGCGTAAGTTGATCGGGAGTGGGTTTTGACATTGCTCCAAAAATATACAATTGCATTGCGCGTGGGTCATTTTGAATGATTTGATGAAGCCGAATTGTATCGAAAGATGCGCGGAGATTTCTCGATACAATCACGCTAAGGCGAGGTTACTCGAAGTGACGGGTGAATTTGTGTTTATAATTGCAGCATGAGAGTTGTGCTACAACGGGTAAAACGGGCTTCTGTAACGGTAAATGCCGAACTAGTGGGTAGTATAAAAGAAGGTGTACTGATTCTGCTAGGAATTGAGGCGGCAGACAAACAGGAAGATATTGATTGGCTATGTGGCAAAATCTGCCGTATGCGCATTTTTCATGATGCGGAAGGGGTAATGAATAAATCGTTGGAAGAGAGTGGAGGAGAAGCTTTGGTTGTTTCTCAGTTTACCCTGCATGCCAGCACCAAAAAGGGAAACCGACCTTCTTACATAAAAGCCGCACCACCAGAACAGGCCGAACCGATGTACGAGCAATTCAAAATCAAACTTACTGGAATGCTAAACCAACCTGTAGCTAGTGGTGTTTTTGGCGCCATGATGGATGTAGAACTGATTAACGATGGGCCTGTTACCATTTTGGTTGATTCTAAGAGGAGCGAGTGAGTAAATAAACCCAACCCTGCTATGTTGAATTTTAGACAGAAATAGTTTGTTGAGTTATGTCTTATCCAAGATATTTGATCTGAATAGTTACAATGATTCAAATCCAGCCTTGTGCCTTATATCCTTCGTAGGCCTTTTTTGCAGACGATTCAAGATTGTGTTTTGGACTCCAACCAAGTTGAGTAGTTAGGGTTTCCTCATATTAAGCTATCTACTTAAAAATCAGTAAAATAAAGGGCAAAAAGCATTGTTTTTACGCAAGGAATATCGTATATTTACGCAATAACCTTGCACATGGTAGATTACAC
>Ga0316208_1002483_pt1 | contig 14940 bp, 10 predicted proteins | sample 3monopyrite_MG_FD_204944 | JGI IMG/M metagenome (GOLD analysis project Ga0316208, IMG submission 204944) | Microbial mat bacterial communities from mineral coupon in-situ incubated in ocean water Damariscotta River, Maine, United States -... | ecosystem: Environmental > Aquatic > Marine >... | reverse complement strand
TCGTCTTTTGTGAGTCCTCGGACTTTACCCGTTGCATTGGGAGTCCGCTCGTTTCTTTCTTGCTCGCAGAGCCTATCATCTCTAATAAAGTTGTGTTGCCATTTCTAAGATGCATTCCTGTATCTTACTACCCTGTGGCAACGCAGGACACACAACTATTTACAACACCGTATATAATTTATTGCTAGTTCTAGCCTACTTACGAAAATCCTCTCGGATTTTCTATTTGGTTTTTATTTGCTAAATTAGTTGCTTAACCACGCAACAAACCATATACCAACACGTTGTACTGCTACTCCAAGACCACAATTCACCCCGCTCCTATAATTCCCTTTTCCCCATTTAATATTAAGTGCTTTTTATTCCGCATTTCGTACTTCAAAAAGCCCATCCAATTGGGTATTTTCGGGCTTCATTAAAATTTCTGTATGAAAGCCGATTTCAATCTCGTGCCTGAAATGCCCGATAACGCGAGTGAATTTACATCTGAATTTTTTAAGCGTTTTACGCTACGTAAGAACACACAGCCGCTTCAGATTTCGGATGAGATAAGTAAAGACTTCTCCTTTCCAACTTTCTATGATAAGGTGAGTTGTGGGATAGGCATTTTCATGTGCAACTATGAGAAAGCGCTTGAGCTGCTACCACACCCAAGCATGAAACCAGTAAAGATGCCAGGCGGACGAGCCGTTGTTATCTTCTCCTGCTATCAGTATAAAACGGTAATGAACATGCAGCCATACAACGAGATTGCCATGACCATTCCGTTGTTGATGGACCCAAGCATTAGCGTTCCTGTATTGCCGCTTGTTTCTAAGGCATTCAAGAATTTCGGATACCATGTGTTCTCCATGCCTGTTACTTCTGAAGAGAATAGAATTAGAGGACAGAAGCTTTGGGGTATTCCTAAAGTAACTGAGCGTTTAGATATTGAGCAGAAAGATGGCTTCTCTACCACCGTGGCGTTTGACACCAATGACAAGGAGTATTTCCGTCTTCGAGTACCCATGAATGGAAAGGCTGCAAGCTTTGATGAAACAGGTCAGCTCTACTCTGTGCGTGAAGGAGAAGTTGTGAAAGGCCAGACAAATTTCAAAGGAAATTTTAAGGTGAATAAACACATGGGATTGCTTTTTAATAAAGGAAAAAAGAGCAACAGCCCACTATTGACGTTAGGCGATTCGCCAAGAGCAGAAATGCTAAAGAAGTTAGAAATTGAGGAGAGTGAATTTCAAACACGTTGGTGCCCAAGTATGGAGGCCAGTTTTGACTTAGGAAAAGTGTATTCAAAAAGATGATTCGCAAGACTTTCCATCGTTTTTCTTTTTTTCTTATTCCTCTTTTAATGGCAAGTTGCGCCTTACCTATGCGTGGTGTAGTTTATTTGCGGCCCGACCTGAAAGATCACAAATGGTTAAACGCGCTTGACATAAAAGCACCCGAAACACCTTTCCGTTTCTACGAAAGCGAACCAAACAATCTTGGAGATAGAATTGGGCTAAACGACTGGTCTCCTTACGTGGTGCCCATTTGGAGAAGCCTAAATGAATTAGTGGTAGCCCACCCAAATCAGGCGTTCGTAATAATCCGAAACGACACTGTTCTTTATGAGCATTATGCAAACGACTCAAAAACGCTGCACCCCTCCTACTCGGTGGCCAAATCGTTCACATCGGCCTTGGTTGGGTTTGCGGTTCAAGACGGATTGATAAAGTCAATGGATGATTTCGTTTCCGATTATCTTCCTGAGCTGAGCAAGGATCCGCGTTACGAGCACCTCAAGCTGAAACATCTTCTTAACCACACTTCAGGAATTGAGCATTCACTTACCGTAGATGGGCTTCTCTATTACGGAAAGAACCTAAAGCGAGCCAATAACTACATTAAGTTCAAGCATGAGCCAGGTACAAACCAAGCTTACATGAATATGAATGTTTGGATTTTAGGACAGGTGTTGGAGAAAGTGACAGGCGCTCCGCTGAATGAATACATGCAAGCCAAACTTTGGATTCCATTAGGAATGGAAAGCGATGCTCGTTGGAGTGCGGATAAGAAAGATCGTATCAAACCGTATTGCTGCATGCAGGCTACAGCCTTGGATTACGCCAAATTTGGGCGATTCTATCTAAAAAAAGGAAATTGGCAAGGAGAACAGTTGCTAAACAAAGATTGGGTAGAATCGACACTCGCTCGCGATACTACCGAAGGCGGTACATTCGGTTACCACAACTGCTGGTATATCGGCTACAAAGATTACAATGATTTTATGGCCATTGGGCTTTACAAACAACACATTTACATCAACCCCGATAAGAACATCATACTGATTTCCTTGAATGGACGCCCACGTTCAAACGCGCAAAAAGCGATGAATTGGGAAGATGTTTTTCGTCAAATAGTTGACCAGCTTTAACAGCAGAACCTCTAAAGCTAACCGTGGGCGATAAACTGTATAGCCGTACGGTAATTCGGATGTAACATGTTGTATTAGACAATTGACCCCCACATAACTCATTGAATTTCACATTCAAATATTTGCGAATAACGATTAGCGAATTGTGATTGTCGTGGTCAACGGTCATCATCTTTTGGGCAATTTGGCTCATTGTATCTGTCTGCAAAGGCCACAATCAATGGGTTTTCTTCAAGGTGTGAGAATGTCATAAAAATCGTTAATCGTAATTCGTCAATCGTTTTTCGCTAATCAAATCAGTAAGCGATTGCCCTGATGAGGTAGCATTCGGATATTCGCGTTTTATTCGTAATTCGTATCAGCCTCATGGAAGTGACCCACTACCACAAAAAATCCCATTTTCATTAAAATAACAGTAGAACCTAAGTTATTAACGTTCTTTTGGTTATTCTTGAAAATCTCGAACTCAAACAATTAAAGGGAATTATTCTATTTTTACGCGCACTATACTGACCCCAACAGGAGTAAAACCAACCAATGAAGCTTAGACTTATACTCTCACTTCTTATTTTTTCAATCACTTTCGGATCTTATGCTCAAGATTCTTCTACCGAAGAAAGCAAAGCGAAGAAAGAAAAAACCGAAAAAGAACCTAAGGAGAAAAAGGAAAAGAAGCCGCGTCCTCCTTTTTATGACAACAAGTTGCCATATATATATGTGGGCGGTGGTAACATGTCTTTATTCGGAGATGATCTAGCCAGCGGCATTAACCTTTATAATACCACTAACTGGAAATGGGGAATTAATGCAGGTGTTGAACACAGAACGTTTAGCGCAGTCGGATTCTCTTTAAACTTTCTTTACGGTTGGTTAGGACAGAATGAAAGAAGTGCAACTACATCAACGGAAGCAAATCGAAACCTAGGTAACCGCAACATTGAAACCGAGATGATGAATGTTGATTTCAAAGTCAATGTTTATTTAGACAACAACCTTTTCATTAATCGCTCATCTCGTTTTTCACCTTATTTATTTGGTGGTGTTGGGTACATCTTTAAAATGACTCAACGTTCAGACCTTAAAGATTCTGAAGGAAGACAATACTATTATTGGGATGACGGACGTGTAACCGACAGACCAAAAGTTGCAGAAAATCTCGGAACGTTTGAAGAACTTAACCTTGATGGTAAGTACGAAACAGACGTTAAGGAATCCTTTGACGGAAGTAAGCTTGCAACAAGTGCAATTGCCTTTCCAATGGGACTTGGTCTTCGCTACAAGTTCGGTCGCAAGTTCCATGCAGATATTAGTGCAACATACTATTGGACCTTAAGTGACCAATTAGATGCCTATAAGAAAGGTAAGCAGACAGACCGCTTTCTATATACCTCTGTTGGATTCGCTTATCATATTGCTGCTAAAAAGCAAAAACCAGACTCTTCCATTTACGACACGTTCGATTTTCTTTCGATGGATCAAGCTGATGATGATGGCGATGGCGTTGTTAATATCGAAGACCTTTGCGCAAACACACCAAGCGGTGCTGTAGATGAATCTGGTTGCCCGCTTGATTCTGACCATGACGGCATTCCAGATTATCGAGATGAAGAAACTTCGGCCGATTCAGCATTAGTTGATGCAAACGGTATTACCATTGACCCAGACTTTATTGTGTTACCAGACACAAATGCACTAGCTCACGATATTATTTACGAAGCTTATCCATCTATGGAAGTGGCTAGAGTTGGCAACTACTATTCATTAGATAAGCCTAAACAAGAGGAGAAATCCAAAGAATTGGGAGACTTTACCGTAGTTGACCAGAACGGTGATGGATTTATCTCGGCTGATGAAATTACTTGGGCAATTGATGCGTTTTTTGAAGGAGAATTAGATTTTTCTGCAGCCAAACTGCATGACCTTATCGACTTCTTCTTCGATCAATAGGAACTTATGTTTACTAGACTCTTCACATTTCTGATTCTAGCCGGATTCGGTAGCGCTGCTCTTGCACAGGATGATTCTAGTAGCACCGCTGAGCCAAATACATCGAAAGCAGATTCAAAAGCCTTACGAGATTCTGTTCGAGCAGAAAGAAAAGCTTGGAACAAGGAGAATACAATCTATAAGCCCATTATTGGCTTAGGTGCTGGTGTGTTCAACTATTTCGGAGAGGTAAACAACAATGAAAGAACCAATCCAATCATTAACAACTACGGATTTCAAGCAAGTGTTATCAAGAATTTCTCACCTTCATTTGGACTTCGATTTGATGTAGCTTATGGTAAGATTACCGCTAGAGAAAGGTCTCTCGAAAACAACAGAAATTTCAGTACCGATATCGTTTCGTTTAATGTGCATGCCACTTACAACTTTGCGGGCATTCTTCGACCTGGAAGATTTCTTAACCCTTACATTTCTGTAGGAGTTGGAGCAATTAATTTTGATGCAAAAGGAGATTTAAAGGATGAGAATGGTGTCGCTTACAATTATTGGAGTGATGGTACCCTTAGAGGAACACCAGAACCTGCCGAGGGTCCAAATGCTCCCGGTTCTTCAGATCCACTTCGGGCCGATTACGTTTACGAAACAGATTTAAGAAAAGCCGATTTAGACAATTTAGGAAACTACGCGCAATTTGCCGTAACCATTCCTTTCACCTTTGGTCTTCACTTTAAAGTATCGCCTCGTTCGGCCATTCGCTTGTCGAGCACATTCTCTTACGCTTTCACCGATTTAATCGACAATTACACCAAAGACGGTGTTAAAGGGCGCGTTGGAAATAAAGCCAACGATATGTTTTTATTTACCGCTGTCTCTTACCACTTCGATTTCTTCTCGCCTAAAAAGGTGAAGACATCACAATTTGATGATGTAGAGTTCTTCGCTCTCGATGCCGATTCGGATACTGATGGAGATGGCGTTAAGGACATTGAAGATTACTGCCCAGAAACTGCTTCTGGAGCTACGGTTGATAAGCAAGGGTGTGCAACAGACCAAGATGTAGATGGCGTTGCGGACCCTTCTGATACGGAGCCTAACACAAACCCAGAGCTGAACGTAAATAAAGAAGGTGTCGGTTTAACCGATGAAATGATCTCCGTTTCAGAAGATGATACCCTTGCTACTAACCGAGCAAAAATGTTTGATATATATCCGGATATGACCGAAGTTTATGGCCGAGATAAAAACAACAAGATTAGTGAAGAAGACCTAAAATCGGAGATTTTCAATGTCTCTCCTTATTCAATTGTTGATTACGATGGAGACGGAGTAATTTCTGTAACCGAAGTTTATGAAGCTATTGATAAATTCTTTGAGGGAGAACTAGATGTAACTGCTACTTACGTAAATGACCTTATCGACTACTTCTTCGAGCAATAACAAAAAACAATACCTTACACCCTTATTTGACCTTAAAATGAAAAGCATGATCAGAAGATCGACAACACTCTCAGCGATTGCAGCTATCCTATTCTCAACGAATTTAATGGCGCAGGTTTCAGTTAGTACAAAATTGCCAGCAACAGTTCAACCAGGAGCAAGTTTCAACATGGAAGTTGAGGTTGCTAAAGGAGATATTGCAGGATTTGCAAAACTTCAGCAAATACTTCCTCCAGGATTTACCGCTGAACAAGGAGAGACAGCAAATGCAACTTTCTCATTTAAAGACCAGAAGGTGAAATTTCTTTGGATGGCACTTCCGAATGGAGATTTTAAAGTAAGTTATAAGGTGAATGTTGATGCATCGCTTAGTGGTAATCAGATTATCGAAGGAACGTTTGCTTACATCCAGGACAACGAAACTGAGAAATTCATTATCCCAAAAGACATAATATCTGTAGGAGCGGACCAAGCAGAAGCTGCGCAGAAAGCTGCAATGGATCAGATTCTTGCTGATCAGCAAGCAAAGGAAGATGCAGCAACAGCAGCAAGAGAAGAAGCCGTACCTGTAGAGGAAGTGGTTGAAACGACTGAAGAAGTTGCCGAGGAGGTTGCAGAAGAGATAGCTGACCCCGTTGTTGAAGAAGTGGCCGAAGTTGCAGAAGAAGTAGCTGAACCTGTTGCACAAGAGCCTCATAAAGCTGTTGCAGAGGTTGCGCATCACGAGCCTAAAAAGGCGGCTCCTGCTCCAAATTATAACGATGCTATGATGAAGTCTAAACCAGGATTGGTGTTTCGTGTACAAGTAGCAGCAGGACCAAATCAAGTTGACCCTTCGTTTTTCGCAAGCAAGTATGGAATCTCAGAAGCTGTGGTTATTGAAGAACATGATGGATTATTCAAATATGTTGTTGGCGAGTTTGGGTCTTACCGCCCAGCTAAAACATTCAGCAACGAATTGAGAGATAACAACAGTGTTCAAGGTCCTTTTGTTACGGCTTATAATGACGGAGCAAGAATCCATGTAAAAGAAGCATTAGAGATTGCAGGACACTAATTATCCTGTTTGATTACACTGAAACTAACCCGGGCAAAAAAAACCGGGTTATTTTTTACCTTAACGTTTCAGTTTCGTAAGAAATGTCTCTAGCAAAAAACTCTTTTGTCGTTTTACTGGTGTTTGCAAGCAACCTTTTGTTGGCTCAAACAGCTACTGATACACTTCTTGCCAAAGACAATGTGATGATTCCGTTGCCAACGGTTAGCCTCAATTTTGGAATAAGCAATTCTTTTTCTGATGTGAAGCTTGGATCGAATGGGCCATCGGCATTTAAGCAGTTCGGGTATCAACTTACAATTACGCAGCGCGTTACTAAGTTTCTGAATGCCTCGCTTAACCTTTATACAGGAACCATTTATGGCGAACAGCAAATTGGCCAAACCAATTTGAACTACAGAACAACGCTTTTTAGTCAGCACGTAAATATTGAATACAACTTTTATCCACTATTAAAGCCCAATGATGACGGACGACAACTTATTAGACCATACATTGGTTTCGGACTTGGTATGCTGTCTTTTCGTTCGAAAGGAGATTTGAAAGATAATAAGGGTCGCAAGTATTGGTATTGGTCTGACGGAACGATTAATGCGGAAGAACAAGGAACAGTTGATGCTACAGAAGCAACTCGTTTAGAACGCGATTTTCAGTACGAGACTGACCTTAGAGATGCTAATTTAGATGAGTTGAGAAAATATCCGCAATTGGCGTTTAGCCTTCCATTAAATGCCGGTATCCGATTTCAAGTATCAAAAAATATTGGGCTGAATGCAGCTTTTGCCTACTCTTTCAACTTTAGCGATATGTTGGATAACGTGAGTAGTGCTGGGATTGGTAATCGAAAAGGTTCTTCTGGCTACGACAACCATCTTTATGGCTCTGTTGGATTAAGTATCTTTTTAGGAGTAACAAAACCGTCTGCTAAACCATCGCGTACTTTTGAAGAAACCCTAGTAGCCGAAGAAACGAAATCTGACCAAACACCTTCTACAAAATCGGAGGAAGAAAAAATCGACAAAAATGACTTGGCAGCCATATCTGAAAGGCTTAAAAAGGCATCTGAGTCAATAATTCAAATTGCAGAAAGTTCCGAAACCTTCCTTTCCAAGAAGAGCAACGAATTGAGTAAAATAACCAACAGAGAAATAGAGTCAAAAAAAGAACTTAGAGAAGCTAAGAAAGAGTCGATTGCCGTTTTAGACAGCTCTATGGCAGCACTCAAATCAACCGGAACAGGACTGATTGAAGCTACAAGTGATTTGAACTCAGCATACACCGACTTTACGGACAAGAAATTTGACACCCGACCTTCGTCTACCAACAAGGTTAAGAATACTATTGAGGCTAAAATTCCTGCAATTGAGGCTTTAAAGTCGCAGGTTGAAAGCGCAAAAAGTGCAGAAGAACTCAAAGCTGTTTTGAATATAACGTCTAAAAATCTCACCCACACGAATGATATTTTCAAAAATGAATCATCTCGCATCAACCAATCAATTCTCGATTCAAGAAAAACGGTAGTCGAAGCAAGGGTTCAACAACTAAAGTCAGATGTTCAAAACATCGGTACTGAGCAAAATGATGGTGTTATTTCCGATGCAGAAACTTCGTCTTCAATAACAACTGAACTTGACAAACTGCTGGAAGAAGGTGTTCTAAACAAACTAGAATACAATCAACTTACCAGTACTACCAAGCAAAGCGAAGAAACTATTCTTTCTCGTGTTGAGGATAATAAATCCGTTGAAAGTACGACCACTAAAGACCCACTAGCCTCAACCACAGACTTGCTTAAAACTGCTTCGGATGCCATTGCTGAGAAAACTGAAACGGCCGAACAGTCTCTAGATGCTTATAACCAACAAATACTATCGCTTACACAACAAGAAGTAAAAACCAAGCGTGATTTGAACCAAATAAAGCAACAAGCCATCGAGCTCATCGATAAGTCTAGTTCTGCTTTAATTGAAACCAACGAGCGTTTAAATTCCGTTACAGAAAACCTCAAACAGGTAAACCTAACTCTCCCCAAATCTGAACAAATTCACCCTCGGTTTACAAATACAGACGAACTGAAAGCAGCAATTGAAGAGGTCATTCCACGATTGGATGCATCCAAGTCAAAAATTCAATCGGCAAAAACTTCAGAAGCCCTCAAGCAAGTACTGCGTTCAACCAACGTTGACCTTACTAAAACAAGTGCCAAGCTTTCGGATGAAAAGAGTCGTGTTTCTCTAGCTTCTCTGCAAACCAGAAAAAACTTGATGTTTGCTAGAATCAACCAGCTTTCATCAGAATCAGTTATCAACCCAGCAGAGCTAATATCAATCTCTAACGAGCTTGAATTACTTCAAATAAAAAACATCCTAAGCAAACGAGAGCTAGCAACTCAATCTGATGCGCTAAACTCGCTTAGAATATTATCTGAAAAATCTAAAACTACAGCTGAATCTGCGGAAGAAAATAGTGTCGCTAATCAGCAGGTAGCTACCATTGATAAGACTTCAACAAATGCTCAGGCAATACATGAAAGTAACGAGCCAGTTATAGCAAAAACCGACAACCAGGTAGATAAACCAAGAACGATAGCGGAAATTGAGAACACTCCTCCCAAGGAATCTGGAGGTTTTATGTGGGCTGATTTAAATGAAAATGGAATGATATCTCCAAATGAGGTTTTACACTTTATTGATTTACTTTTTGAAGGTGAACCTGTTCGTACCGTAACAGATATTCAAAACCTGATTGACTATTATTTTGACCAAGAATGATCTTTGGTTATTTTAGCTGCTTTCGTGCATCCTATCCATGAATAAAATTTTACTCATTTTTCTTGTCATTACGGTAGCTACCCTTAATTCGGTCGCTCAGAAATCCGACCTATATTACGTTGATAATCGTGGAAGAGATGCCCTTCTTGCTCCCCGTATTGGAATTGGAGCTGGCGTATTTACATACTTTGGAGATGTTAACGATAATAACTATCAACACATATTTACAAGTACTTACGGTATCGAAGTCTTGGCAAGTGCCAATTTATCGAGATACTTTGATTTAGACCTCACAGCCATTTACGGAAACATAACGGTAAATGAACGGGGTAACCAATCTCGAAACCTCAATTTCAAGTCAGAAATGTTCATCGGTAGCGCTGGCTTGAGTTACAACTTCAATCACCTTTATAAAAGACCCGGAATCATCCAACCCTTTATCGGTTTTGGTGTCGCATTCATCAATTTCGACAGTAAAACGGATAAATACGATTCCGAAGGGAATCAATACTATTACTGGTCTCAGGGAGAAATAATGAGTTTACCCGAAGATGCACCTAATAGCGAACAGGCGGTTGAGCTTCAGAGAGACTACGTTTATGAAACCGACCTTCGGGATGAGAATTTAGACGATTTGGGGAAATATGACCAGTTCACATTTTCACTTCCAGTAACTGCGGGAATAGACTTTAAAATGGGGAGGAGAATAAGCGCTAAACTCAGCGCTAGCTTCTACTACACCTTTACCGATTTGATTGATAATGTTTCGGATAAAGGGGAAGGAGTTCGCCAAGGAAATTCTCGGAACGATATGTTTCTGTTTACATCAGCATCTGTTAGTTACAGCATTGGAGTTGGAAAAAGCTACACCAAAAGCGCTAAAACCAAATATTACGAGAATCAAGACTTTTATGCCTTGAGATTGGTTGATTCTGATGAAGATGGCATCAATGATTTTGACGACCGATGTGCACAAACGCGCCAAGGAGTTAAGGTGGATGAACATGGCTGTGCTCTAGACACGGACCAAGATGTAATTCAAGATTATCGTGATGATGAAGCAGCAACCACACTAGGTAATGTTGTTGATTTACGAGGCGTTACTCTTACTGATGAGATGATGTTGGAAGCATACAAAGATTCGATTGGAACCAATCGAGCCAACATGCATAAAATCTACCCAAGTGGGATTCTATCAAAAAGAGCTGACCTAACGGCAGAAGATTCGACTAAACTGGCATTGATGATGCTAGATATTCAGAACGATATTGAAGGCAAAAGTGAATACGCACAACTATTTAAAGAAATTAGCAAAGATGTGTATAGTCAAACGCCTAAACGGGCAGGTTCGGTTGAAGATGTTTTTGAAAGTGTAGACCGCGTGTACAAGCGTATGGTAAATGAAAACACGCTCTCTCCTACTCGTCCATTAACCATTACTAAAGAAGAAAACATCTCAACTTCAATTCCTCCCGAGTTTGTGGATGCTGATTACAATACAGACGGGCTAATTACAGCTGATGAAGTTATGCGGGTAATTGAAGAAGTGCTGGAAGGTGTTTCTCCGTTAAGCATTTCTCAACTCTACAACCTTATTGATTTTTATAACGAGTATATGCAAGGCGCACAGGTAATTGACTTTGGTGGAACTATGGCAGTTTATGTAGACGGCACGCTTAACGTACTCAACAATTATACGCCTGATGGTTTATCGGATACCGAACGATTTTTAGTTAACAAATACGCGGATGTTGACTTTAATAATGACGGAAAACTCACGCCAGATGAAGTAAACCGAATGATTTCCATGTTCAAGGAAGGGAAATCTAACTACAATCAAGAAGACATTTTAGACCTTATCGACCTCTTCTTCGAGGAATAAAACCCAACTGTTACATTTGCACCATCAAATAACCCCACCAAATATGAGGTATTCTATACTATTTGTACTATTAAATTTCTTTGTTCTCTCCGGTTATGCACAAGACAACACTGCTGCCAAGGAGACGGTAAAACAAGAAAAGGCTGCTGAACCAAAATCGACATCCGAAAAAGAAGCGGCAGAGAAAAAAGCTCAGACCAAGAAAGAAAAAGTCCTGAAAAAAGAAGAGGCAGCCAAGAAAAAAGCGGCCGAAAAAAAGGCAAAAGCTGATAAGAAAGAGAAAGCGGTAAAGGAAGAAACCTCTCAAAAGAAAGCGAAAAGTTCAACAGAGGAAAGCGCTCCAAAACAAGAGAAAACTATAGACACGCCAAAATCAGACAGCCCAAAGACTGCTCCGAAGGTTAAGGAAGAAAAAAATATAAAGTCCGAAAGCAAGCCTCCAAAAGAGAAAATTCCCTACCGGTTCATGCTCAATGTGCATGGTGGAATTGGGCTAATGAACTACTTTGGAGATATTCGAGACAATCCAGGAACTACTGTTCACCGAATTGGTAGCCTCCCTGGCTACAACTTTGGTATTGGAGCCAACGTTACCAACTATCTAGAGGTAAACATTAACGCAATGCTTGCCAAGATGACGTGGAATCAAAATATGAAAGACAATCTTACACCCCTTAACTTTGAGGCAAAGGTTTTTACAGTTGGAGCTAATTTGGTTTACAATTTCAAGAACTTCATTAAAAGCCCAACGGGTATTACACCTTTCGTTTCAATCGGAGCAAGTTATTCCGACTATAACATCTATTCCGACCTTCAAACAACTATTGACGATGGTAGTGGCAACAACGTGACGTACGCTTACAACTATTGGACTGATGACAACCTCATACACAGTACACCTGAAGGAACACCGGTTACGGAAGGTGGAGATCAAATTATTTCTCGCGATTATGAATATGAAACACGCTTGAGTGAATTTCCAATAACTGCAGTTACTATTCCTGTAGGAGCTGGATTCGATTTCAACGCATCTAGAAAGTTTGCTGTTCGTTTAGGCGCCTACTACTACTTTACTAGCACCGACAAGATTGACAACGTAAAAGGCACCCAAAAAGGGTTTAAAGGATTTGCGGCAAATGATGGTTTTATCTATACATCCATGTCGGTTTTCTTCCGCTTTGACCCTTTTAAAAAGAAAGCTCCGAAGATTGATATTGCTGGCCCTGAATATGGAGACTTGGGTTCTATAGCAGATGAAGACAGTGATGGTGATGGAGTCCCTGATCTTGCAGATCGTTGCGCGGGCACACCTAAAGGATTGATTGTTGACGATAACGGCTGTCCTGCGGATGATGATAGAGACGGAATTCCTGACTACCGAGATAAAGAATTGAAAACACCCGCAGGTCGTATAGTAGATCCTAACGGAGTTGCTATCAGCTATCAGGAAATTTACAAGACCTATGGTTCGGACACAGCTTCTCTTCTCAGAAAAAATGTGAATCAAGAATGGTTGTTTTCGCAGAAAAATGCAGACTCAAAATACACCGTTCACGTTGGAACCTACACAAACTATGATATTCCAACACAGATTAAGATGCGTTTGGCAAAAATGGAAGACCTTCAGGAGCATAAAGTAAATGACACCATTTCTGTTTTCACCTTAGGTTCTTTCGACAACTTTGAGGATGCCGAAAAACGCCAAAACGAACTTATTGAAAGCGGAATTGACGAGGCTTTTGGTGTAAATGAAGGGGCTATTCCTGATGTTGGTGTTGATCTTGGCGTTGTAGGGTTTGATGCATCTAACAAGCAACCACAAGGAGCTACACTAGACATCGAAACTGTTGATGTGTTGCAGTATGGAGTTGAATTAAGGGAATATCGTCTTCGAATTCAACTTGACAAACTCTCTAAACTTATTGCTCAGCACGGAGTAGAAATGAAATCCACAGATGGTGGGTTGAAAATCTATACGATTGGGTCTTTCAGTACGTTTGCCGAAGCAGACGCATTGCGAAGCCAAGTAACCAAACTAGGTGTTAAAAACCCAGAAATTACTGCCAAGTTCAATAATGAAACTATCGATATTGAAGCTGCTAAAGAGAAGGAGACAGAATTACAAGAGACTGAAGACGAATAGTTTTTCAAGAGTCATCAACTAAAAAAGAGCCGCTATTTGCGGCTCTTTTTTAGTTCGACTCGAAATGTTTTTTGGCCAATGTCAAGTTCTTCCTATTAGCCTTGTTGAAGAAGTCCCAAGCATCGCCTATAACAGGAATGCCTCCTATTAACAAGTCTAAGATAACGTTGGCTACCATCTTAAACATAAGTCGCCTAGGCACTCCGTTTCTGAACAACGCAATTACAATCAACGAGGAAATTACGAATGTGACTATATCACCTAAAACGGGTATCAGTCCAATAAGCGGATCAAGACCAAAACGAAAATTTATGAAAGGAACTTTGAACTGGTCATCCATCAATTGGACGAGATTTTCAGCATACTCAAGTTCTTTCGGAATAGTCTGTTCTATCTTATACATGCTGTATAAACGTACAAAATAGTTCCAAAATTGTTCTAAGACGTTTTAGCCTCAGTCATTTTTGGATTATACTTTTCGGGGTACTTAGCCGTAATCTTTGAATAAAACTCTTCGATGTATTTGAAATCCGCAGCTTCATCATCCGTTGGATAGAACACATCGCCCAAACTAGATTCATGCTTAGCAAAATCCATGTAAGCCAAAATTATCGGAACACCAGCCTCCTTTGCTATGTAATAAAAACCCGTCTTCCAACGAGGCATCCATGCCCGTGTTCCTTCGGGTGCAATGGTTAGCCAAAACGTATCCGTATCCTTGAAAAAATCGGCAGCCTGTTGCACCATATTCTTGCTGCTCTTTCTATCTATGGGCAATCCACCGGTAGAGCGGAACACAAAACCCATAGGGCCATCAAATAACTCTTTTTTTGCAATGAACCGCGCTTTGTATCCTGTTTCATACCATGCCCCAATTCCCACTGGAAAATCTGAATTTGCCGTATGTGGAGCTGCTGCAATAACTGCTTTTTTCAATCCCGCAGGTGGCTTTGCTACCAATTTCCAAGACCCAATTCGATACCAAAGGAAATGTGCCAACCAATAAAAGAAACGTCCCATACTAATTACTTGATTTTGTCATAAAAGTAATGAGACGAATCTATCCTTTGCTGTTTGACTTTCAAGCATAAGCAATACATTATTTTTGCGGCATGGCACAAGGTGTTTTAGGTATTGCATATCCAAGAGCGGCATTGATTGGAAATCCATCAGATGGATTTGGAGGAATGACAATTGCCTTTGTTTTTAGTGATTTTCATGCTGAAGTTCAACTTGAAGAGAGCAATCGGATTCAAGTACTTCCCGGGCTGGTAGATCATCTTGATTGGG
>Ga0316208_1002480_pt1 | contig 14972 bp, 12 predicted proteins | sample 3monopyrite_MG_FD_204944 | JGI IMG/M metagenome (GOLD analysis project Ga0316208, IMG submission 204944) | Microbial mat bacterial communities from mineral coupon in-situ incubated in ocean water Damariscotta River, Maine, United States -... | ecosystem: Environmental > Aquatic > Marine >... | reverse complement strand
ATGGCGCTATCGTCGCCCATATAATCGATCACCCGCACAAAGCCGTGGTCGAGCACCTCATGCGCGGTGTAAAGGTGCTGCTCCATACCGGGGGCGGTGGCGCGCAGGGTTTCATGGCGCTCATCGCGCTGGGCGGCAATTTCGGCTTGTTGCTCGGGGGTGATGGGCATGGCGGCTTCCTTAGCGGGGGATTCGCCTTACACTATATATTGGCATGGAAGCGGTGGGAACCACCATATCTGACTGCTTTGTCGCTATTTCAATAAGGCGATGCCCGAAGGGGTGATCTGCCAAATTTGATTGCTGGCAATGGTTTGCCACGCGCCAAAATCCTGCCCGGGCCAGCGAATGCGCACTTGCACGGTTTCTGCCGCGCCCAGCCCGAAATGCTGCAAAGTGGCGCTACCGCCCGCATGGCCGCCACCCACCGTAATTTCGCGGCTCCAAAGCCTGTTGCCGTCCGAAATTTCCAGCCAGGCACCGACCGCATTTACATTCGGCGCCGGTTGCGCAAGCGACAGCAAAAGCCAGTTGCCGCTGGCGGCTGTGGTGTTTTGGTAGACCTTGAGCGGCGCTTCGCGGTTTACCACCACAATATCCGGCAAGCCATCGAGGTTGAGGTCCTCAAAGGCAGCCCCGCGGCCTTTGTCCATACTGGCCACACCGGCTTCCAGCCCCCGCTCGACAAAGCGGCCATCAGGCTGCTGGATCAAGAGGTTGTCAGGGTCGTTCATGGCTAGCCCCGGCATTTCCTGCACGTTGCCCTTGCTGATAAATACATCGTCCAGCCCGTCATTCTGGGCGTCGGCAAAGGCAATTTGCCAGCCGGTAGAGGGGCGGCCATCATCGCCGGTATAGGGGCGCTGGGCGGCGGTGCCGCGCTCAAAGGGCACATCAACATAGGTTGGGGTGCCGCCGGGGCGCAGCAGTTGCAGGCGCTGGTCGCCCATGGACGAGAGAAAAACATCCGGCAGGCCATCCCCCGAAATATCGCGGCTGGCAATGCCCATGCCCCAGAGATTATAGCGCGCCCAGCCATCGGCCTCGGTATAAAGCCGCGGTGTGGCGGCCATTTCCCACAGCTGCTCCGAGCCGCCTGTTACATAATAGTGGCGGTCATTGCTGGTGCGAAGATCGGCGCGGCCCTGCCGGCTCCAATCGCTGAACAGCATCGACAGGGGGCAAAAAGCAGGCAGCAAAGGCTGTGGCGCTTCATAGCGCGGCCCTTCGGGGCGATCTTCTTGTCCCGCCCCTTCGGGGCGATAGAGTTGGTTTTGATCACAGGCACCAAACGGGCCTTCTGGGTTGCTGCGGTCCACATAATTGCCAAACGCAAGGGTGGGAAGGGTGGCACCGGCCTCCCATGTGGCGGAAAATGCGGTGCTCCAGCGGGCATCGCTGGCAAAGCCAAGGCTTTCGGGAAAGGGGGCAAAGCTGCAATCGGGCCCGCCGCGCAACAGCTGGTTTTCACCGACCCGCAGCAGCGCAAGATCCATGATGCCGTCACTGTCGATATCCAGCGGATAGGCCCCGACAACATCGGTTAGGTCCGGCAGGGGGGCGGGGGCAAAGCCAAGCGGGCCGCCGATTTCGGGGGTGGTGTTTTGCAGCAATTTCGCCTTGCCCGCGCCACCGGCCGCAAACAGGTCGGGCAGCAGGTCCTGGTTGCAATCAAACACTGCCACACCGCCACCGACAAAAAACTCCCAGCCACCGGTATATTCGTGCGGCGGCACCTCGACCGGTGTAAACTCCTGCGCAAAGCCGGGCAGCGGGCTGGCCAGCGCCGCCAGCAAAAAGAACCTAGTTTCCATTGTTTGACATCTCTTTTACAATATTGCCGGTGATCCCTTCCATGGCATAGGCCGCGGCGCCCTTGGCCCACATCAGATCCCCCCATTTATGGATACGGATTTCGGGCAGGGGGGCATCTATTTGCAAAATATTGGCTTTTACGCAATCCAGCACCAACTGGGCGTAGAAATAGTCAAACTGCATGCGCTCGCCCGACAGAATAATCAGCCTCGGGTCAAAGATATTGATGATATTGGCCAGCCCCAGCGCAAACATCCGGCTGGCGCGGTCAAAGATCGAGCTGGCAGCGGTGCCGCCCGATTTGGCAGCCTCGAACAGGGCATCAAGCTGTGCAGCCGGGGTGCTGCCAATATGGGCAAGCCCAAGGGTGCTGGCCTCGCGCAACAGCGCGTAATCCGAAACATAGGCTTCAAGGCAGCCGCGTTGGCCACAGCGGCACAGCGCCCCGTCAAGCTGCACCTTGGCATGGCCAAACTCTGCGCCGCAGCCGCGGGTGCCACGATAGATATTGTTATCGAGCACAATGCCCATACCTACCCCTTGCTCGACCGTGATAACCACGAAATCGCTTTCGGCCTTGCCCTCGCCAAACAATTGCTCGGCCTTGGCCACAAGATTAGCGTCATTGTCAATAAACACCGGCAGCGGCAGCGCCCGCGCCAGCATTTCCTGCAGGCGCACATTGCGCACATTAAGGGTGGGTGACCAGTAAACAAAGCCGCGCCCGGCGTCGACAATGCCGGCAACCGCCAGCCCAACACCGGATAAAGCCCTAAGGCCGAGCCCGTTTGCTTCACAGCCCTCCCGCAATGTGGAAACAATAAAGCTTACCATTTCATCCGCCGAGAAAGTAGCCATGGGCAGCGGGGCTTCAAAACTGCCGACTGTCTCGCCCTCGAAATCCAGAAAGCAGACGGTGGCCGAATGCGAGGAAACCTTGATACCGGCCACCAAATGCGCTGCCCCGCGAATTTTGAGCGCCACACGCGGGCGGCCGCGCGGCGGCGTGCCGCGCCTGGCTTCCGGCACCACTTCCTCAATAAGGCCTTCTTCGATCAGTTCGGCGGTGATGGCGGTAATGGTGGCCGGGCTGCCGCCGGTCTGGGCTGCAATATCAATGCGCGCGATCTCTCCGGCGGTGCGGATGACCGATAGAATCTGGAGCCTGCCTGCCTGTCTCTGGCCTGACTGGCTGCCGCCGATTTCCAGTTTTTTTACCACGCTTTGTTCCAAAATAGGGGGTTATCAGGGCCATGTTGGACCATGAATGCAGAGAAAACAAGAAAACTTATGCTCTACATTCGATTTAATTAGACCTTTAAAATAAAACTGCTAAGATATCAGGCGACGCATAGCGAATCTCTGCGGGGAATGTTGTGCGCCATGTAAAATCCATGGGAGGATATAATGAAACTAACAAAAATTATTGCGGTTTCCGCAATGGCGGCCATCATGGGCACCACTGCATTTGCCGAAGGTAAAGTGATCGGCGTGAGCTGGTCCAACTTTCAGGAAGAGCGCTGGAAAACCGACGAAGCGGCAATGGTTGCCGCGATTGAGGCCAATGGCGACAGCTATATTTCGGCTGACGCGCAAAGCTCTTCGTCCAAGCAGCTTTCCGATATTGAAAGCCTGATCGCCCAGGGCGCCGATGCGCTGATCATTCTGGCACAGGATGCCCAGGCTATCGGGCCCGCTGTAGCGGCCGCTGCCGATGAAGGCATTCCGGTTGTCGGCTATGACCGCCTGATCGAAGACCCGCGTGCCTTTTACCTGACCTTTGACAATGTCGAAGTGGGCCGGATGCAGGCCCGCGCTGTTTTGGCTGCACAGCCAACCGGCAACTATGTCATGATCAAAGGCTCGCCAACCGACCCCAACGCCGATTTCCTGCGTGGCGGCCAGCAAGAAGTGCTGCAAGCCGCGATTGATGCCGGCGATATTACCATTGTGGCCGAGGCCTATACCGATGGCTGGCTGCCTGCCAATGCCCAGCGCAACATGGAGCAGATTCTGACCGCGCAGGACAATAAGGTAGACGCTGTTGTGGCCTCGAATGACGGCACCGCCGGTGGCGCTGTTGCGGCCCTTACCGCTCAGGGCATGGACGGTATTCCGGTTTCCGGGCAGGATGGCGACCACGCCGCCCTTAACCGTGTCGCACTCGGCACCCAGACCGTATCTGTCTGGAAAGATGCGCGCGCCCTTGGCGCGGCCGCCGGTAATATTGCTGCGGCAATGGCCGATGGCACCGCGATGGCGGATATCGACGGCGCGATGAGCTGGACCTCCCCCGCGGGCACTGACATGACAGCGGTATTTCTGGCACCTGTGCCGGTAACCGCCGCCAATCTTTCGGTGGTTGTGGATGCAGGCTGGATCACGCAAGAAAGCCTTTGCCAAGGTGTGAGCAACGGCCCCGCCCCTTGTAACTAAGGCCCGGCCATAATTAAGCCCGCCTCGGCATTGCCGGGGCGGGCGGATCTATGCCCAACACCTGTCAGGAAAACCCATGAGCGACACCCCTGCCAATGCGCCGGTTCAGGCCCCGCGCAAAAACTTTTTCCAAACGCTGGAGCTGGATACCCGCCTGCTTGGTATGATCGGGGCATTCGTGGTGCTGGCCATCGCGTTTGACCTGTTGACCGGCGGCCGGTTTTTAACCCCGCGCAACGTGTTTAACCTCACCATCCAAACGGTTTCGGTAGCGATCATGGCTACCGGCATGGTGTTTGTGATCGTGACCCGCAATATTGACCTGAGCGTCGGCGCGCTGTTGGCCACCACCTCGGCGGTGATGGCGATGATGCAAACCTGGATACTGCCCGATCTGCTCGGTATGGGGCTGGGCAACCCGCTGATCGCGCCCATTGCCATTGTCGTCGGGTTGTTTGTCGGCGGGTTGATCGGGGCCTTTCAGGGATATCTGGTCGGATATCTGACGATTCCGGCTTTTATTGTAACGCTCGGCGGCTTTCTGGTTTGGCGCAACACCGCATGGTATATGACCAACGGCCAGACCATCGGCCCGCTCGACCCCAATTTTCAGGTTTTCGGTGGCACCAACGGCACGCTCGGTGCCACATGGTCATGGGTGCTGGCGGCGCTGGCGGTTGGCTTTGCGCTTTATGGAATCTGGGCGGCGCGGCGCAATAAACAGGCGCATGAATTTGATGTAAAACCGCTATGGGCCGAATTTGTGATTGCGGCCATTGTTTCCGGCACGATCCTGGGCTTCGTGGCCATGCTCAACGCCTATGAAATTCCAACCCGGCGCTTGGCGCGGCTGTTTGAAGCCCGCGGCGAGGTTATGCCCGAGGGCTATACCGAGGCCTATGGCCTGCCGATTTCGGTGTTGGTGCTGGTGATCGTCGCTATCGGGATGACCGTGATAGCACAGCGCACCCGCTTCGGGCGCTATATTTTTGCCACCGGTGGCAACCCCGAAGCAGCAGCACTTTCAGGCATTAACACCCGCGCGCTCACCGTAAAGGTTTTTGCCCTGATGGGGGCGCTCACCGCGCTGTCGGCGGTGGTGGCTTCGGCCCGGCTTGGTAACCACACCAATGATATCGGCACCCTTGACGAGCTGCGGGTGATTGCCGCCGCCGTGATCGGCGGCACCGCGCTTTCCGGCGGGTTTGGCACCATCCGCGGCGCCATATTGGGTGCGCTTATCATGCAGTCCTTGCAATCCGGCATGGCCATGGTCGGGGTGGATGCCCCTTTGCAAAATATCGTGGTTGGTGCTGTGCTGGTATTCGCGGTCTGGATCGACATTATCTACCGCAAACGGACGGAGGGCTAGGATATGGCCGATATAATTGACCGCACGGGCACCCCTTTGGTCGAGCTCCGGGACATGCAAAAATCATTCGGCGGGATCAAGGCGGTGGACCATGTCAGCTTTGACCTTTACCCGGGTGAGGTGATGGGGGTTTTGGGCCATAACGGTGCCGGAAAATCTGTGCTGATGAAAATGCTCTCGGGCGCCTATCCACGCGATGGCGGCCAGATACTGATCAATGGCCAAGAAGCCAATATCAATAACCCCCGCGATGCGCGCAGCTATAATATCGAGTGTATTTACCAGACGCTGGCATTGGCCGATAATCTGGATGCCGCCAGCAACCTGTTTTTGGGGCGCGAACTGGTCACCCCGTTCGGGCTGGTTGATGACGCCAAAATGGAGGTCGAGACCCGTAAAATCATGGGCCGCCTCAACCCCAATTTCCGGCGGTTTTCAACACCGGTTGCGGGCTTGTCGGGCGGGCAGCGGCAATCGGTGGCCATCAGCCGCGCGGTTTATTTCAATGCCAAGATCCTGATCATGGATGAGCCGACCGCCGCACTCGGGGTTGAGGAAACCGCGATGGTAGCCGAGCTTATTCACGAGCTGAAAAAACAGGGCATCGGCATTTTGCTGATCGACCATGATATCCATCAGGTAAAGGCGCTCTGCGACCGCGCCAGCGTCATGAAAAACGGCAAGCTGGTCGGCACGGTCGAGGTCGACAAAGTAACCGAGGACGACCTGCTGGGCATGATCATCCTCGGTAAAAACCCGATGGAAAAAGCCACCGCCTAACGCGGGATATCCAGCCCGCTTGGCACGCTGTCAGGTATGCCAAGCCGGCTGGGCTCGTCTTCCAGTGCCTTCAAAAAAGCGAGTATATCCGCCACCTCGGCATCGCTCAGCGCTACCGGGCTTAGCTGGTTGGCGGCGGCTATTTTGGCAATTTCAGCGGGCCGGGTGAGCACCCAGTCATCAACAGCACCGGGCAGGGCGGGCAGGGTGGCCTGCTGCGAAAGAACGTAGTTTTCAAGGCTTTTGATCGGGTCCAGATGGTGGCGCACAACCGCTTCCAGCGAGGTAAAAGCGCCATCATGGCCATAGGGCGCGGTCAGGGTTACATTGCGCAGGCTCGGGGTGCGGAAGCGATAGGCATCTGCCGGATCACCGGTCACCCGCATCCGGCCGGTATCGCGGCTATGGTCTTCAAAGCTGGCGGCTTTACCGGGGCCGATTTGCGGCATGGCAATCGCATAAAAACCCTGATCGGTTTGAAACTGGCCGCTGTGGCAGGCGCTGCAGCCGGCCTTGCCATAAAACAGCCGGACACCGCGCCCGGCCGCGGGTGGCAGTGTGGCCTCGCCGCGCAGGTATTGGTCAAAGGCGCTATTGTCGGCACGCCATTCAAAGGCGACAAAGGCGGCAATGGCATTGGCGATATCGGTGAAACGTATCGGGGCATCCGCGCCGATCACACTGTCAAAGCGGGCGCGGTATTCTGGCAGCGCCGCCACCCGCGCGGCGATCACATCCCACGCGCCGCCGGCGCCGGTTATCAGCCCCTGGCTGACCAGTCTGGATATATCGCTTTCGCCATAATGCCCGGCCATTTCATCGGCGGCCAGCACCGGAAACATCGCCTGTGCCGCCAACACGCTATCAAACCCCGTTTCCATTTCCGCGCCCAACGGGGTGCGGATACCACCTGGGCGGGTCGGGTCGGCCTCCAGCCGCCCGTCATGGAACAAGCTGGTAAATTCAGCCGCACCAAGGTTGAACAAGGCCGGAGAATTGCGGGCCACGCGATTTTCAGGCATGTTTTGCGGGTCTGGCCGGCGGTCGGGGCCAAGGCCGAAGCCGCCATCTCCCAGCCCGAGCGACACCCCGTCAGAGGTGGCAAAGCGCGGGTTGTGGCAGGTGGCACAGGCCACTTGCCCGCTGCCGCTCAACACCGGATCATAAAACAGCAATTGCCCGAGCGCGATTTCGTCGGGGTCACCCTCCGAGAATACGGCGTCGGCCTCGGGCAACAGTTGCGCGGCCAGCGGCAGCGCGACCGCCAGTGCCAGCGCCGCGCCAAAAACGATCCGGCGATTAAACATAGCGGTTAACGATATTTTCAAGCATTTCCTGCCGCCCGGAAACCGGCTCGGGGTTAATGTTTTCCCGTTCGACCCGGGCGGCAATATCCTCCAGCCCGCTCCCCAGCATGGCTTTGGCGGTGGCGCTTTCCCAGCCGGCATAGCGCGCCGCCAGCGGGGCGCTCAGGGCCTTGTCTTCTATCATTTTTGCCGCCGCTTTCAGGCCGCGCGCGCAGATATCCATGGCACCGATATGCGCGGCCAGCAGGTCTTCGGCATTCAGGGATTGCCGCCGCAGCTTGGCGTCAAAATTGGTGCCGCCACTGGTAAAGCCGCCGCCCTGCAAGATGTGGTAATAGGCCAGCGCCACTTCCGGCACATTGTTGGGAAACTGGTCTGTATCCCAGCCGGACTGGTAGTCATTGCGGTTCATATCGATCGAGCCGAATATCCCGAGCGCCTGCGCGGTGGCGATCTCGTGTTCAAAGCTGTGCCCGGCCAAAATCGCGTGGCCCTGCTCGATATTGACCGTAACCTCGCCCTCCAGCCCGTGGCGCTTGAGGAAGCCGTAAACCGTGGCGACATCATAATCATACTGGTGTTTGGTTGGCTCCTGCGGCTTGGGCTCGATCATGATCTGCCCGCCAAAACCGATTTTGTGTTTATACTCGACCACCATGTTCAAAAACCGGCCCAAATGGGCGTCTTCCTGGGCGAGATCGGTGTTGAGCAGGGTTTCATAGCCCTCGCGCCCGCCCCAAAGCACATAGTTTTCCCCGCCAAGCCGGTGGGTGGCATCGATACAGGTTTTTACCGTTGCGGCGGAAAAGGCAAACACGTCGGGGTCCGGGTTGGTGGAAGCGCCCGACATAAAGCGGCGGTGCGAAAACAGGTTGGCGGTGCCCCAAAGCAATTTGGTGCCGGTTTCGGCCTGCTTTTCGGCGAGTAAATCAACGATTTCGTTCAGGTTTCGGGTATTTTCGGCAAAATCGGCCCCTTCAGGGCGCACATCGGCATCATGAAAGCAGTAATAGGGCGCGCCGAGCAGGGAAAACATCTCGAACGCCACCTCGACCCGCTGTTTGGCCAGCGCCATACTGTCGGCCGGAAACCACGGGCGCGCAAAGGTCTGGCCGCCAAAAGGGTCGTTGCCCGGCCAACAAAACGAATGCCACCATGCCACCGCAAAGCGCAATTGCTCGCGCATCGGCTTGCCCATAACAATCTCGTCGGGGTTGTAATGGTGGTAGGCAAGCGGGTTTTGGCTATTAGCGCCTTCGTATTTTACGGCCGAGATGCCGTCGAAAAAACCGGTGGTCATGCGGGGTCTCCTGAAAAGGGTTTGAGCGCGGGGTATAGGGCGCGGTAGCGAAGGTAGGCCGCTTCATATGTCGCTGTGAAGGCAGGGTCGGGGGTGATGGTGCGGGCCACTTCCGGGGGGGTAATAACGCTTTCGGGGTCGGCACCGGTATCGGCCAGCAAGGCCAGCCGCGCCGCGCCAAGTGCTGCGCCCAGCTCGCCGGATTTGGGCAGATCGAGCGGCAGGTCAAGCACGGTGGCCAGCAGCTTGAGCCAATAATCCGATTGTGCGCCACCACCAATGGCCAGCAGGCGCGAAAGCTCGGCCCCCGTGGTTTTGAGCGCCTCGAGACTATCGCGCAGCGCAAATGCCACGCCCTGCATCACCGCGCGGGTCAGCTCTGCGGGGCCGGTCGAAATATCAAGGCCGATGAAGGCGCCGCGAATGCGGGCATCGTTATGCGGGGTGCGCTCGCCGGAAAGATAAGGCAAAAAAAGCACATTCGAGGGCGCGGCAAGGGCTTCACCGGTGAGCATCGAGAGCGCTTCGGGGCTTTGGCCGAGATTGCCAGAAAGCCAGTTCAGCGCATCGGTTGCCGCCAAAATCACCCCCATCTGATACCAGCGGCCGGGCACGGCATGGCAAAAAGTATGCACCGCGGTTGCGGGGGCGGGGGCAAAGCTGCCACGCGCCGCCAGTAACACGCCCGATGTGCCGAGCGAGACAAAACCGCTGCCCTCGGCCAAGCAGCCGGTGCCGCAGGCCGCCGCAGCGTTATCACCACCACCTCCGGCCACAACCACCGGCCCGCCAAGGCCCCAGGCGCGCAATATCTCGGCCCGCACCTGCCCCGAAGCGGCGCTGCCTTCTACCAGTTCCGGCATCTGGTCGCGTCGCATGCCGCTTTTTGCCAGCAAGCTGGCCGACCAATCGCGCGCGCCGACATCAAGCCAGCTGGTGCCGGCGGCGTCTGACATATCACCAAAATAGGCACCGGTTAGCCAATAGCGCAGGTAATCCTTGGGCAGCAACACCTTGGCAACACGGGCGAAAATATCGGGCTCATGGCGGGCGCACCACATCAGCTTGGGCGCGGTAAAGCCCGGAAACACGATATTGCCGCTGATGGCGCGAAAATCGGGGTCGCTATCCAGCGTCGCGGCCTCGCTGGCGGCGCGGGTGTCGTTCCATAATATGCAGGGCCGCAGCACCGCGCCGCTTTCATCGAGCAGCACCGCGCCGTGCATCTGCCCGGATATGCCAATACCCTTGATTCCGGCCACCGCTTCGGGCGCCTGTTGCTTCAGCTCTGTCACGGCGTCGTTGCAGGCCTGCACCCAGTCTGCCGGGTTTTGCTCGCTCCAGCCCGCATGCGGGTGGGCTACGCTATAGGGCTGGTTGCTTGACGCCAGCACCGCACCATCTTTGGCGCGCAGCACAATGGCGCGCAAGCCCGAGGTGCCGAGATCAAGGCCCAGATACATGTGATTCTCCCAATGGCGAATTCTTTAATTTATTGGCTAAAATAAGTATCCTCCAGCCGCAGGAGCATGTCAAGCCATCCTGAAGGTGCGGGCCTGAGGCCACAAGCAGCGCCGGCACAGGGTAACCGGCCCACGCTTTTATGGCGGCCCCGAAGCAAGGCAGGTATTCTGGCCACTATCTGCCACCGACCAATCTTTTTTAACACGCGGCTATTGTATTTTGCCAAAATACTGATCCGAAAGCGATACCGGCGCGAATAAGGCAAAACAACCAAAAGCGGATGTGCCAAAATGATCTACCTAAGAAAACTACTTTGTGTTGCTGCTCTTTTTGTGGCCTCTCCCCTGCTGGCGCAGGCCACGTTTCCCGCGCTTACGCTGGAAGATCTCAACGGCCGCGCCCTGAGCTTTCCACAGCAATTACCGGGCGCGCCGACCATTGTTTTTATCGCCTATAAACAGCGCCAGCAGGCTGATATTGACGCGTGGGTCATGGCGCTAGAATTGCAAGAGATAGGCGGCCCGGCCTGGATAGAATTGCCGGTGGTTGGCCGAGGGGCCGCGCTGATACGCCCGATCATTGATAACGGGATGCGTTCCGGCATTGCCTCGCCCGATATGAGGGCGCGGACATTTACGGTTTATACCAGTCGGGCAGCGTTTAATGCAGCGATGGGCATTGCCGATATGCGGCAAATTTATGTGGCGGTGGTTGCGCCCGACGGCACGGTGCGCGCCCTGATCGCCGGGGATGTGGATGAGGCAAAAATCGCCCGGCTGCGCGCGGCGATGGGCTAGCCTTGGTGCACAGGCCTTAATTGCCGGAAGCACAGCCGATTTAAAGCTCAGGCATAAAGGCTGCCGGTTTTTGTGGCCAGAAACGCCGCCAGCGAAATATCTTCCTGCTTCAAATAGCCATGGTTTGGCAGCGCGCCGCTGCGCACCATTTCAATAACCGCCACCACCGAGCCTGCCGTGGTCCAGGCTATGGCGGTTTGCGGGCCACCGGCGAGGGTTTTGGGTTTATAGGCGCGCACAAATTCCTTGCGCCGCAACCGGCCATCTATCATGCCCTCGGCAGACACATGCACATAAACAATATCGTCATTCACCGGCGGTTTGGCGTTGACCAATATACGCCCGGCATCCTCCCGGTCTTCGCGCATCAAAAGCTCGTGGAAGAAAAAATTCATCAGGTCCATATGGCCGGGGTAGCGCATGGTTTTGTAGTCGATATTCTCAACCTTGCCGAGATAGGTTTCGCACATGGTGCCAAGCCCGCCCGAAGTGGTGAAGGCCTCCAGCTCCAGCCCGTCGATAAACAGTTTTTCCTTCCATTCCATCGGCGAAACCCATTTATGCACGCCCCGCTCGATCACCTCGCAATCATTGAGATACTCGTTTACCACCCCCGCCGGTGACCAGTTAAAGGCATAGCCAAGCAGGCCCGAAGGGTGCTGTGGCAGCGCCCCTACCCGCAACTTGGCCGAGCGGCAGCTTTCAAACATCGCAATATGGGCAGCACCGACAATGCCGATAAAACCGGGCGCGAGGCCGCATTGCGGGGCCATCAGCCCCTTGGCGGTTTTGCTGAGCGCAATGATGGCTTTGGTGGTGGGCACATCTTCGGTAAGATCAAAATAATGGATACCCGCCGCATGCGCGGCTTTGGCTACGCCGCTATTGAGGTGAAAAGGCAGGCAGGAAAGCACTGCATCTACCCCGGCAAATGCCTGCACCAGCGCCTCGGGGGCGGCGAGATCGGTGTTGTTGACGGCAAAAGGCAGCGCCACGCGCGGGGGGTGCGTATCATGGCCGGTAACCGCGAAACCAGCCTCGTGCAGCAGCTTGGCCGCCAGTGTGCCAATTTTGCCCAACCCAAGCACGGCGATGGAATTGATGGTCATGCAAAAGCTCCTACAGCCAGAAAGCGCGGCGATTTATAGCAGTGTTTCAAATTCGGCTAAGCATATCAATTAGGCAAATAGTGCTTTATGCGGGGTGTTAAACCGCGTTATAGCTATATAAATAGTATTATTAACTAGACGGAGCCCGAAATGGAGCTTTCAGACAAGGACGAAGCCTTGATTGGCCTGCTGCGGGAAAACGGGCGGCTGCCGGTTTCCGAGCTCGCGCGGCGGATGTCGGCTTCGCGCACCGCGGTGCAAATGCGCCTGCAAAAACTGGAACGCAACGGGGTAATCAGCGGCTACGCGGTGAAACTCTCGCCGACCTATCTGCAAAAACAAATTCGGGCCCTGGTGATGATCCGGTTTCCGCCGCTGCGGCGTGGCAGCATAGAAGCGGCGCTGAAAGGAATGCCGCACCTGACCTCGCTATACTCGATCAGTGGTGAATATGATATGGCGGCGGTGATTTCGGCACCGTCGATGGATGCGCTTGACGGGCTGATCGATGATATTGGCTGCCTGGAGGGGATCACGGATACGATGTCGTCGATTATACTTTCAACCAAGGTTGACCGCTAAGAAAGGGGCCTCACCGATTTATTATTTTATTATTGCGACGGAATGCGTATTGATGGGCGTATAAACACTGGAGTTCTCTGTGTTGCGTAGCATAAACTGGCGGCAGCCTTCGCCATTTATTGGAAATTTTGATGAAATTCCTGACCCGAAGCCTTGTGGCACTGTTTTTGCTATCTATCACGGCGGGCTTGCTGGTTTTTGCCGGCGGGCAAATATTTTGGGCGGTAAAGGAAGCGCAAAGCGATGAGCGCCCGGGCCGGCCGCAGCGCGAGCGGGTGTTTGCGGTGAATGTGGCGGTGCTGGAACCCGTTACCATCGCGCCGCAAATCACCGCTTATGGCCGCGCGCTCAGCTGGCGTTCGACCGAATTGCGGGCGGTGGTTTCGGGGGCTTTGGTGGGGCTTTCGCCCGATTTCAGAGATGGCGGCAGCATATCCGAAGGCCAGATGGTTTTTGAGATCGACCCGGCCAAGTTTCGCTCGGCGCTGGTTTTGGCTGAAAACGCGCTGCGCGAGGCCGAGGTGGAGCTTTCAGACGCCCGCGCCGCCATCGCGCTGGCCCGCACCGAAGTGGAACTGGCGCAAAAGCAGCTTGAGCCGCGCAGGCAGGCCTATGAGCGCCAGCAAAACCTGAAGGAACGCGGGGTCAGCACCGATGCCGACGTGGAAAACGCCGCGCTGGCGCTTTTTTCGGCCGAGCAGGCGGTGCTGAACCAGCAACAAGCGCTGGCACAGGCCCAAACCCGCATATTGCGGGCCGAAATTGCCGTGGACCGGCAGCAAACATCGGTGGCAGAGGCCACGCGGCTATTATCTGAAACCACGGTTTCCGCCCCGTTTGACGGGGTGGTCAGCAACGTAACCGCCATTCAGGGCCAGCTGGTTTCGGCCAATGAAAAGCTGGGAGACCTGATCGACCCGGAGGCACTGGAGGTTGCTTTTCGCCTGTCAAACACCCGCTATGGCCGCTTGCTGGACAGCGAGGGCAACATCCGGCCGCTGCCGGTTTATATCCGCTATGATCTTGAAGACCTGCCCTTTGCACTGAGCGGCGTAATAGACCGGGCGGGCGCGGTGGTGGGCGAGGGCCAAACCGGGCGATTGGTCTATGCACGCCTGAGCGGGGCCGGGGTTTCAATACTGCGTCCCGGCGATTTTTTGACCGTCACAGTGGAGGAATCACCGTTGGAAAATGTGGCGCTTGTGCCCGCTTCGGCGGTGGATAGCGCGGGCAATATGCTGGTGCTTGGCAGCGAGGACAGGCTGGAGGAGGTGCCGGTGCGGATTTTGCGGCGGCAAGCCGACGGGGTCATAATAGCCGACGCGCCGTTTGGGCGTGAATACGTGCTGGCGCTCAATCCGCAGATCGGCAAAGGCATTCAGGTGCGCCCGATGCGCGAAAGCGATGTGGCTGAAACCGCCGCGCTGCCGATTCCGCCCGCCGCGCCCGAAATGATAGTGCTGGACGCGGCGCGTAAAGCCGAGCTGCTGGCCTTTGTGGAGAGCAACCAGCGCATGCCCGCCGAGGCCAAGGCCCGCATTATGGCCCAGCTTTCCGAGCCCGAAGTGCCCCGCGACATTGTGGCACGGCTTGAAGACCGGATGGCAAGGTAGCGGATGATGGACAGTAAAAACCGCACCCGTGGCATGTTTTCATATTTTACCCGCCACAATACCATAGCCAACCTGCTTTTGGTGCTGATGCTGGCTTTCGGGGTCGTGGCGGCCAGCAAAATCCGCTCGCAGTTTTTCCCCGATATCGTGATTGAATCGGTTAATGTGAGCGTGGCATGGCCCGGGGCCGGTGCCGAAGACCTCGACACCGGCGTTGTGGCGCTATTGGAGCCCGCCTTGCTGGCGATCGAGGGTATTGACAGCTCCAGTTCGCGCTCAAGCGAGGGCGCGGCCCGCATTTCGCTTGCCTTTGCGCCGGGCTGGGATATGGCGCGCGCCGCCGAAGATGTAAAATCAGCGGTTGAAAGCATTACCAACCTGCCCGAAGGGGTAGAAA
>Ga0316208_1002478_pt1 | contig 14981 bp, 11 predicted proteins | sample 3monopyrite_MG_FD_204944 | JGI IMG/M metagenome (GOLD analysis project Ga0316208, IMG submission 204944) | Microbial mat bacterial communities from mineral coupon in-situ incubated in ocean water Damariscotta River, Maine, United States -... | ecosystem: Environmental > Aquatic > Marine >... | reverse complement strand
AGGAAAATGTTTCATCTCCAATAAATGAATCTTCTCAGCTACATCTTCTGCCGAATCCGTAGGTAAAACATTACATTTTGCTTGAAATATAACAGCCCCTTCATCATAATTTTCATTTACGTAGTGAATAGTGATACCAGTTTCAGTTTCTTTATTAGCAACAACAGATCCATGAACACGCATACCATACATCCCTTTTCCACCATAGTCTGGTAATAACGCAGGATGTATATTAATCACTTTATTTGGATACTGATTGAGTATAAATTCAGGAAACTTCCAAAGAAAACCAGCTAATACGATAAGGTCTGGCTGTGATGCTTTGAGAATATTTAAGACATCTTCAGATTTAGAGAAGGCAATTCTATTAAAAGATAAGGCGCTAACATTCAATTTTTTACAACGATCCAATACTTTGGCATGAGGATTGTTAGTTAGTACCTGAATAACAGACGCAGTATCTCTGTTGTGAAAAAACTTAATTAGATTTTCAGCATTACTTCCAGAACCGGACGCAAAAATTACAATACGTTTCATTTACAGACAATCAATGTTATATTATTCAAACAAAAAAAAGAATAATAATTAACAATTAGGGCAAAACAGAAAGACTTTACTAATTTTTAGTAAATTAAAAACACATTTTATCGGTAAAGGTCATTTTTAAGATAAAGTTTTTTATTTTTGCCATCTAATTAAAACTTAAAATTAAAAGATTATGTCAGACATTGCATCAAGAGTAAAAGCGATTATCGTAGACAAATTAGGTGTTGATGAAAACGAGGTTGTAACTGAAGCTAGCTTCACTAACGATTTAGGAGCGGATTCATTAGATACTGTTGAATTAATAATGGAATTTGAAAAAGAATTTGATATTCAAATCCCAGACGATCAAGCTGAGAACATTGCAACAGTTGGTCAAGCTATTTCTTACATAGAAGAAGCAAAATAAGAACTTTATTTTTATGGAATTAAAGCGAGTAGTAGTTACCGGTTTAGGTGCACTTACACCAATAGGCAATACCAAAGATGAATATTGGGATGCACTTATTAGTGGAAAAAGTGGTGCCGCACCTGTGACACATTTTGATGCTGAAAAGTTCAAAACGAAGTTCGCTTGTGAAGTAAAAAACTTTGAAGTTACTGACTTTATTGATAGAAAGTTAGCGCGTAAAATGGATAAATTTTCGCAGTACGCAATGGTAGCTTCGGATGAAGCTATTGCAGACTCGAAACTAGATTTAGATGCGGTAAACAAATTAAGAGTAGGAGTAATTTGGGGTGCTGGTATTGGTGGTTTAGAAACATTTCAACAAGAGGTGTTAAACTTTGCTGCGGGTGATGGTACACCTCGTTTTAATCCATTCTTCATTCCAAAAATGATTGCTGATATAGCACCAGGAAACATATCTATAAAATATGGTTTCATGGGACCTAACTATACAACAGTTTCTGCTTGCGCATCTTCTGCAAATTCAATGATCGATGCTTTAAATACTATTCGTTTAGGACATTGTGATGTTATAATTACAGGAGGAAGTGAAGCTGCAGTTACTATTGCAGGCATGGGAGGTTTTAATGCTATGCATGCTATGAGTACTCGTAACGAAAGTCCACAAACAGCTTCGAGACCATTTGATGCAACTAGAGATGGCTTTGTATTAGGTGAAGGAGCGGGTTCTATTGTTTTAGAAGAGTATGAGCATGCAAAAGCAAGAGGTGCTAAAATCTACGCTGAGGTTGTCGGTGGCGGTTTATCTTCTGATGCATATCATATGACGGCACCACATCCAGAAGGAATCGGTGTTGTTGCGGTAATGAAAAATTGTTTAGAAAATGCTGGTTTAAATCCTGAAGATGTAGATCATATTAACACTCATGGCACATCGACACCATTAGGTGATGTTGCTGAGTTAAAAGCTATATCTGAAGTGTTTGGCAGCCATGCTAAAAACATAAATATTAATTCTACAAAATCTATGACAGGTCACTTGTTGGGTGCTGCTGGAGCTATTGAGGCAATTGCTTCAATTATGGCAATGGAGCATGGTTTAGTACCACCAACAATTAACCACGAAACGGTTGACGAAAACATAGACCCAGAATTAAATTTAACACTCAATAAACCTCAGAAAAGAGATATTAAAGTTGCAATGAGTAATACCTTTGGATTTGGCGGTCACAACGCTTGTGTGTTATTCAAAAAATTAGATTAAATCCCGAATGAGCTTCATTCGTAACATACTAAATTCCCGTTCTCAAGAAGACGGGAATTTTTTTTTACAGCTTAGAGAAATCTTAGATTTTAGGCCAAAATCAAAATCACTTTATGTAAAGGCATTTACACATCGTTCCATGAATATTAAGGACAAAAAAGGGAATATTTTTAATTACGAACGCCTAGAATTTGTTGGTGACGCTATGCTAAGTTCTGTTATTGCAGCCTATTTGTTTGAGAAAGTACCTCAAGGGGACGAAGGCTATCTTACCAAAATGCGTTCTAAAGTTGTAAGTAGAGAGCATCTTAACGAATTAGGTAAAGATTTAGGACTTATTGATTTGGTTCAAAGTAGAATTCCAAAATCTAATTTTGGAGATAATATTCACGGCAATCTGTTTGAAGCATTAGTCGGCGCAATTTATTTAGATAGAGGTTATAAGTATTGTGAGAATTTTATTTATAAGCGTGTTATCAATCCTTACGTAGATATAGAAACTTTAGAGGGAAAGGTGATTAGCTATAAGAGTTTGCTTATAGAATGGTGTCAGAAAGAAAAAAACACGTTCAATTACAATGTATATGAAGATACGGGTAATGATGAATTAAAACATTTCTCAGTTAAACTTAGTATAAACGATAAAGTTGTATCTAAAGCAAGAGCAACTTCTAAGAAAAAGGCAGAGGAAAAAGCATCTAAACGCGCATTTTTTGCATTTCAAAAACAAATTACTAAGTTAATTTAGGCTGTAAATTCAATCTAAGACTTAAATCAATTAAACTATAACGTTTTCGTTAGTTTTATGGGTTAAGATTAACCAAAAGTTAATATAGTTAACCTATTATTATTCTATATTTACGATTCAAAGTTATGACTATATGGCTTTACACAAACTTCTGGTAGATGATTTCTATGACGACACCTACAAACTCATTGCTATTCATTGTAGGCTAGAAGATTATCGTTTAGCCTATTTACTTAATCAGAATTTAGACTTAAACTTAAAGCGTAAGTCAGAAGATTTAGACTTTAAATATTTAGAGTCATCATACAGTATTTTTGAATGGAATAATGAAGCACAATATGTCACCTGGAATTTAGTTTCAAATGCGTGTAAAAAAGAAGAAGATAGCTTATACAGTACAGGAACTTTGTTTAAAACCAATGAAAAAGTACTTAAAACGTTCCATTTAATTTCAGAATATAATAAAGTGGATTTTTTTATAAAAATTTCTAACGAAATTCAGAATGTAAATGAAAAAGTAATCTTAAGTAGGTTACAAACAATTCCACAGATAATAACAAGTTATACGGTAGATCCGTTAAAGATAAAATCTAAAGATCATTTAATTTTTTGAATTGATGTCCAATAAGAAAACAAAAATAGTAGCCACATTAGGCCCAGCAACGAGTACAAAAGAAGTTTTAAAAGCCATGCTCGATGAAGGAGCTAATGTATTTAGAATAAACTTTTCTCATGCTGATTATAAAGACGTTGAAGAACGTATAAAAATGATTAGAGAACTCAATGATGAGTTTGGTTACAACGCATCTATTTTAGGGGATTTACAAGGCCCAAAATTACGTGTTGGGATGATGAAAGGAGAGGTCATTGTTAACGAAGGTGACGAAATTATTTTTGCTACTGGAGAACGTTTCGAAGGCACAAAGGAGCGCGTCTATATGACGTATGATAAGTTTCCGGAAGACGCAAAACCCGGTGAACGCATTTTATTAGATGACGGAAAATTAATTTTCGAAGTCGTTTCTACCGATAAGAAGACAGAAGTAAAAACGAAAGTGATACAAGGAGGTCCATTAAAATCTAAGAAAGGTGTAAATCTTCCTAATACAAACATTTCTCAACCAGCATTAACAGAAAAAGATATTGAAGATGCTATTTTTGCTATTGGTCAAAAAGTGGATTGGATGGCATTGTCTTTTGTAAGACATGCTGAAGACTTAATGCAATTAGAAAAGTTGATTAATGAACATAGTGATCATAAAATTCCAATTATAGCTAAGATTGAAAAACCAGAAGCCGTAGAGAATATTGATAAAATTGTAGCTTATTGTGATGGTTTAATGGTTGCTCGTGGTGATTTAGGTGTAGAAATTCCTGCAGAAGAAGTGCCATTAATTCAAAAGCAACTAGTACTTAGAGCGAAGCGTGCTAGAATCCCTGTGATTATTGCAACACAGATGATGGAGACTATGATTACAAGTTTAACGCCAACACGAGCTGAGGTAAATGATGTTGCTAACTCTGTTATGGATGGTGCTGATGCTGTAATGTTATCTGGTGAAACTTCAGTGGGACAGTATCCTGTGCAAGTGATTCGCCAAATGGCAAATATTATACGAAGTGTTGAGGATTCTCCATTAATTGAAGTACCACAATCTCCACCACACATTCGTACCAAACGGTACATTACAAAAGCAATTTGTTATCATGCAGCCAATATGGCGAATGAAATTAATGCAACAGCCATTTCTACGTTAACCAATAGTGGTTATACAGCCTTTCAGATTTCTGCGTGGAGACCTTCTGCTCATATTTTAGTTTTTACATCTAACAGACGTATTTTAACTCAACTAAGTTTACTTTGGGGTGTTAAAGCTTTTTATTATGATAGATTTGTAAGTACTGATGAAACTTTAGAAGATGTAAATGCGATTGCTTGTAAAAAAGGTTATTTAGAAGTTGGTGATATGCTAATTAGTTTAGCAGCAATGCCAATACAAGCTAAAGGGATGGTAAATACGTTGCGCGTTACTGAGATTGAGAATTGTAGTTTTTAGGAGGTTTAGTTAATGTCTCTGATAAAAAAACGTTTTTTATTAAACGTTAATGTAGTTCGGTGAAAATTTTGAAAAAGTCAAGTAATTATTTTATTAAAATAGAGTCTTTTAAAGCATCTATTGAGTATTTAAATACGCGCTAAAATCTACCTGATATATTCTACTTGCTCCATTATCATATCTATTAATCTCAGAGAGCAATTCTTCTGTATTACTAAAACCATTTTCTTTTTGTGCTACATTATTTCTTTGGCTTGTAAAATACAGTGTGTTATTATTTACAAAAGGACAGAAGTCGGTTTGCTTTGAGTTGACTTCCGCTCCAAGGTTTTCGGCTGTAGCCCATTCGCCATTTATTTTTTTACTCATATATAAATCATCAGCTTCTGTATTTATTGGAGCTCCGGTGTTTTTGGGCTGAGACCAAGCAGAAGTTTTAGATGTGCGTTCTACACACCAAATATCAAAGTCGTTAGTACTATCTTTTTAGATGCAAAATACAACCTTAAATTATCAGGAGAGAGAAAAGGTTCTAGATACAGCAAAAGGTTGAGCACCTTCTTTTGGTGCTTCCGTTTTTGTAATACTAGTAGAGGTTTCTTCTTTTTCTTTGCAATACGTAATAGCAAATACTAATAGAAAGATGAGAACAGAATTTAAGAATTTCATATTTGGTTGTTTTTATTAGCCTTATAAACTTAGGACAATCAAATGACTAAAATTTGAATTTTAACTGAACGCTAACAGATCCTTTCTTAGCCTTAGTTTTATTTTGGTTCGTATTCAAATTAGACAATGAAATTCCTAAAAGACGAACAGAATTATTCAATTCATTTTGGTATAATAAATCTTTAGCTGTATCTAGAATAATAGCTTTCTCGCTCACATAATAGGGCAATGTTTTACTTCGAGTTTGTAAGGTGAAGTCACTATACTTTATTTTTAATGTTACTGTTTTTCCTGCGACTGTACTTTTATCTAATCGTCGAGATACCTCTTCTGCGATATGCTCTAGTTTTTCGAGCATAAAGATTTCAGAAGATAGATTTTTATTAAACGTACGCTCTGCAGCTAAAGATTTTCTTATTCTATTTGGTTTTACCTCACTGTTATGGATACCGCGTACAACATAATAATAGTAACGACCAGACTTCCCGAAGTTTTCTTCCAAATACTCAAGGTTTTTAACTTTTAAATCCTTTCCCGTAAAAATGCCTTTTTGATACATTTTCTCTGCAGTTACCTTGCCGACACCGTAAAATTTGCGAATATCCAAATCTTCTAAAAACTTAAGCACATCTTCAGGGTTCACAGTTTTCTGTCCATTTGGTTTATTATAATCGCTGGCGACTTTAGCTATAAATTTATTTATAGAAATACCTGCAGAAGCAGTTAAGCCAACTTCTTCATAAATCCGTTGTCGTATCTCTTGCGCAAGCAAAGTAGCACTAGGAAGGCCTTTTTTGTTTTTTGTAACATCGAGATAAGCTTCATCTAAAGATAATGGCTCTACCAAGTCTGTATAATCATAAAAAATAGATTTTACTTGTTTCGAGATTTCTGAATATCGTTCAAAATCAGTTTTAACAAATATAAGTTTTGGACATAGTTTTATAGCTAGGCGACCAGGCATAGCACTTTTTACACCAAATTTTCTGGCTTCGTAGCTTGCAGCACTTATAACACCTCTTGTTTCACCACCACCTACAGCAATCGGTTTACCTTTAAGTTCTGGATTATCCATTTGCGCTACAGAGGCATAAAACGCATCCATATCTACATGAATTATCTTTCTTATTGGTAAATCGCTAATCATGCTGTAAATTTACGTATTCCTGCGAAGGCATAAATCTTTTTCTTTTTTTAAAGAAGTTAAATTCTAAAATAGATTCCCAGTTTTGTGGGTGATAAAATGATAGAAATTGAACGTAAATTTATAGTCAATTCTCAAGTCTTTAAAACTGAGGCTTACAATAGTTATTCTATAAAACAAGGCTTTTTAAACAGTCATAAAAAGCGAACTGTACGTGTAAGGCTGAAAAATGAAAAGGGTTATTTAACCATTAAAGGAAAATCTACTGAAAATGGTTTATCGCGGTTTGAATGGGAGAAAGAAATTCCATTACTTGAAGCGGAAGCACTTCTACAACTTTGCGAAAGTGGAATTATAGATAAAAGACGTTATGAAGTAAAATCTGGAAATCACATTTTTGAAGTCGATGAATTTTTTGGTGATAATGAAGGTTTAATTTTAGCGGAGGTAGAACTAAAATCTGAAAACGAAGCCTTCGAAAAACCAAATTGGTTAGGTAGAGAGGTAACAGGAGACATAAAATATTATAATTCTCAATTGAGTAAAAAACCTTATCGAGAATGGACATACTAAAAAAGCTCTGAAAGCTCTGAGCGTTTATAATTTTTAAATGTAATTAAATCCTAAAAAAAAGCCTATCACTTTAACAAAAGGATAGGCTTAACAATACTATTATTTTATAATCTATTTTGTTTCTGAACCACCACTTACTATTATAAACTCTGAACGTCTGTTTAATTGGCGTTCTTCGTCTGTACAGTTAGTTCCACAATCTACTTTTGGTTCAGTTTCTCCTTTACCCATTCCAGAGATTCGAGATGCATCTATACCTTTAGAGATAACATACTGAACCGTAGTTTTTGCTCTACGATCCGATAGTGCTAGGTTGTATGTGCTAGAGCCTATGTAATCTGTATGTGAAGTTGCGTTAATTACAAGATCTGGATATTTGTTCATTATCTGTACAAGCTTATCTAACTCAAAAGCGGCTTTAGTTGTAACATTAGATTTATCAAAATCAAAATAAATAGGATTCAGCTCTATGCGATCTGCAGCAATTAATTTTTCAATTGGGTCTAATGAAATTTGCACATTATTTTCTTCTTCATTAGTGCCTTTGACAGCCACCTTTTTACTATCGTAATCATCTAGTATTACTTCTAACTCTGTATCTGTTTCGCACTCAACAATAAACTCAGCAATACCTTCCGCGTTGGTTGTCTTAGAGACAACTTTATTACCTTCCGCATCATATAAAGAAACTGAAGCTCCGCTTAATGGCTCACGTGTCTTATCATCTAAAACGGTAGCTGTAATTAATACATCACAAAGTGGTTGTAACTTTTTAAATGCATAAACATCATCACTACCCTTACCACCATCTCTGTTTGATGACACAAAACCTTCCTCAGAACCTTCATCTATAGTAAAAGCAAAGTCATCACCATTACTATTAATAGGAATACCAACATTTCTAATTGGTGTTGTTTTACCGTCAATTTCTTTAGTATAGAATACATCCATTCCTCCTAAACCTAGATGACCGTTAGAAGAAAAATAAAGTGTATTTGTACTACTAATATAAGGGAACATTTCCTGTCCTTCAGTATTTACTTTTTGACCCATGTTTTGTGGCTCACCTATTGTTCCATCAGAATTTATTGATGCTTTATAAATATCAAAATTACCAAAACCACCTGGCATATTAGAGGCAAAGTACAATGTGCTACCATCAGAACTTACAGATGGATTTTTTACTGAGTAATTTTCACTATTAATAGCTAAACTCTCTATTGTATCCCAATCTTCGGCTAGTTTAGTTGCCTTAAAAAGGTATAATTGGCTATAACGTGTCTTACTTAAAGAATCTTTTTCAAAATCTTTTTCAAAATAACTCTCTCTAGAAAAATACATCGTTTTCCCATCTGGCGTAAATGATACTAAACCTTCATGAAATTTAGTATTAATCTTATCGTTTGCCATAGTGGCTGCTTGGTAAGAACCGTCTGAATTTTTAGCCAGCGTATAGATATCTAAGAATGGTTGGTCATTCCAACCATAAGTCTTACGATTGTCATTACGACCAGAAGTAATGTATAATTTTCCGTCATGAATTGTACCGCCAAAATCTGCTTGTTCAGAGTTAAAATCTGCATTCTGAACATTAAATTTCTTTCCCTGTTCTAATATTTTCGGGAGGTAATTAGGATTTTTTCTAAACGCAGTAGCTCTATGATCTGATGGGCGCATAGATGCAAAACGTTCCATTTGTTGGTTAGATGCTTCGTACTTACCGTTGGCTTTAAGCATTTGAGAATACTTATAAACCATTTCTGGGTTATCAGAGGATTCTAGAGCTTTATCATACCAACGTTCGGCTTCAACAGTATTAAAAATATTGTAATAGCTTTCTGCAAGTTGACTGTAAACATAGGCATCTCCCTTTCCGTTTTCTATTAGCTTATTGTAACTTTCTGCAGCTTTCACAAATTCAAATCTTGAGAATTGTTTATCTGCTTTCTTGGTAGCTTTATTTTGTGCAGTTAAGCATAAGCTACTCATCAACGTAATAAATAATAATGTTTTTAAGTTTTTCATAATGGTTTAGCTTAACTGATTAAAAGTATCTTGGTGAACGAGAAACACGTTTTGGAAAATTTAGGTCGAATAATAACATCACTTCATGAGATGCTGGTGCATAGGCTTTTATGTCTGATGTTACAGCATCGTATGCATAACCAACCCTTAGCGAAGGTGTGAGAGAAAAATTTATTAATCCAGAAAACGAATCATCTGTTCTGTAGGAGGCTCCAATTTCAAATTTCTTAAAAAATCGGGCATTTAGATTAATATCAAAAGATGTAGGCGCACCAAATGCAGATTTCATCATAAATGAAGGTTTAAATTCTGTATTTGGTGATAAATCAAAGACATAGCCACCAGTTAAGAAGTAATGTTGAGTTTCTGATCCTATTTTAAAACCATTGGCATCTAAATGTACAGATGATAACATATTGGGAACCGATAGCGCTAAATAATATTTGTTGGTATAATAAAAGAAACCAGCACCTATATTAGGAGTAGTCTCATTTATGTTATTTTGAAAGAAAGGATCATCTTCATCAATAAGATCAATATCTGTTAAACCAATGTCGTGAAAAGTTGCACCAGCTTTAACACCAAATGCAAGACGATGCTCACCTCCGAGTCTTAAGGTATATGAAACATCAGCATAAACATTTGTTTCTTTAACAGGGCCAATTTGATCTGCGATAACAGACAAACCTAAGCCAAGATTATTACCAATAGGTGAATGCCCGAAAAACGTTCCTGTTTCTGGCGCACCATTAATGCCTGTCCATTGAGTTCTATACAATAACCCGAAAGAGAGATTTTCTCTAGAGCCTGCATAAGCTGGATTAATGACATTCATATTATACATGTACTGTGTGTACTGAGGGTCTTGTTGTGCATGCGTTTGGAATGCCAAAAGCAAGACCGCTATAATAGAGAGTTTTTTCATTATAATTTAAGTTGATTCAAGTTAGTTAGTTGATTATCTGTTAATGTATATCCAAGCAGTACGTTTTTTAGTACCACCTTCATATTCCATTGTATAAAAATAAGTACCTACAGGAAGTTCTTCACCATCGTTGGTTTGTCCTACCCATTCATTAGTATAATCCCTTTTAGAGTAAACAAGAGTGCCATTTCTATTAAATATTTCGAGTTTAGTTACACCGTAACTACTTAAATCGAAATTATCGTTGAAACCAGGAGTAACACCTGGTGAAATTCCTTGAGGAATTACACAAGATTCTAATTCCATAACAAATGTGGTTATAGTATTAACACAACCTGTAGCATTGAAAGTAATTTCTGCAGAGTAATCACCTTGTAATAAAACAGTATCTAATGTTAAGTCATTTGCACCTGCAATTTGCACTCCATCTAAGAACCAGTTTATCGATACATCAGCAGAGGTAAAGTTAGATGGCATAATACCAATAAGAATTGGAACTGTAGCGTTAGGACATACTTCATATTCGAATTGAGGATCAAAAGTAGCTAGAGGTACAATATTAACTTCTAAGTTAAATGATGTAGTGTCGTAACAACCTGTAATTGTATTCTCAGCTCTAACATAGATAGTTTCACCTCCACTAGAATATAGACCTAATATAGCACCAGTGCTGTTTTCGGCATCGTCTTGCGATGTATGATAAGTGATTACAACATCTGGGTTAGTAGTTATTTCATCATCGATAGAAGTTAAATCAAATTCTGTCACACCATCTACACTACCATCTATATCATCACAAACGATAAAGTCAGCAGGTTGCGTTATTGCTGGTCTTGCATTAACTATTAATTCTACTTCAGATAAAGAACGACATCCTAAGTATCCGTTAGTGGCTGCATCTGTATCTTCTACTCTAATTATTAAGGTTTCACCAGATGAATTATATATTGAACTCACAGCATTTATAGCCTGATTAGCATCTGCTGTATTAGTATAATAGCTAACTGTAAATCCAGCACCTAAACCAAGAGCAGTAGATAATGCGTCTAAGTCGAAATCTTCAGTGCCATCTGCAACAGGGCCATCACAAACTGTAATATTTTGAAGGGCAACAGTACCTGCGTTATCATATAGATTTACTATTACAATTTGAGAAAACGCGTCATCACCACATTGATTATCAAATGCTTGTACTTGGTAATTGTTAGATTCTGTAACTGTAAGTGTAGCAGAGGTTTCTCCAGGCATAACAAAACCATCTTTATACCATATATAATCATCTGCAAAAGGTGAATCTGTTTGGATAACTATAGAATCGAATCCACAAAGAGAAACTTCATCAGCTTCCGCTGGGTCATTATCTGGGTCTATCGGCACTTCATCACTAACTATAGCAGCAGAAATCTCAGCTTCAATAGTTCCATTGTCAATTCCACCTGCATTGGTTTGTTCAATAGTGATATTACCTGCATTACCGTTAAAGTTAGTAACTAATAACATGTAAATTTCATCAGTTTGTGCATTATCAATAGTGAGGTTTTCAATTGAAGCTGCTGAGTAGCTACAATCTACAATATTACCAAATGGATAGAAGTTAGGGTTTGTAGTATTATTAGGACATGTTGGACAATCCTCTAGAATAATATCTATACATGCTTGTTCAATAGAATCAAAAGGTCCCCATATCACAAAATCAACATCTAGTCCGTTTCCAGTATCGTCTTGTTGATTTATTTCAATTTCGATTGTACCAGGGTCTCCAATTTGAATAATATTCCAAGTTGGGTTTGGCGCAGTAAATAAACATGCAACTTGTCCACTACTAGGAATTCCAATAATATTTGCTGTAGTAAGAGCTCCACCTACAGAACAAAAATTCTCTGCATTGTCACAGATAAGATTGCTTGGTGCTTCTCTAATACATAAGTCGAATGTAGAAGTTTCAGACACACTTCCACCGCTAAATATTCTGATATAATAGGTGTTTCCAATGACTAAAGCAGTTGTAACACTAGAGTCATCATTAGAACAGTATAGTTCGGTTAAAGTACCACAACTACCTTCATAAACAGCGTGATCTATGTTTGTAGTGCCTCCAACAATATTTATAATAGATATAATTTGAACCTCACTTAAAGCAGTGAATTCAAACCATACATCATCATTTGGCGTTCCTGTACAACTACCAGAATCGACTCCGGAAGGGGTTGCTGCAAGAATTGTACCCGATGTTACTTCATCACATGTAGCACCATCATTTACAACAGCAACAATAGCACCATCACAATTATCATTTTCTGGTGGGCAGGCTAATAATTGTATAGCCGCACTATTAATTATACAGTTAGTATCTTGATCGTTGCTAATAGTAACAACAACATCTACCAAGAAAGGAAAAGGACCTATTTGATATATTCCAGCTTCAGTAATTGAATCTGTTGTATCACCATTTATATTATTAGAAATTGTTAATGATGTAGCATCGCCTATACTAGTTATATCTACATCTATTAAAAATTGGTCTCCATTATCACAATCATCTATAACCGCGTAAGTAGCCTGTGGGTTAATACATGTTGCACAAGAAACAGTGTAGTTTATACCACCTACTAGGGCTGCACTACCACTACCACAACTCACAGAACCATCAGAATTAATGAAGAACGAGATTGTATCTCCTGTGGATTGAAAAGTTAGTCCAGCAATATTACCACCAGCACCATAATTTTGATCAGCTACAGCAAAACCAGGAAATGGAGTTCCGTCAGAATCTATAACGACTAGCTCATCCCAATTGTTTTCTACAAAGCCAGAGTTAAAATTAAGATTGAGTGGCGTACCATCATTACTTGTAAAAGTGAAAATGAAAGGATTATTAGCTCCACCATTTTCATAACAATAATCTTGAGTTAAAGGGCCTCCTGTTGTACAATCTATAGTAAAGTTTGATTGTGGCGTTGTTGTAAATGTAAATGGCCCTGTGAAAGTAGATGTTTCAGCAGTACAAATAGCCTGAACATAAAAATCATAATCTGTATTTTGTGTTAAACCAGCTAGGTTAAAAGGGTTTGTAGTTACACCATTAATAGCAGTGCCTGTACCTTGAACAAAACCTGCAGGTCCCCATTCTATATTCCAAGATGTTGCAGAACCATTTTCTGTCCAACCTAAATCAGCTGAACTCTCTGTTACAGTAGTTGCAGTTAAATCAATTGGGAAAGGACATGTAGGGCCTTCTTGAATACAAACATCGGCAGTTCCATTTTGACCATCTCTCCAAATAACAGCAACGTAAGTGTTACCAGGAGTAAGACCTCCAATTATCCCTGAGTTATCACCAGCATCAAAACCATTATTTGTACAATCTGATACTGCAGTTCCTCCACAAGCATCATATACTTCTAATCCTATGTCAGCCGCAGCTCCATCAAAATTAATTATTACTGAGCCTACAGCAGGTGCTGTAAAGCTTATAAAATAGCCAAAATTACCGAACCCATCACAGGAAGGGTTTTCATCGTTAGCGTCAATATCTCCACCATTTGCAAAGTTAAAAGTAACAGAATTACTTCCATCACAGATAGTTTCAACAGGCATTGAAAAAGCGTTAGTGCATGTCTCGCCTGGTGTAGCAGTTACAAAAATCGATGGGCCAGATAGTGTTGAAGATGTGGCTGCACAATTAGTTAATATGTAATAGTTATATGATGTTCCAGCCGTTAAGCCTGTTAGTGTATAGGTTGTAGTAGTAAGACCGTTAACAACAGTGCCTGTTCCTGGTGTAAAACCAGCAGGACCCCATTCTAAATCCCATGTAACACCCGTTGCACCTAGATCTGTCCAAGATAAATCAGCAGATGTTTCAGTAATATTTTCAGCGATTAAACTAGAAGCAGGGATACATTCTGGCGCAGCAGTAACATTAACAGTGAAATCTGCTGTAACACCAAAAGAACCATCATAACAAGGGTTTGGTGTTGATTGGCCAAAATCAGCAGAACCCATTCTCATATTATAGATACCTTCAGGGACATTTGGCATTACAAAAGAAGCGTCAAAGATTGTTGGATTAGCATTCGTTGTTTCACCTTGAAAAACAAGTTCTGTAACATTATCATAAACTAAATCGTTATTGAAATCTATCCAAACATTAACATCATAAGTATATCCTGAAACGAAAGTAATCATAAAATTAGCCGTTACACCAGCAGCTAAATCTACTGTTGGTGAGGTAAAGTCTTCAAAAACTACATCTCCTGCCGATGTAAAGTTTTCGGCACCTAATTGTGCATCAGCAATACCATCATTATCATTAGATGAAGGAATGGATTCGCAATAACCAGTTAAGAAACTAAATGGACCGACCCATTCGCTTAAGCCGTTTCCGGCACAATCAGCTTGGTAGTAAACAAAGTAATTAGAAAAAGGGGTTAAACCCGTCAAAGAGGTTGTAGGTGTTGTATTTACAGTTACGGAACCAGCTTCTTCACCATTACTAGGCGTAAAATCTGTGTCAGCATTATATTCTAGATTCCATGTTGTTTCAGAATCTCCAGCTGTCCAGTTTAAATCAACAGAAGTTGTAGTGCCGTTTGATGAAGCCATACCGATAGGAACAACACAA
>Ga0316208_1002476_pt1 | contig 14988 bp, 10 predicted proteins | sample 3monopyrite_MG_FD_204944 | JGI IMG/M metagenome (GOLD analysis project Ga0316208, IMG submission 204944) | Microbial mat bacterial communities from mineral coupon in-situ incubated in ocean water Damariscotta River, Maine, United States -... | ecosystem: Environmental > Aquatic > Marine >... | reverse complement strand
AACGTCTGATTTTCTCGATTGTTTCATATTGGTCCAAATTAGGTCGCTTCTCAAAGTATGTTGACGCGTAGATTGGTTGATTCTGGCCTGAACGCCCTCGACGATGTCTGAAGTTGACTGTTCGCGTTGCTGGGCTGTCCAAAATCCGTATTGAGTCTGCCGTCTCCATAGTTGCTCCCTCGTTTGAGCCAGCGGAAACCGGCGAGATCGCTTAACTCAGTAGTTGCCCTTGTGAGTATCCGCGAAGAAGGAATTGTCGTATGAGCCTGCAGCCACAAGAGAGCCTGATTGCTAACGAGAATTTATTCGCCCGGAAGCGACCGTCCTTTGGCCTGGGCAGATTTCTATTCCGCCGAAGTCGAGCGTCGCGGAATGAAGTAGCGAAGCGGGCCGTTTCCGAGAATGCTGGACTGGTCATCGGCGGAAACTCCGAATGGCTGGAAGACCGAACGTTGCTGGCGGCATTCAATCCGCTCGCAGCCACACCAGACGGAACCGCTGGCAGCCTTCGAGACGCCATCAATATGGCGAACTCCAATGGCGAGGTGGACACGATCACTCTCGAAGCCGGGACCTATTCGTTGACCGTCGGCAACACGGCAGGTCAGGAGAATTCCGCGGCCGAGGGTGACCTCGACATTCTGTCTGACGGCGACAACTCTCTCACCATCATTGGTGCCGGCGCTGGTTCCACGATCATCAGTCAGACGGTCGCTGACCGAGTGTTCCAGATCTTTGGTGATGCCAACGTCACTTTTCAGGGAGTGACGATCACGGGTGGTCAGGCCGTTGACGATGGCAGTGCAGGCGCAATAGCACCAGTGGGCGACGGTAACGGCGGCGGAATTCTGATTGCAGCAACGGCCGACGTGACGGTCACTTCGTCAGAGATTACATCGAACTCTGCGGCTGGGGCCGACCCCGGTGAGGGCGGCGGTGGTATCTTCAATGCAGGCATGCTGACAGTCACCAGCTCCGACATCACGTCGAACACGGCGACGGCTGGAGCTCTTGGGAACGGCGGCGGAATTTTCAACGACTCTGGCGCGACGTTGAGCATCACCGGTGGCACAATTGCCGGCAATATGGCGAACCGGGCCGGTGGCGGCATCGAGAACAACGCTTCGACAGTGACGTTGACCGGCGTGACTCTCGGCGGTGCAACACCGACTGACGGCAATACGGCAGGGATCAACGGCGGTGGCCTGCATGTTTCCGGGAATGGAACAACGAACGTCAACGGCGGCACGGTGCAGAACAATACCGCTGCTCAAGAAGGCGGCGGACTGTGGAATGGCTTCGGCACGATGACGATCGACGGAGTTTCCATTACGAACAACACGGCGAGCGGTGACGGCTCGGATCAGGGCGGCGGTGGTGTATTCAATGTCGGCGGGCCGGTCATCATTCAGAACAGCACGACGATCGCTGGCAATGTGGCCAACGGAGCCCTGGGAAGTGGCGGCGGCATCCTGCATACTGGCGGCAGTGACTTGTTGATTACTGACAGCGTCATCTCCGGAAACACTGCGAATCGAGCTGGCGGGGGAATCGAAGTTAGCACCAGTCTGTTTCCGTTCGTCACGCTGACCAACGTCAACCTGGACGGCAATTCGGCTGGCATCGACATTGGCAGCGGAGCGTCTCCTTCGCCAGGGAACGGCGGTGGCCTGCACGTAACCGGCCAGAGTTCCGTCGGCATTGACGGTGGCACGGTGAACAACAACGTCGCCGCTGCCGAAGGGGGCGGGCTCTGGAATGGCACTGGCGACATGGACGTCTTTGGCACAACGATCAGTGGGAACTCGGCCGGCGGAACGTTGATCGATCAGGGTGGCGGAGCCATCTTCAATGCCGGCGGAAACGTTGACGTTAACGATTCAACGCTGAGCGGCAACACGGCGACAAGTGAAATTGGTAATGCGATCTTCAATGAAGGCGGAGCCGTCGCCGTTGGTACCACAACCTTGCAGGGGGATGTCGCTGGCGGTGATCTGACCGACGAATCGTTCGACATCTTCGACGCCAACGTGACGATCATCAGTCAGGGTGGAACCGACATCACCACCGTCAATGGAGACGTTTCTGATGACACGGTCACGGTCACTCGAGACACTGTCGGTGCGGGAGTCACTCTGACGGCCACAACTTCTTCCACGTTTACAGTCAACAGTGACTCGGAATTTCTCATTCTGTTCGGGGATCTTGGCGACGATAGTTTCGTCGTTGACTTCGGCGATGAGACCAACCTCGGAACGGTCACCACAGTCGCCGTAGACGGTGACGCCGAAGCGACGGCTGACTCGTTGACGCTCACAGGAACAGCCGCGTTCTTTAAGGTCGTACAGACGACGACTTCTGCCGTCGATGGAGGTTTCAATATCAATGATGCAATCACGATCGACTACGAACGTATCGAATCGATCGTCGACGAACTGGTGCGAGGACTCAGCCTCGGCCAGACAGGCGACCAGACCGTTGGAGCCGGAAATGGACCGGTCGATATTGTGATCTCATCGGCGACTGACGATGGAGAAATCCCGATGCTCACCGTTGGAGCACTTCCTGATTACGCATCGTTTGTTGATAACGGAAACGGAACGGGTGTCATCTCGCTGAATCCTGCCACTGCCGATGCGGGAGCGATGGCAGACATCACGGTGACCGCCACAGTCAGCGACGGTGCGGTCACAGACACCTTTGCGGTCAACGTCGTCAGCCCGGCTCTGAGCTTCCCGAACAACACGATTTTCTCCGTCAACTCTGGCGGACGAGCGGTCGGCGGTTTCGGAGCCGACAACTTCTTCAACGCAGGATCAACGTTCGGTTCTGGTGCGGCGATCGATGTCGGCGATGGTTCGATTCCCGCCGGTACTCCCGCCGGAATCTTCAACTCGACTCGATTCGACTTCAACGGCGGGCCGGAACTGCGGTACGGCTTCCTGGTCAATCCCGGCAACTACGACGTGACTTTGTTCTTCGCCGAGATTTTCTCGCCCGTATTCCGTGCCGGTGGTCGCGTCTTCGATGTCAGTATCGAGGGCGTGCTGGTGCTGGACGACTTCGACGTCTTTACGCAGGCGGGTGCCGGAAACGCCGCAATCGCTCGGACGTTCAATGTGAATGCGGACGGAATTCTCAATATTGACTTCGGTCATGTTGTTGAGAATCCAATGGTCATGGGCATTCAGATCGTCGATCTGAACGGAGTTCCAAACATTGGGCCAACGCTCAATCCAGTCACTCCTTTTGTGAACCTTCTCTCGGGGCAATCCACGACGATCGACGTCAGTGCTTCTGACCCGGAAGGCGATCCGATCACACTGACGGCCAGCGGTCTGCCGCCATTCGCCAGTTTTATGGACAATGGAAACGGCACCGGTACGATCACTGTCAACTCGACCGCGACTGATGAAGGTGTCGCCGGCATCACCGTTCAGGCATCGTCCGGCACTCCGGCTTTGACGGACTCGACATCATTCTCATTGCGAGTTGCACCATTTGTCCCGGAGCCAATTCCGAATGAAGTCATCAATATCAACGCAGGCGGCCCGGCAATCGCTGGCGATCCGGCCTTTGTTGGAGACAGAGCATTCCAGAACGGAGTCGGACTGAACTTCGGGACCGGTTCGGCCATCGACACGACTGACGCTTCTATCCCGGTCGGAACGCCCACAGAAATCTTCAAAACAGTCTCGTTTGACCGGGAGGGCGGAGCGGAACTTCAGCTCGACATTCCGACTCAGCACACAGGGATTGCATACGAAGTGACCTTGTACTTTGTCGAAATCTACGGGCCGACAGCTCGTACCGGTGCCCGCGTCTTTGACGTCAGTATTGATGGGCAGCTTGTCCTCGACAACTTCGACGTCTTCGCCGCCGCCGGGGCAATCAATCGAGGGATCGCCAGATCCTTCCAGATCACCAGCGACGGAAACGTCGACATCGACTTCGGCCACGTCGTCGAAAACCCGGCCCTGGCCGGCGTCACCGTCCGCCAGATCGATCAGGTCTTCACCTCAGCACCGTAGTGGTGAAGTAAGTTGATGCTGCGACTGGCAGATGTATCCGGTAATTTGCAGAAGGGGGCGTCTTTCAACAGACGCCCCCTTTTTGTTTGCCGACGAACCTGTCGGAGACAAATACGTCGCTACTCAACTACCGGTCGCCGTAGACGGGTGGTTTCCAGTCTTTTGGGAGGCGACCTTGAGGGCGGACTCCGTGGGCGCTGGCGGGGATCGGATGGTCGGACGGTTGCAGCAGCGGCAGGTTGTCGGGCAGGTGTTTGATTTTGAAATCCTTGTACTGAATCTTCATCGCCGGGCCGACGTGGACCTGCATGGCGAGTACTCCTTCCAGTGCCCTGCCCTTTTCGTCAAGGTCGATCAGGTCTGCGGTCGGGTGACCGTCGATCCAATGCTGATGATGGTTTCCCTGAACCAGCACGCGGAAGTCGTGCCACTCGTCGGCGGGGAACTCTTTGATGGGCATCTCGCCAACGACCCACGGCTGACCGTCAGCGGCGACGATCACCTTCTCGCCTGTGTGCGAGAGAATTCGTCGACCCCTCTCTTCGTACAGCATGCCATTGTACTTCGGGGTGTTGGCGACAACGTCGCACTGATATCCGGTCACGATGTCCAATCCGAGGTCCGGTCGCGATGTGCCTCGGTACTGAATGCCGCTATTTCCGCCGGCGGTCACTTTGACTTTGACTCGCAGATCGAAATTGCGAACGGTCGAATGTTTCCACGTGATGAAACGGTTCATCTTGAGCGAACCATCCGTCACGCCGGTGATCGCCCCGTCTTTGACTGACCAGTATTTCGTGTCGCCAGTCCAGCCTCGCAGCGACTTTCCGTCGAAGACTCTGACGAAGCCGTCTTTGTCCGGACGAGCACTCACGGTCGCCGAGATTTCCGGATGCGGAACGGTCGATGCCGTAAACGTAGCTTTCAGTGGAACCAGCGGGCCGCCGAGTTCATTGACTCGCGACGTGGTTCGTTTCCGCATCGCCATCAGAGTGTCGGCGTGACTCGGGTCGTCGGCCAGGTTGACCAGTTCGTCGGGGTCGTTCTTGAGATCATGCAGGAACTCGCGTCCGCCGTGATCGACGTAGCGAACGTACTTGAATCGATCGTTGCGAATTCCCTCGAACGCCGGAATTCGGGTTCGCACGGCAAAGTGCTCATGGAACGATTCCGTCCGCCAGTCGGAAGGTTTCTCGGCAGACACGACCGGTCGCAGGCTGTGCCCCTGATAACGCTTGGGAATCTCGACACCGGCCCAGTCAAGAAACGTCGCCGGCAGGTCCAGATTCAGAGCGATCGCGTCGCTGACTTTGCCTTTTTCGTCAGACGGCACGCGCGGGTCGGCCACAATCAGCGGCACTCGCAGCGACTCTTCGAAATGCGACCATTTTCCGGCGAGACCTCGGTTGCCCATGTGGTAACCGTTGTCCGCCGAGTACACGATGATGGTGTTTTCAGCCAGGCCGGCTTCTTCCAGAGCGGCCACAAAACGGCCGATCGCTCCGTCAATTCCGCTGACCATGCGATAGTAGGCTCGGATATTCGTCTGATATTTTTCGTCCGTGTTCCATCGCCAGAAGAACCGTTCGCGGTTGATGGTCGTCTTCAGGAAAGACGGCAGGGCGTTGAAGATGGCTGGATCGTTCAAGCGTGGCGGCGCGATCTGAGTGTCTTCGTACATGCCATCAGCGGCTCGCGGCCAGGCAAAGTGACCGATCCCCGGACGCCGATCGCCGTCTTCCGCATGGCAGGCGTTAAACCACATGTTCAACGCAAACGGCTTGTCCTTTGGCTGCGATTTGACGAAGTCGATTCCGCGATCGACGATGACTTCCGTTTCGTGCCGCAGGCTGCCGTCGGGTTGTTTCTTGTAGAACGGATTTCGACCGATCGCTTCGAACTCGTCGAAATGATCCGCCTGCCGATACCCCTTCGGCATCTTCGCATGCCACTTTCCGAAGTAGCCCGTTCGGTATCCGTGCTCCCTCAGCATGTCCGAGTGCAAAGTCGCGACGGCATCCGACCGTGCCTGATCCCGATTCCCGACAACTCCGAAGCCGCGTCCAGTCATGCCCGACAGGATCGTGGTGCGGCTCACCCAGCAGATCGAATGACTGACGAACGCATGGCTGAAGCGAGTCCCTCGCTGGGCCAACGCGTCAATGTTCGGAGTCTGCACGACATCGTTGCCGTAGCAGCCCAGCGTGCTTGTGGTCTGATCATCGGCGAAGAAGAAAACGATATTCGGCTTCGCCGCAGAGACGTCCGTCACAAGCCCAAAAACCAGCAACGGCAGAATGACAAGAATTCGATTCATGGTGTGATCAGCTTTCGAAAACAGACCTTCGAGATATCCAGACAGGCTACGCGAGCGGGATCATAGTCAGATTCATGATCCCGAGTCACAGCCTGGCGGGATTGCTTGCCTCTTAGGAACGTGTCGAGAATAACTTCCCTGTTTCGTGGTGAAGATTTCTAACCACAGAGGCACAGAGATCACAGAGGAACATCTCCCATTGACAACTCTGTGTTCTCTGTGCCTCTGTGGTTAATTTCTGCATTGTTAATTCGGGAAGTTATTCTGAACACGTTCCTTAGGACCGCAAACTTGTGGAGACGGCCTTCAGCCATGACTGCCGGAAGAATGCGACCTCTGCACATTGTCGGGTCGGGCACAACGGTCCGAGCTCAGCGGGATGCAATTCTCTTTCGTAACTTCGTCGACGGGATATCCGAAACTCAACCCGCTGATTCGAGGCCGGTGAGTGTGCCGGAGCTGGAGCCGAAACTGTCGACGTCGATCCCCAGTTGCTGGAGCATGCTGACGTAAAGATTGCAAAGTGGTGGCGGGTTCTGTGGATCGAACGGGAGGTGTCGGAAACCGCCGCCGGCCAGAAGGACGGGCAGGTTTTTGACGGAGTGGCTGCTGCCATTGCCCAGGTTGCTGCCTAAGAAGACCACCGTCCGGTCGAGCAAACTCGCACCGGCCTCCTGTGTCTGTTTCAGTTTTGCGAGCAGATCGTGGACAGTTTTCATCGTCTCCTGCTCAACAATTTTCAGCTGTGCGAGCTTGCCAGGATCTTTACCGTGGTGCGACAGGTCGTGATGCCCCAGCGTCACGCCGGGAATTGTGGGAGCTATAGTTGTACCTGAAAGCATGATCGTGATCAGTCGAGTTGAATCGGTCTGCAGCGCCAGATGCGTCAGGTCGACCAGCAATCGTGTTCGACCGATGAGGTCGGCTTTGTTGGGAATGTCTTTGGGCGGATCAACGTTCACACTCGGTTTGGGTTTTCTGTTCCAGGCTTCGTCGTTAACAAGTCGCTGCTCCAGCTGACGCACGCTGGTGAGGTACTCGTCGAGTTTTTCCCGGTCGTCAGAACCGAGGCCGGTCCGCAGCGAGTTTGCCTGATCGCGAACGTCGTCAAGAATGCTGCGATTATCCCGAAGCCGACGAACCTGAGCCCGGACTTCGTCAGCGCGCCCGCAAGAAACATCTTTGCGAAAACGCTCGAAGGAGAATTCGCCGCAGGAATCTGTGCACCGGTTCGGGACCATGACAACCCGAGTCCCTGACTGGACAACGTCAGCGCTGGAAATCGAGTCTGGCTGCCGATGTGCTCAGCAGCGAACTGATCCAGCGATATCCCGTTGCGAAAGCCGGGGCGACCAGCACCAGGCACACCGGTCAGAAAGCTGGCAGTTGCCTGATGCGCGAAGCCCGGACTGACTCCCGCATGTGACAACCCCGAAATAACGGTGAAGTCGTGACGGTAGTCCTTGAGCGATTCCAGATACGGCGAGAGTGAGTAGTTCTCGCCTGTCTCTTGGGGGATGAAATTTTCCGGGTGCAGTCCGAGGGGCGTGCAAATGCAGACCATGCGTCGCTTCGGAGTTTCGGCATCCGCAGCGCGAGCGGAAGAGAACGCGTCGAAGCACGGCAATGCCAGAGAGACGCCAGCGGCTTGCAGGATCTGTCTTCGTTGGATTTTCATGGGCTGGGGTCCCTGTTGAACGGACTCGCATTGGCGGGGCAGGATCGTCGCCCTTCGCTCCGCGAACGTAGCGCAGCTTTCGCGGAGCGAAAGGCCACATTGTTTACTTGTTTTGAAATGCTGAACTTTGCACGGCCTCGTGAATGAGCGATCGCAGGCCGTAGTTTCTGTCGCGAATCTGTTTCACGATGCGATCGATTTCCGGTTGATCGGCTGTTGTCGGTGCCGCACCGGTGGCGTAACTCAGAAGTTTCCCGGCCAGAGATCGGGCCAGAGACCGGCCAGAGACCGGCCAGAGATCGGGCAAGCTGGTCCCTGTCGTCCAGTATGAGCTGTTTGTAGTCGTCGATGTTTCGAAACTCTCGACCGTCGGGCAACACATCCGATGCGTCAACCGGTGGACCAAGTCGGTACTTCATTCGCTGACCGTCAACGATTGCAGGTTCGCCTTCGCCGACGCTTCGGTAGCGTTCTCGCCAGCCTCCGATAACGTCGAAGTTTTCCAACGCGAGTCCCGGTGGATCGATTTTGACATGACAGGCTGCACACGCGGCGTCGTGCCGGTGCTTTGCTAATTGCTCGCGGATCGTCGTGGCACCGCGGATGTCTGGCTCGACGGCTTCCACGTCGACGGTCGGCTTCGGCGGAGGTGTTCCCAGAATGCGGTCCAGCACCCACGCACCGCGAATGATCGGCGAGGTTGTGGTTCCGTTTGCCGATACCTTGAGAATGGCCCCCATCGTTAAGACTCCGCCACGATGGCTGCCTGGCGACAGAGGCACCTTGCAAAAATCAAGACCATCCACATCGGCGATGTCGTAGTGATTCGGCTGTTGTCAAACCCGCTCGTTGAAGTGCTCAGCGGTAGCAGATCCTTCAAATCAACCTGAACTCCGAGCAGGTCACGCACCGTATTCGCATATTCGTTCCGATTGAGTCGCCGCAGAACGACTCGCCCCTGCAACGCACGGCGAGCATCCTCGGCCCGTGCAACACGTCCTTTGATCCAGTCAGCAAGTCCTTCAACGCCCTGAGCCGATGGTCGCGGACGGCTTTGCTGGAGGCATGTTGCCCGACTCGACCTGGTCCAGCACAGCCAGCCAACGCCGCCGAATGTCCTTTTCGGAAAAGTCACGGGAGAGATCCATCACCCGGACGTCACCCTCAGGCTTGGATCCGCCGTGACACGCCTGACAATGCTTCACTAAGGAATTGTCCCGAAATAAGTTCCTTGTTTGACCGCAAGCCGAAGGCGCCCGCGTTTCAGACGCTGGCACGCATTCAAAACACCATCGCCTGCGGCTTCGGGTCAAACAAGGCAATGGAAATCGGGAAGTTATTTCGGGACTGATCCTAAGAACCGTTGCGGAAGATCGTTCGACGATTTGACTTTGGAGCTTCTGACAGGATGCCGGGGACATCGATCCGAGCATCGCCAGCGTCGCGGAAATGAGTCCCACGAACAGCGCACTCGTCCCGATGACTCGCTCGCTTCGCTGCCGACCGGTCAGGCAGTCGTAATTCGGGCTCGTTGGCATTCGCGGTTACCCTTTCAGCGACGGGTCGTTCCCTGCGCTGAGCCTATGCTATCTGTTGCTGAGATTATCCGACATCCTTCTCCTCAAGGTGCGGATTATGAACTCGTCAAGAATGCTTATTCCTCTCAGTTTTCTGTCGACGGCGTTGTTGCAGTCCGTCTATGTGAAGGTTCTGGAAACGCAGGCTTCTCATGACCGGAGATCAGCGTTTCGGACATGGTTGTTCGCCGTGATCCGAAATGCTCCACACGATCATCGGCGGAAACGCTGGTGGTCGCGAGTCGTGCGGTTGGAGCTTGCGTCACTCGTTGAATTGCCAGAGTCGGAAACCACTGCCAGCATTGATTCAGACGAAGATGACGAACTGCGAATGATTCGAGCGGCGATGACACGATTGCCGCGGCGTCAACACGAGGTCGCTCATCTTGTGTTTTACGAGGAACTCACCGTTGCGGAGGCAGCGGAAGTGATGGGTGTGTCGATAGGCACGGCTCGTCAGCATTACGCTCGGGCGAAGGATTCGCTACGGGGCACGTTGCAGCCATTGTGGAATTTTCGTGATGAAGCAACCTCAAAATGACAACCAGCTGCGGGAGTTGTTTCAGCGTGTGAAACAGTCTGACGAGCCGCTTGCGCCGACATTCGATGCGGTGTTGACTCGCTCTACGCACGAGTCGCGTCCGGCGGGGTCCCGTCCAGCGGGGTCGCGTCGTCATCAGATTGCAATGGGAGCGTGCGTCGTTGCGGCGCTGCTGGTTGCCTTGTTCGTCCGAACTCAACTCGACGTACCTCCGACGGATGGCGAGCCGTCGTTCGCTGAGAAACCAACGCGCTCGATGATGGTCCCGTCAGGTTCACCGACTGATGATGCCTCCGAGGAAGTTTTCGTCATGATCGACTTTGATGAGCTGCTGCGGTCTGTCGACGATCACCTGCCGAGTGCGGATTTCGATGCTGAAAATATGTCGGTCTGGTCCAGCCACACCGACTCGCTGCTTGCTTTGAACGTCAACGTACCACCGTCCGATCAGAATGGGAGCCAATAATGCGTCTTTCCTTTTGTCTGCTTTGTGTGGCAGTTTCTGCCGCTTTGTTGACACCCGCTGTTGCCGCTCCGCCGGCCGGGAATCCGATTGACGCGTTATTATATCAGCCCGGTGATGTGTTGAAGCATCGAGAACAGTTGCAGCTGACGGACGGGCAGGTCGAAAAGATCAAAGCCGAAATCCGGAAAGCGACTCCTGTTGTTCAGGAATTGCAGAACAAAGCGAATCAGGCGATGGGGAAACTCGCCAGGTTGCTTGCGGACGACTCGGTCGATGAGGACGCCGCGGTGCAGCTGCTTGACGAATCGCTCATCACCGAGAAAGAGCAGAAGCGACTGCATCTGCGAGTGATGATTCGAGTCCGTAACATTCTCACGAATGATCAACGCCAGACTGCGATGAAGCTCCAGCGGCAGGCGAGCTCCCAGAGGGAACTCGAACATCGATTGAAAACCAAGCTGGCGATCATCCAGCAGGAAGTTCAAACGCAAGCGGAATCCGGAAACCAGCCGTCGGACGTCGTGGGTTTGATGCAGAAGTTTCCCGAGCTGATGAAGAAGGGGCAGCCGCTCGTGGCGGAAGCTCTTCTCGATCGAGTCATCGCGATGTTGAGCGGAAAACATCAGGAAAAGAACGCTGGCGGAGCACCCGGAAGGCCGGACGGCAATCGCCCTTCGGGAACACTCCCCGGCAAGGTTCAGCGACTCCAGCAGCTCGCAAAGGAACTTCAGCAGAGCGGCGGGGATGTTTCGAAAGTTGGTCGGCTGATGGAGAAGTTGGGCCCGCTGCTGCAGAAAAGCAATTTCAAAGAGGCTGAGAAACTGATTGACAAATCGAAACTTCTGGGCGACGACCAACCGGCCCCAAAAGACAACGCGAAGCCCGATTAAGAAGAAGCGCGCCGCCTGCCTGAATCCGGCCTTATCGAACGGTCGTCAATTGAAGAAGTTCGCACCGAAGTTGCCGCGATGAAAGTCAAGGGTGTCGAGTGGCGAAAGATCGCATGGAAGACTTGCCTGCTCGACGGTCTGCAGGCGTCGCGCGAAGAACAGAAGCCGATCATGCTTTGGATATTCATCGACCGGCCGATCGACGACGAGCGGTGTTGAGTCTTCGCTGCTGCCACCCGTGAGGTGGTCTTCGCCAATCCTGAAGTTATCCGCCAGGTCAACGAACATTTTATTCCGGTCGCACTGAAGGCCGGGATGGTCAACAACCCGTCGTCCGGAATCGAAGGCGACCTTTACGCTGAGATCGGCCGTTCAAAGCCGGCTCCCCAGGGAATCTGCACGATCAATTCCGACGGCAAAGTGCTTGCGTGGGCCTTGTCGTTTGACGACGAAAAGAGCATTCCGAAGTTTCTTGATAATGTAAAAACTCGCTACGAAGAGAATCCTGACGCGAGTCAACCGGCGACCGCCGAACGGTTCCTGAACTTTCCGGGTCGTAAGTTCGACGACGTTCCCGACAACGGCCGAAAGATCATGATCCCTGAGGCTCATTCGCGAGAAATCGCCTGTCCCGCCACGCCAGGCGTTGAAGAAGGAGCGCTTGTCGGAACGGTCATCGGCCGAGCACTCGACAAGGACGGCAAGCCGTTAACCGACGTCGTCCGGCAGGAATACTACATGGAGTCGACGCTGCTGATTCCGCCGCAGGCGCAGCAGCAACTCGTTCGTGCAACCACTCAGGCTGGCGAAAAACGATTCCGTCTTCCAGGTGGATTCGTTGCCGCGATCATTAATCCATCGTATCTCGGCCAGCTCGACGTCAATCCGTCGGGGGAAGTTCCGGGCAGTCGGAACCGGGCCCGCTGGTCCGAGTTCCACGGGCAGCAGGTCCGCTCGAACGATGCGGGAACTGTGAGAATCCGCGTTGAGGGCAACTCGAACATCGAAGGCAGCCAGGACGCTCGTGGCAACAGTACGGACGGGCGTGTCTGGGAGCATCGGGTCACGCTCAACTGGTACGGCTTCGTTGAAATCAGGGATCAGCAGATCACGCAACTGGTGATGCTGGCCGCCGGCGACGAACGATTACGCTGGGGCAACGGCCGCCTCAAGCTACTGCAGGAACCGGATGCCCGGCATCTAATGGCCGGACACCCAATCGATCTGGACAGCGGAGTTCGGTATGCCGTGATCGCCAGTTCCAAGGTCTCCGAGTCACCGAAAAACAAGTAATCGGTCAGTGATTAAAACGGTCAGTGATTGAACAGAAATTCGCGGCTGTTGAGTAAAGCCCACAGGATGTCTTCGAGTCCGGCTCGGCGGTCGGCGGCACTCGCCAGAATGGTGCGGCAGTGTTCGACCTCTCGCGCTGTCGGGAATCGGCTGAGCGCGACCAGGTAGAAGTCGGTGAAGGCCGACTCGTCAGCGGCCTTGCTGTCGATCAGCTTTGAGAGGCGACCGTTCTTGTCCGTCAACTTTCGCTGGACGAGCTCTCCGTTGGCCAGTTGCAGGACCTGAGCAAGATTCGGCTCGGCCGTCCGCTCGCACTCGCATGAGACAATCCGCTGTGGCCGACCGAGCGTGTCGAGGAAGTACGAATTGAAGTTCGGATCGGGTAATTCGATCGCGCGTGTGCCCAGCGGCACTCCGGTGAATCGTTCCTGCGTTCCGCACACCTGGTCAATCGCGTCAAGCAGCACTTCTGCTGGCAGCCGTTTCGTCGGGTAGTGAGAAAAGAATCGTGTGTCTGCAGCATTGGCGTCGGTCGATGTGGAACTTAATTGAAACACGCGCGAAACCATGATCGCCCGCATCAGCTTTCGCAGATTGTATCCGTCCTTCACAAAGTCCGCCGCGAGCGCTTCGAGCAACTCAGGATTCGACGGCGGGTTGGTCGCTCGCAGATCGTCGATCGGTTCGACCAGCGCCGTGCCCATGAGATATCCCCACGTGCGGTTGACGATGTTGCGAGCGAACAATGGATTCTCCGGCGACGTCAGCCAGTCGGCGAGAGGCCGGCGAAGGTCACGAGCCGTGATCGATTCCAGCGGTGTCGCGCCCAGAGGAGTGGGCGGAATGACCTGTCCCGTGCGAGGATGCCGGATGCTTCCGGAAGTTTTGAGTTTGACGACGGTGTCGTTGCCGAACCCGCCGAAGTCGCTGCTCCGCTTTGTCGTCACACGAGTGAAAAACGCGGCGAGTCCGTAGTAATCGGTCTGGCTGTACGATTCGAACGGGTGCTGATGGCACTTCGCGCATTCCAGTCGAATGCCCAGAAACACCTGCGCGGTGGTTTCGGCCAGGTCGGTCGGTTGGGCCGAGACCTTATAGAAGTTGGCCTGCCCGTTCTGATAGATCGAACCCTGCGCCAACAGAATCTCTCGCACGAATTGATCCATCGATTTGTTTTCGCGGAGCGATGCGCGAATCCAGCTCGAGAACGCCCACATGCCGATCTCGCCAACCTTGTCGCGATTGTTCCTCAGCAGATCTCCCCATTTCTGAGTCCAGTACGCGCTCCATTCTTCGATGTAGATATCGCGCTTCGGGTCGCCGGTGAGCCCCAGCAATTCGTCAACCAAAGCATCCCGCTTGTTCGCGTCTTCGGATGCCAGAAATTGCTCAACAAGTTCTGGAGCTGGCAGCGTGCCGATTGAAGCAAGGAAAGCTCGCCGGATGAACTCTGCGTCGGTGCAAAGCGGGGATGGTGTCAAACCGATTTTCTGCCATCGAGTTCTAACGTGCTCATCGACAAAGTTCTGTGGCGAGAAGGCGGACAGGTCGACGACGTCAGCAAACGGCAGGACTACCGACGATACCTTTGCCCGGCCGCGATAACGAATCATGATCGCCGTCTGTCCCTGACCGGTTGCCGTTACGTAACCGCCCCGCGTGACAGCAGCGATTCCCGTGCCGAGGCTGTCGTACCGCGCGAGGTGTGTGACATCGCGCTGCGTGCCGTCGCGATAGTGAGCGACCACTCGCAACTGTTGCGTCCCGTCGGGCTGATACTCGCGTTCGTGCGGCGTGACCGTGATGTCAGTCACGGCTGGTTCGGCCGCCACCGGCCCAGGAATGCCGGCTTCAATCCACGCTTTCAGCAATTCATATTCAGGCGAGCCGACCTGCATGCGTCGCCCGCCTCCGTGCGGAATTGCCGACACAGCCTTTTTCAGAAGCAGACTGTCGGCCGGCGAAACGAGCGAAACGCGTCGCTGATTCCACTCGCGAATGATGGCCGGGAGATCCTGCTCCGGTGCAAATCCCAGTAATGAAAGCTTGAAGCTGCCCTGCCCGAACTGCGCGCCGTGGCACGCTCCTTGATTACAGCCCGCCTTCGTCAGAGCCGGCATGACGTCTTCGGTGAAGCTGACCGGTCGGCGTGAACCAGCATCGCCGACGACCAGAGGAACGTCGATGGTCTGCGT
>Ga0316208_1002475_pt1 | contig 14990 bp, 11 predicted proteins | sample 3monopyrite_MG_FD_204944 | JGI IMG/M metagenome (GOLD analysis project Ga0316208, IMG submission 204944) | Microbial mat bacterial communities from mineral coupon in-situ incubated in ocean water Damariscotta River, Maine, United States -... | ecosystem: Environmental > Aquatic > Marine >... | reverse complement strand
TACGAATATGTGGTGGCAATTGAGGAACCTGAATTAATTTTGAGTTCTCTACACTTTTTAAAATGTTAGCCATTTGCCTAATTACTTCTACTGGATATTGACCAACTGAGGTTTCGCCAGAAAGCATTACAGCATCGGCACCATCCATAACAGAGTTTGCAACATCATTTACTTCTGCTCTTGTTGGAGTTAAACTATCTATCATAGTTTCCATCATTTGCGTAGCAATAATTACTGGAATTCTTGCTTTTTTAGCACGCAATACCAATTGTTTTTGAATAAGTGGTACTTCTTCCGCAGGTACTTCTACACCCAAATCGCCACGAGCTACCATTAAACCATCACAATGTGCAACAATTTTATCTATATTTTCTACGGCTTCGGGCTTTTCAATTTTAGCTATAATTGGGATTTTATGGTCAGAATGTTTTGCAATTAAATCACGCAATTGCATTAAATCTTCTGCATGACGCACAAAAGAAAGTGCAATCCAATCAACATCAAGACTGATGGCAAAAATGGCATCTTCAATATCTTTTTCTGTTAATGCTGGTTGTGAAATATCAGTGTTAGGAAGGTTAACTCCTTTTTTAGATTTTAACGGACCGCCTTGAATCACTTTTGCTTTTACTTCTTGTTTTTTATCTGTTGAAACCACTTCAAAAAGTAATTTACCATCATCCAAAAGAATACGTTCGCCTGGTTTTGCATCTTGCGGGAACCTATCATAGGTCATGTAAACACGTTCTTTGGTGCCTTCAAAACGTTCGCCCGTAGCAAAAATTATCTCATCTCCAGGATTTACAACCACTTCCTCTTTCATAACGCCTACACGAAGCTTTGGGCCTTGTAAATCTGCAAGAATAGCTGCCGTAAAACCATATTCTTCATTTAGCTCGCGTATCATTTTAACACGCTCTTTTACATCGCTATAATCAGCATGAGAGAAGTTTATTCTAAATACATTCGCGCCTTCATCAAGCATGGCTTTTAAAACTTCTTTAGTGCTTGTAGCGGGCCCTAGGGTGGCTACTATTTTGGTTTTTTTATCTATTGACATTAGTTAAAAATTAAATTATCTTTAGATTTCAGTTCACTAGAATCTAGACTGTAAGCCGTTGCAATTTGAGGTATTTTTAATATACTATCTAAAATATATTTCTCTTTGCTGAAACTGAATTCGCTATCTATTTTTAAAAAATAGTTTACAGTTTTATGTTCTGGTAATAACTGAAATATTTTGGTTATTTTTTCTTGGTTGTCGAATAACGACTTATAATCTGTTTGTTGGAGTTCTTCGGTTTTACAAATGTTAGATACCAAACTCCATGTTACTAATTGTTTATGGTCTTCCCATTCAAAAATTGAATAAGAAACCTGTCCATTATTATAGTCTATATCTGATGCTTTTCTGGAAAGCGTAATACCTAAATGCTTATTGAGAAGGTATGCTAAACGATAGTCTTCCAACCTGCAATGTATTGCAATTAAGGTATATATTGCATCCTCAAAGGTATCATCAAGAATAAGTTTGTGAACAGCCATAACTTATATTTAACTTGCAAATATAGTATTTATAAAGGGGAGTTGTATTAAGTTAACTCTAATCTTGGCAATAAACCCAACTAAAACGTTATAGTTGATTCGTTTGAAATGTAATACCAACTATCACTCAAAATAATCCATATAATTTGTTTCTGTTTCGCTCATATTTCAATATAAAATAAAACCATAACTTAGGCTATGCTTGAATTTTCTATCTTATCTGAACAAAATATAATTCAAATTATTTATACCTCATTTTAAATAATAATTGGTATAAGAAGATTATAGCATCTTCGACATTCTGCTTTGGAATGCAAAAAAGGCACGTTTTGAAGCTTTTTCTTCGGCCTTTTTCTTAGAAGTTGCTCTGGCTTTAGAAATTACTTTTTCATCTATAGATAGCTTTACTGAAAAATGCCTAACATCATCATTGCCTGTGTCTTCATATACGTTGTAACCAAATGTCTTTTTTTCTTTTTGACACCACTCAATAAGTAAACTTTTGTAACTAATGACTCTTCCTTCTAGGGTTTCAATATCTACATAAGGAATTATAACACGCTTAAAAATAAACTTTTCACAGTATTTATAACCTCTATCTAAAAAAATAGCCCCTACTAAAGCTTCAAATAAATTACCGTGGATATTATCTCCGAATTGACCTGCAGGGATTTTACTTTCTACTAAATTTATCAGTTTTAAATCTTTACCTAACTCATTTAGATGCTCTCTACTCACAACTTTTGATCGCATTTTGGTTAAGTAGCCTTCATCGCCACTTGGCACTTCTAGATATAGATGTGATGCAATTACAGAACTTAGCATGGCATCTCCCAAAAACTCTAAACGTTCGTAGTTAAAAGGGTTGCCTTTCGTATCTTTAGTATTCATAGACCGATGCGTAAAGGCTTTTCTGAAGTATTTAACATTCTTAGGTTTAAACCCAAGTATTTTAGTTAACTCCATAAAAAAATTCCCGTTGCGTTTAAAACGGGAATTTAGTATGTTACGAATGCTTTTCATCTGATAATAAATATCTTATTTTAATGTCAGATGTAATAAACCATGTTGCATTTTCATGTAAAATTTAATTTAAGGTTATGGTTTATTTCATTCGGGATTTAATCTATTTTTTTGAATATTACACAAGCGTTGTGTCCGCCAAATCCAAATGTATTACTCATTCCTACTTTTACATCACGCTTTTGAGCCTTGTTTAAGGTTAAATTTAATTCAGGATCAATGTTCTCATCTACTGTAGTGTGGTTTATTGTTGGAGGTACAATACCGTGTTCCATAGCCAATATTACCGAAATTGCTTCAATAGCGCCGGCAGCACCTAAAAGGTGGCCAGTCATTGATTTAGTTGAATTTATATTTATAGTCTTAGCGTGACTTCCAAATACTTCTGAAATTGCTTTAAGTTCTGCAACATCTCCTAAAGGTGTAGATGTACCATGTGTATTAATATGGTCAACATCTTCTGGCTTTAAGCCTGCATTTTCTAAACAATTCCTCATTACCGCAATAACACCGATACCTTCTGGATGCGGCGCAGTCATATGATACGCATCAGAGGATAAACCTCCTCCAATACATTCAGCATATATTTTAGCACCTCTTGCTTTTGCATGTTCATACTCTTCTAGAATCAGGGCTCCTGCTCCTTCACCTAAAACAAAACCATCTCTTGTTGCGTCAAATGGACGCGAGGCTGTTTCTGGGCTTTCATTTCTAGTAGATAGTGCATGCATCGCATTAAAACCACCCATACCAGCAATAGTAACCGCGGCTTCACTTCCACCTGTAACAACTACATCTGTATGCCCTAAACGTATAGAGTTTAAAGCGTCAAACATAGCATTAGCAGAAGATGCACATGCAGAAACTGTTGTGTAATTTGGCCCCATAAAACCATGCTTTATGGAGATATTACCTGGTGCAATATCAGCAATCATTTTAGGAATAAAGAACGGATTAAATCTTGGTGTTCCATCACCTGCAGCGAAGTTTAAAACTTCTTGCTGAAAGGTTTCTAAACCACCAATACCTGCTCCCCATATAACACCAACACGTAATTTATCGACTACATCAAGATTTAATTTAGAGTCTTCAATAGCTTCATCTGCCGCTACCATAGCGTATTGTGCAAATTTATCCATTTTACGAGCCTCTTTTCTATCAAAAAAGTCAGTAACGTTAAAGTTTTTTAATTCGCAAGCGAATTTAGTTTTAAACTTTTCGGTATCATAATATGTTATAGGCGCAGCACCACTTTTGCCACTAATTAAGCCTTCCCAAAATTCATCTTTGGTATTGCCAATTGGTGTTAAAGCTCCTAATCCTGTGACTACAACTCGCTTTAATTCCATAAAGTATTTTGATTGTTTTACTTATTTAGCTTCTTCTATATAAGAGATAGCTTGACCTACTGTAGCGATATTTTCAGCTTGGTCGTCTGGTATTTGAATATCGAATTCTTTTTCGAACTCCATAATTAATTCTACAGTGTCTAAAGAGTCTGCTCCTAAATCGTTTGTGAAGCTAGCTTCAGTAACAACTTCGTTCTCATCTACTCCTAATTTATCCACGATAATCGCTTTTACTCTTGATGCAATGTCTGACATAATCTTTTAATTTAAATGTTTTAATTAGTTGGCAAAAATAAAAAACTTTATTTTATAATACACTTTTAAGTTAAAAATGTGTTGGTAATTTACTAAAATTACTTTTAAGTAATTAGTTTTTCGCTTCTAATTGTTAATAATTATTCTTTTTTTTGTTCGAATAATGTTTAACACGATAGTCTGTAAAATGAAATGAGCTTGATAATTTTGCTGAACATTGTAGTAAATTCGATTTACGAATTACACCTGCCTGCCGGCAGGCAGGTCTAACATTAATTTTAAAATAAAAACCAACAGATGAAACGTATTGTAATTTTTGCGTCCGGAAGTGGTACTAATGCTGAAAATTTAATTAAGTTTTTTCACAACAGCGATAATGTGTCTGTTATTCAAGTACTAACTAACAATCCCCATGCCAAAGTTTTAGAACGCGCAAAAAAACTAAAAGTTAGCGCCCTGTCATTCAATAGAATAGCTTTTTCAAAAACAGATGACGTCTTGAATGTTTTAAAATCCTCAAAGCCTTATTTGATTGTTTTAGCTGGGTTTCTATGGAAATTCCCAGAAAATATTTTAAACGAATTTCCAAATAAAGTTATTAATGTACATCCTGCTTTACTTCCCAAATATGGAGGAAAAGGTATGTATGGTATGCATGTGCATGAAGCTGTTGTGGCTAATAATGAAACTGAAACAGGAATTACCATTCATTATGTAAATGAACATTATGATGAAGGCGCTACTATTTTTCAGGCTAAATGTGATGTTTCTTCTACCGATAATGCAAATGATGTTGCAGCTAAAATTCATGAATTGGAGATGGAACACTTTCCGAAGGTGGTTGAAAAGTTGCTTCTAAAAAAAATTTAGAACTTATAATTATAAGATTTCCGCCTTCGCGGAAATGAAAAAATGGCAAAGAAGAAAAAAAAATATTATACCGTTTGGAAAGGTCATCATACTGGAGTTTTTGAATCTTGGAATGATTGCAAAGCGCAAATAAAAAACTTTGATGGCGCTCAATATAAATCGTTTAAAACTTTTGAAGCTGCTAAAAGTGCCTTAAAAGGAAATTATTTTGATTACGTTGGAAAAAACAAAGGTTTTAAAAGTGAGCTATCTCCTGAACAATTAAAAAAAATAGGACAGCCTAATTATAATTCTATTTCTGTGGATGCTGCTTCCTCTGGCAATCCTGGAAAAATGGAATATCGAGGCGTAGATACTAAAACAAAAAAACAACTTTTTATTCAAGGCCCTTTTGAAGAAGGCACGAATAACATAGGCGAGTTTTTGGCCTTAGTACATGGTTTGGCGCTTCTTAAAAATAATAAAAGTGATAGAATTCTTTACACAGATTCTAGAACCGCCATAAGTTGGGTTAAAAAGAAAAACTGCAACACCAAACTAGAACGTAACACAAAAAACAAACCTGTTTTCGATTTGGTTGAAAGAGCTATAGAATGGCTAAAAAACAACACATACAATACCGTTATTGTAAAATGGGAAACCAAAGCTTGGGGAGAAATTCCTGCTGATTTTGGGAGGAAATAAGTTATCTTAGTGTGCTTTCAGGATTTATTTATAAATTTCATGAAAACTTAGAAATAACGTATGCAATACCTATCAAAATTAAATATCAACACAGAGAGAACACATCCATTTCCTTTCGATATTCCTGCAATTAAATACGCAAAAAATATAGATTTATCCAACCCAATTACATTTTTGGTAGGCGAAAATGGCACAGGAAAATCAACACTATTAGAAACTTTGGCTTGTCGTTTACAACTACCCCATATTGATGGCTCAAGCTATTCCAAAAACAGTTTTGATGCCGCCAAAACACTATTGCCCTATTTGGAATTAAAATGGAGTATAGAACGGTCTGTTGGTTTCTTTTTTAGAGCTGAAGATTTTGGAGACTATCTAAACAGTGTTCACAGAACAGGTGTTCAAATTCAAGACCAAATGGGCGATTTACCAGACAGTATTCCAAAACATGTTATTGAGCAAATGAAGGAAAGTGCCAATTATCAGTTAAAACGCATGCGTCAAAATTATGGACAAGAACTCAATGCGTTTTCACATGGAGAAGCCTATCTTCATATTATGAACGAAATGATAAGCACAAGAGGCATTTATCTTTTAGATGAGCCTGAAGCGGCATTATCTCCAGCAAAACAACTCACGCTTATTTACTTTATAAACGACCACCTTCAACATCACAACTCGCAATTTATTATTGCAACACATTCACCTATGTTATTGGCTTATCCTAAAGCATCCATTTATGAGATTACCTCTGAAAGCATGAAACAAACATCCCTTGAAAATACTGATCATTACTCGGTAGCTAAATCATTTTTGAACAATCCAAATACTTTTTTAAGACATTTTAATCCTGAAAATTAAGGTGCAATATTCACAATAAAGATTCGTGTATTCGTGGCTAAAAAAACTTATATTTGCACAAAATTAGCAATCCTTTTCATGGGTAAATTAGTAATTGTTGGCACGGTAGCTTTTGATGCTATTGAAACGCCTTTCGGCAAAACCGATAAAATTCTTGGTGGCGCAGCCACTTATATAGGTCTTGCTGCCGCTCATTTTAATGTTGATGCTGCTGCTGTTTCTGTTGTTGGTGGCGATTTTCCTCAAGAGTATTTAGACTTATTATCAAATAAAAATATTGATGTTTCAGGAATTGAAATTATAAAAGAAGGTAAAACCTTCTTTTGGAGTGGAAAATATCATAACGATATGAATTCTCGTGACACTTTAATTACTGAATTAAATACCCTTGCGGATTTTAATCCAGTAGTTCCTGAAAATTATAAGGATGCCGAAGTGGTGATGTTAGGGAATTTACATCCAATCGTCCAATCTAGTGTTTTAGATCAAATGACTAAAAAACCTAAAATGGTGATTTTAGACACGATGAATTTTTGGATGGATTGCGCCTTAGACGATTTGCTAAATGTTATAAAACGTGTAGATGTAATTACTATAAACGATGAAGAAGCGAGACAATTAACTGGAGAATACTCTTTAGTTGTTGCAGCTAGAAAAATTCATGAAATGGGACCAAAGTATGTGGTAATAAAGAAAGGAGAGCATGGTGCTTTGTTATTTCATAACGCCCATGTGTTTTATGCGCCTGCTTTACCATTAGAAGAAGTTTTTGATCCTACAGGAGCTGGAGATACGTTTGCAGGTGGTTTTGCTGGCTATATAGCAAAAACAGATGATGTGTCCTTTGAAAACATGAAGAATGCTGTGATATATGGTTCAACTCTGGCATCATTCTGTGTTGAAAAATTTGGAACAGAGCGCATGCAAAATTTATCAAACGAAGAAATTCATAAGCGACTGTTGCAATTTAAGCAACTAACGCAATTTGAAATAGAATTAACATAAAAAAACGCGCTCTATTTTAGAGCGCGTTTTTTATTTAAAACATTTTGTCATTCTCATTAAGGTGGGAATCTAAACATAGTTTTTCATTTCCTCGAAATCAAAGGTTCAAGAATTCAATGATATGAAATAAAATAATCAGTAAAGCGAAAACATTTTTATAATATGAGTGATGTCTTAAAACACGAATGTGGAATAGCAATGATTAGACTTTTAAAACCACTTGAGTTTTATAAAGAAAAATATGGCAGTGCATTTTATGGTGTAAACAAAATGTATTTACTCATGGAAAAACAGCATAACCGTGGTCAAGACGGAGCTGGTTTTGCAAGTATAAAATTAGATACTGAACCTGGGCAACGCTACATAAGTAGAGTGCGTTCTATAGCACAACAACCAATTCAAGATATTTTCGCTCAAATTAATGATCGAGTTAATAAGGAATTTGAGGCACACCCAGAATATAAAGAAGATGTTGCAGCACAAAAAAAGAATATCCCTTACATAGGAGAAGTTTTATTAGGTCATGTGCGTTATGGAACTTTTGGAAAAAATAGCGTAGAAAGTGTTCATCCTTTTTTAAGGCAGAACAATTGGATGCACAGAAATTTAATTATGGCTGGAAACTTTAACATGACCAATGTTAAAGAACTTTTTAGTAACCTAATAGAATTAGGGCAGCACCCAAAAGAATATACCGATACCATTACTATAATGGAAAAAATTGGTCATTTTCTTGATGATGCTGTGAGTAAAATATATAAAGATTTAAAAAAAGAAGGCTATAATAAACAACAAGCATCACCACTTATTGCTGAGCGTTTAAAAGTAGCTAAAATCTTAAGGCGAGCTGCAAAAAATTGGGACGGTGGTTATGCAATGGCTGGACTTATTGGTCATGGTGATTCATTTGTTTTGAGAGACCCAGCAGGAATTAGACCCGCTTTTTATTATAAGGATGATGAGATAGTAGTTGTAGCTTCTGAACGACCAGTGATTCAAACCGTTTTCAATGTAAAATTTGAAGACGTTAAAGAATTAGAACCTGGGCAAGCCATTATTACTAAACATTCAGGAGAAGTTAGGCTTAAACAGATTTTAGAACCTTTAGAAAAAAAGTCATGTTCTTTTGAACGCATCTATTTCTCTAGAGGTAGTGATGCAGAAATTTACCAAGAGCGTAAAATGTTAGGGAAGTTGTTGATGCCAAAGGTACTTGAAGCGATTGATAATGATACTAAAAATACTGTTTTCTCATATATTCCTAATACAGCTGAAACCTCGTTTTTTGGAATGATTGAAACTGCTGAGGCTTTTATAAATAAAACTAAAACAGCAGCTATTTTAAATGGGCAGCGATCATTATCGGCAGCAAAAGTTACCGAGATTTTATCTGAACACGCAAGAGTTGAAAAAATAGCTATTAAAGATGTTAAACTTAGAACCTTTATTACTGAAGATAGTAGCAGAGACGATTTAGTAGCACACGTTTATGATGTAACCTATGGTGTTATTAAACCTACAGATAATCTAGTTATTATTGATGATAGTATTGTACGAGGCACCACTTTAAAAATGAGTATCTTAAAAATGCTAGATCGATTAAATCCTAAAAAAATAATTGTAGTGTCTTCTGCTCCACAAATTCGATATCCAGATTGTTATGGCATTGATATGGCAAACCTTGAAAGCTTGGTGGCTTTTAAAGCTGCTTTAGAATTACTAAAAGATTCTGGCAAATACGATATTGTAAAAGACGTTTATAATAAGTGTGTAACACAAACAGATTTAGAAGACAAACACGTACAAAATTTTGTCAAAGAAATATATGACCCTTTTACAGACGAAGACATATCAGATAAAATATCAGAGTTGTTGAGTGATGATTCGATAAAAGCAGAAGTAAAAATTATTTTTCAGCCTGTAGAAAATTTACATAAAGCTTGCCCTGAGCATTTAGGAGATTGGTATTTTACTGGAAACTATCCAACTGTGGGTGGAAATAGAGTTGTTAACCGTGCGTTTATTAATTTTTATGAAGGGAATAATGAACGCGCCTATTAATTACGAAATTAATAATTTTAGTGAAGGAAAACAGGTATATGTGTATTTCACCCAAAAAAAATGCGGTTCATCTAAAAAATAGTCAAAATATTTAAATTACACATAAATTGGTCTCACCATAACATAAGTAGGTTAAGTTCATGGTAGATTTGGGGCAAAAAAAGGTGAACTTCTGTTCGCCTTTTTTTATGCAATTTAGTTTCCTAATTAATTTGATTTTGCGTATTTCATTTTATCCTAATTAACTAACATAATTCCTTTTAAGCCAATATTTGCGTAGTTTAACTAAAATATTTTAGCAAACAATATTGCTGTCATATATTTGAAGAACCATAACATAAGTAGGTTAAGTTTATGGTAGATTTGGGGCAAAAAGGTGGACACTAGTTCACCTTTTTCATTTTATAAACTTTCCTCAAATAGTAGCTCTTTTTTTTTAATAATTATTCGGCTTTCTTAATGGGAGTTTTTAGTTTTGGTTAGGAATTGAAAATACTATAAATTTATTACACAGAGGTACGTAAAGTTTTCACGGAGCTTCACAGAGTGGCTTGTGCTGTTTTTGAAATTCTCGTTTTTAATTAAAATCTTAATGTATGTTATTGGGTTTTCTCTGTGCGACTCTATGGTTCTTGGTGTGTCTCTGTGTAATCTTTTGGGAAGATAGTTTTTGAATTGAGTTCTGCATTGGTTGGAGATAGAAGCCGCATCCTTTTTAAAAAATTGAATACCATAATCATTGATTAGAACAAAAACATAAGGGACAGCTTATTCCTTAAAAACACTTAATAGTCTTTTTAAAAAGATATGAGCCCGACCTCCCGATAGCTATCGGGAGGGTAACGCCATAAAAAAAAGCAAATCCACTTATGAATTTGCTTTCTCATTTAAAATATTAAATATTTTACTTAGCTTCTGCGTAACGCTTTTCAATTTCATTCCAGTTAATCACATTAAAAAATGCTTTAATATAATCCGGACGTCTGTTTTGGTAGTTTAAATAGTATGCATGTTCCCAAACATCAAGCCCTAAAATTGGTGTTCCACCGCAGCTAACTCCTGGCATTAATGGGTTATCTTGATTTGGTGTAGAGCAAATTTCTACTTTACCACCCTTGTGTACACATAACCAGGCCCAACCAGAACCAAAACGTGTTCCTGCTGCTTTAGAAAAAGCAGCTATGAACTCATCTTTAGATCCGTAAGCAGACTCAATAGCCTCTTTTAAATCGCCAGATAAATAACCTCTATCTTTTGGATTCATAACGCTCCAGAACAAAGAGTGGTTATAAAATCCGCCACCGTTATTTCTAACTGCACCATTATTCATATCTAAATTTCCAAGAATATCATCAATAGATTTTCCTTCTAAATCTGTTCCTGCAATAGCGTTATTTAAATTATTTGTATATCCTTGGTGATGTTTAGAATGGTGTATCTCCATGGTTCTTGCATCTATATGAGGTTCTAAGGCATCATAAGCATATCCTAATTTCGGTAATTCGAAAGCCATAATTATTTTGTTTTAATTAATTAATATTTAATTTCTTTCAAATTTACACATAAAACAGGTCAATTAAAAATAATAAATTGTTATCAAATCATAGATAGTTTTTATCTTGTAAGCAAATCATTCTTCATGCAACAAACGCAGCCTTTTACCATTTATAATGCCTCAGCCGGAAGCGGAAAAACGTACACACTTGTAAAAGAATATTTGAAGATTTTATTTCAATCCAACCATCCAGAACCTTTTAAGCGTATTCTAGCTATAACCTTTACTAATAAGGCCGTTGCAGAAATGAAAGCACGTATTGTTGAAACGCTTAAAACGTTTTCTGATGAAACTATCTTAAAAGATAAAAACGCCATGTTTGAGAGTATTTGTGAAGAATTGCGAATGGAACCTCTTAAACTCCATGAAAAATCTAAAAGTTTATTAGATACCATACTGCACAACTATGCCGCTTTTGATATTTCTACTATTGATGGTTTTACTCATAAATTGATAAGAACTTTTGCTTATGATTTAAGACTGCCATTGAATTTTGAAGTGGAGTTAGACCAAGACTCATTGCTGAACGAAGCCGTAGATAGCTTAATTGCCAAAGCTGGAAATGATAATGATCTCACAAAGGTTTTAGTCGATTTTGCTATTGAAAAAGCTGATGATGATAAAAGTTGGGATGTGTCTTTTGATTTTAATAAGATTGCTAAACTCCTGGTGAATGAAAACGACATGCCCTTTATTAATGGTTTAAAAGACAAAACTTTAAATGATTTTAAGGTGCTTAAAGCGCAATTGAAAAAAGAAATTTCAGATTTAGAAAAACATATTGTTGAACATGCTAAAACGGTACTTATATTAATTGAAGAATCTGGATTAGAGCATACCGATTTTTCTAGAGGTACATTACCAAATCACTTTTTAAAAGCTTCAAATTTAGACTTATACAATCTATACAGCAATAAATTAGAAGAAAATATCACTGAAAGAAAAAGTATTTATAATAAGACTTTAAATTCTGAATTAGCCAACACCATCGATACTTTATTACCAGAAATTGAAGTGTTATATAAAACCATTAAAACTCAGGTTTATCATTTAAAATTTTTAAAGGCTTTTTATAAAAACACGACGCCATTATCGGTTTTAAAGGCCATAAATAGTGAGTTACAAATTTTAAAAGAAGACCAAAACAAAATGCTGATTTCAGAATTTAATGCTGTTATAAGCAAAGAAATTTCGGCACAACCTACACCTTTTATATACGAACGTTTGGGTGAAAAATTTAAACATTATTTCATTGATGAGTTTCAAGACACATCTGTCATGCAATGGGAAAATTTAATTCCGTTGTTAGAAAATTCTTTATCTACTGCAAACGGAAGCACCATGCTAGTTGGTGATGCTAAACAAGCTATTTATCGTTGGCGTGGTGGAAAAGCTGAACAGTTTATTGATTTGTTTAATAATAAAAGCACCCCTTTTCAGGTATTACAAGATGTAAGAAATCTTGAAGAAAACTACCGAAGCTTTAAAGAAGTCGTAAATTTTAACAATGGCTTTTTTAAGTTTTTGTCTCAACAGTTTTTTAATCATGAAGACCATATTAATCTTTATCAAAATTCGAATCAAAATATAACAGAAGAAAAGGACGGTTTTGTTGCCTTATCTTTTTTAGATATTGATAAAGAAGATGATAGAAACGACCTATTTCCTGAAGCCCTTTTAAGAACTATAAATACCTGCATAGAAAACGGTTTTAACCTTGAAGATATTTGTGTTTTAGTAAGAAAAAAGAAAGAAGGTGTTGCCATTGCTGATTATTTGAGTCAGCGTGAAATTCCAATAATTTCTTCTGAAACTTTACTGATTAATAATTCACCCGATGTTGTTTTCATAAATGATTTATTATCACTTCTTATTCAGCCAGAAAACAATGAAACAAAGATTAAGGTTTTAAATTATTTAACCACACTTTTTAATATTGAAGACAAGCATCATTTTTTTACAAATCACATCCATCTTTCTACTGATAAACTATTAAAACGTTTGGAAAATTATGGGGTATTTGTGGATGGTAATTCATTATTACAGTTGCCACTTTATGATTTAGTTGAAGCTGTTGTTAGACGTTTCAATTTAGTCAAAAAATCAAATGCATACATTCAATTTTATTTAGATATTGTATTAGATTTTTCTCAAAAAAAAGGCTCAGATATTTCAGGATTTATAGACTACTTCGATAAGAAAAAAGAGAGTTTGAGTATTATTTCACCTCAAGGACAAAATGCCGTTCAAATTATGACCATTCATAAATCTAAAGGCTTAGAATTTCCTGTTGTGATTTTTCCTTATGCCGATTTAGATATTTATAGAGAATTAGAGCCCAAAGAGTGGTTTAGCATAGATAAAGAAAAATACAATGGATTTTCGCATACACTCTTAAATTACAATAAAGATTTTGAAAATTATGGAGATGAAGGATTACGCATTTATTACAAACATCAATCTGAACAAGAATTAGATAACATTAATTTGCTGTATGTGGCACTAACTCGTGCCATAGAACAGATGCATATAATCTCAACAAAAGACATATCGTCTAAAGGTGAAGTTAATACCAAAAAATATTCAGGCTTATTAATAAACTATCTTCAGCATCTAGGAATTTGGAATGATGCAGAGGAGATTTATAGCTTCGGAATCCCGATAGCTATCGGGACTAAGAAATTATCTAAAAGTTCCACAAATCAAAAAGAAATGCATCTTCAACAAGCGTTTATTTCAACAGCAAAAGAAGATCATAATATAAGAGTGGTTACAAAATCGGGGTTGTTGTGGGATACCAATCAACAAGAAGCTATTGAGAAAGGAAATTTGATTCATAATATTATGGCTCAAATAAAAACGAGCGATGATATTGATTATGTAATTACCGATTTCCTAAAGTCGTCAACTATAAATGAAGAACAAGCCAAATTCTTAAAACAAACAGTTACAAATATTCTTGAGCACCCAAAACTTCAAGATTATTATTCTTCAAATTATATTGTTTATAATGAACGTGATATTATTTCAAAAGATGGTATCATTTTAAGACCTGATAGAATAGTATTAAATTCTCAAAACGAGGCCATAATTATGGATTACAAAACAGGTTTGGAAGCCAAAAAGTATGAACAACAACTTCAGTCTTATCAAGATGTTTTAGAAGACATGAAAATAAGTGTCAAAAAGAAGATTCTTATCTATATAAATGACGATATTTTAGTTAAAGAAGTTTAAATTTGCATAAAACGCAATAAAATGTACGGAAAACTGAAAAATCATCTCCAAGAAGAATTGCAAGACATAAAAAATAATGGCCTTTATAAAGAAGAGCGCATCATAACTTCTGCTCAAGGAGCGGAAATAACTTTAAATACCGGTGAAACTGTATTGAATTTTTGTGCTAATAATTATTTAGGTTTATCATCACATCCAGAAGTTATACAGGCAGCGAAAGACACCATGGATACGCATGGATTTGGTATGAGTTCTGTTCGTTTTATTTGTGGAACACAAGATATTCACAAAGAGCTTGAGCAAAAAATAGCTGATTTTTACCAAACCGAAGACACCATTTTATATGCTGCTGCGTTTGATGCTAATGGAGGTGTTTTTGAACCACTACTAGGAAAAGAAGATGCCATTATTTCAGATGCTTTAAATCACGCCTCTATTATAGATGGTGTGCGCTTATGTAAAGCCGCTAGATACCGCTATCAAAATAATGATATGGCAGATTTAGAAAAGCAATTGATAGCTGCCAATGAAAATAAAGCGCGTTT